>ERZ651768.2866-NODE-2866-length-11757-cov-3.966010_pt1 | contig 11757 bp, 7 predicted proteins | sample MGYA00514754_ERZ651768 | MGnify/ENA metagenome assembly ERZ651768 | reverse complement strand
TTTCTTCAAGAAGAGTTATATTTAGGAGATGTTATGCACTACAGGTTTGGCACTACTGTATGGTTTTAATCCAATCCAATTTTCAGGCATAGAAATCATATCACCCATGGGATGCATATTATTATATCAATTAAATCTGGAGATAGATGCAATTTCAACCCAAAATAATTTATTTACAGGAGGTAAATATGTTTAGACCAAGGTTTCTGGTATTATTGTTGCTCTGTTTTCCATTGGTCCGGTCACAATCAATCATCATAGAAGGTCAAGAGCTCATACTTGGAATGGGAAAAGAGATCATCTTAGAAAGGATGAAAAATTATTCCGGTGAAGATGGGTTTGATACAAGCCAGAATAATTTCTGGCTTGTTAGTGATAAGGATATCATCGGGAGTATGGGGTTTAAAAATGATGTACTCCACTATGTTACCACGGACTGGGATAGGAATATTGATTACATCAATTCAATAAATCTTTTTGATACAATTTACAGTGTCGTGAAGAATACTTTTGGTGAGGATTATGGAGGCGATGTCATACTACGGTTAAAAGAAATTCAGGAACCAACCGAAGAATCCTTAGAGATCAATTTATTTTCAGTTGATGGCAGGAGCGTCAGGATAAATAGAAACAATATCAGCTTAGGTATCAAGCAGGTGATACAAAAGTTATAGTTTTGGATTATTAGATATTCCTGATAGGAACATAAATATCAAATCTATTTCACATATTTGTTATACCAATTAATGAGCCGGTTCATATAATCTAATCTGTGTCCCCTCTCATTTAGGCCATGGGGTTCCCTGGGATATAAAACTAATTCGGTATCAACACCTTTTATCCTTAGAGCCTGCCACAGCTCCATACCTTGCTCGGGATGTACTCTTTCATCTTTCATTCCGTGTATGACAAGTGTGGGTGTTTGTGCCATATTGATATGCGATAATGGTGACCTGTTCCAGTGTAGCTCCATATTGTCAAACCACCAGGAATTCCAATGCACAATAGACATCTCATACGGAATATCAGTTGTGCCCATAAAACTTATCATATTGGTTAATCCTGCCCCTACCATTGATGCTTTGAACCTAGGACTATAGGTGGTGGCGCCAAGAGCAGAAAAATAACCCCCATAGGACCAGCCACCGGTACCAACATGATTCTTTTTTACCAGCTCTTTTGCGACCAAATAATCAATACCGGCTAACACATCTTGGTATTCCTTACCACCTAGATCATTATGATCGTCCTTTGAGAATTGTACCCCTCTGCCTCCGCTTCCCCTATAATTTGGTTGAAGCACCATAAATCCTTGAGCAGACAATAATTGTATTGGATAAAGTGATGTCGTATTCCAGCCATCCAGTGTCACCCCTTCGGGACCGCCATGTATTTGCAGGATAAGCGGGTACTTAGCCCCTTCTCTATAATTTATTGGATATGTTAATATTCCTTGAATCGTTAAACCGTCATTGGCTTTCCATTGAATAGTTTCCTGGGGTGAAAGTATTATTTTATCAAGCACAAGGTTAGAGTAGGTCAATCTAGTAAGATTATTATCATAAAGGTCATTTAGGTGGAGTTCATTTGGGTGTTGGGGTGAATGACCTATGATAGCCAGTTGTGCAGATGGGGAATGGAACCGTACGGATGATATGATCAGATCCGGCATTAAAATATCTTCCTGAACGAGTGACTCATCATTCTTTTGATGAACGTTACTTATAAGTGATAGTACAGTTCTTGTGCCACGGATAGAGTGTGCAAGCAATGTTTCGTTATTGATCCATTGCACATAGAAAAATGATTCATTATCTCGACTATGAACCTTGATTTTATCTTTAAGAATCAAAGATGTGATAAATATTGATTGTGGTAATGGATCATTCCTGCTGATAGCTCCCAGAAAGGCTAGTTGGTCTCCATTGGGCGAAATATCCATAGAACCTAGTTTCCCAGGGGTTTTGATGATGTTTTGTGGTTTATTTTTTGGGATATTTACTGAGTATAACACCTGGTCCATCAGCGTAGCATCAGCACCAGGTTTGTCAGTAGCTTTGAATATGATGGATTTACTGTCATCTGACCATGTGTAACTACTAACATTTAGATCATTGTTATAAATCAATTTTGTTTCTTTAGACCCCATGCTATAGAGCCAGATACGATTGTATCGGTGGAGCTCATCCATCACGATCATATCATATCCTTTTTTCATTTTTTTTGTTCTATCTCCTGAAATACTGTCCGTAGATAGAAAGGCGATCCATTTTCCATCGGGCGATAATTTGTATGAACTGATGCCTGTTGGGTGTTCTAATAATACATCCGCTTCGCCACCATCTGCTGCGATGGTATAGATCTTGGTTCCACTTTTCTTACTATCCCTATCAGATAGGAATGTTATTTTTTTTCCATCGGTAGACCATCCAGGTGAATATGAATCAAATGTTTTAGATGTGTATCGTCTAGATCTTGGATCACCCTTTCGTTTGATCCAAATTTCAGAATGAGATAGGCCTGGGTCTTCATCTTCTGATCGGGGAACAATTAAAACAAATGCAACATTGTTTCCATCCGGGCTGATGACAGCATCCGATACATATTGAATATTTACAATGTCTTCAGGAGTTATTGGGCGCCCGGCAGGTAGGACCCAACACAAGGAAAAAACTAAAAAAATAATTATGTGCTTTAGATCACTCATTTTTGTGACTGAAAATAATTTTGTTCTAACACCCTTATATGAATAATTGTATCTTACTAAACTTCTATAAGAAATTACTAACGAAGGGTAATCAACTATCCGAAAATCTTCTGTATCATGGTAGCATGTGGCCCGGAGATACTCGGTATCGAGAACACATCACTATTGTTCTTGCAAGAAATAAATAGGAATTTCGTCTACATTGTTTTCAAGATTTTATTAAAGAAATTATCTAAAAATAATTTCTTCTATCCCTTAATTAACAATTGATATGGCACTATTAGGTTATATGCATGAATGATCGCATTATTGTATTAATGCTGGTGACATATACCTTTGGTTCAGATTTTTATGTTGCTAAACATGGTGATGATTCCAATCCTGGTACTTTTGATAGTCCTTTCCTCACCATACAACAAGCAGCAGACACTATGATAGCAGGGGATATTTGCTACATACGACAGGGGCTTTATCATGAGAGTGTTACCATGGATGATCATGATGGCGCGGATGGTTTTCCCATTGTGTTCACAAATTACAATAATGAGCGTGTTGCTATGGATGGAACAGTACCAATCGATCCCACATGGCAGGTTCATTCAGGCAATATCTGGAAAACCACGCTTGATTATGATATCTGGCAGTTGTTTGTAGACTGGAATGAAATGGTTATGGCCCGCTGGCCCAATGCTAATTTTGAAGACGGGTCTATCTGGAATAAGGAGAATCACTGGGGCCATGGCACTATAGATGAAGATTCGGAAGCATACGAGAACGGCACCTTGATAGATGCCCCCCATGGAGATGTGGACCTGGCTGAAAGCGGGCTGGACATTACTGATGCTATTGCGATCTTGAATGTAGGCTCTTTCAAGACCTGGACCCGTAGAGTATTAACTCATTCTGGAAATACCTTTACATATAATCTAGTTCCAGGCTGGAAGACGAAACATCATGATTATTTTCTTGAAGGCATGCTGGAATTCTTGGATGTTGCAGGGGAGTGGTTCTTTAATGCTGAAACAAAAATACTGTATTTCTGGGCACCGAATGGAGCGGATCCCAATGAGCTACAAATCCGGGGAAAGGTACAGTCCTATGCCTTTGATGTATCCAATTCAGACCATGTACAAATAAAGAACCTGGAATTTTTTGGGACAACATTCAAATTTGATAGCTGTGATTATGTGCTTTTAGAAGGATGCAACCTTTTTTATCCCAGTTGCTACAAGCGTATGCTGGGTATTGTGGATACCCAGCCGGAAATGTCACTTATAACATCAAGCAGTAACTGTATTGTGAGCAATTCCGCGTTCAGGTACACCGATGGTTCCGCACTGGAAATGTACTCCGGGTCTAATAAGATCGAAGAATGTTATTTTTATCATATTGATTATACATCCACAGATCTTAATGGTTTAATGACCACGATACAGATGAGTGGAACTGGAAATATCTTTCGCAGAAATACTCTCCATAAACTCGGTGCTTCTGCGACTCTTAATCCTGGTGATGAAGCTTTAATTGAACTAAATAACATGTACGACAGTGGATATATGCAGAGTGATGGTGCGTTGGTGCAATGTATGGTCGGGCAGCAGCCTGGTGTTGAGATCCGATATAATTGGTTCCATGATACAATTAAATACGGTGCTAGGTTTGATGGAAATGGCGATGGTAATAATGGCTTAATGCATCATAATGTGATCTGGAATGTGATAGGTGGGATCATGATCAAGGGTTTTGAGCATAATCTATACAATAACACCGCTTTTGATAACGGAGATAAGAATGATATTATAGTAATGATCGATCAGGGTGGAAATGAAGGAACAATAACCCGAAATAATGCTGCTAACAAGATCGCCGGGCACCGGACTGGAACATACCAGGATTATCCCGTCCCTGGAATCTATGACTACAACTGGAACGGCTATGAGACAGATGAAGATGTGAAAAATCTTTTGCTGGATCCGGAGAACCATGATTTCAGACCTCACCCGGATTCTGCCCTGGTTGATGCGGGAATACCTGTGGAAGATATTACAGATGACTATGTTGGAGATGCACCTGATCTTGGGGCCTATGAAAACGGTGGAGAGTTCTGGGTTCCAGGGATCACCTGGGATGTATCAGCTACATTTGGAGATGATTTCGAAGTACCCGATGATCTTTATTCTGGACCAAATTTGTTTAACTTATTAGTTCCGGAAGACTCTATCCAGTTTGAGTTTAATTTTGAAAATATATACACTGATTCTATTGTTTTTGTATGGGAATCATCTAATGATCTGAATGATTCAATTATCTATCATTTTTTCGTAAATCATTTAGTTTTTAATGAAGAAGATGACTCTGTTGGATTTATAATGCATAATTCATTTTTATCAGACACTGTGGTGATGGTTCATTACGAAGATATTCGAAATGAAATTTTCAATTTTAATGGTAGCTACAGTTTAATTACATGGGATGTATCCGCAATTGGCGGGACAGATACAATTCAGTCAATAAATGGCCCATTTAATATAAGAATAGATGCATCTGCGATGAGTGTGGATAATAGATTCATTCCTAATAATTTTGTTTTACATCAAAACTATCCCAACCCGTTCAACCCGATCACAACAATTCGCTATGATTTGCCCAAAGGTGCGCTTGTTAACATTACTATCTACGATATGATGGGACGAGTAGTAAAAAGTTTAGTTAATACACAACAGATGACGGGTTATAAATCCATAATTTGGAATGCCACCAATAATACTGGTGTTTCTATGAGTGCTGGTATTTACTTATATAATATTCGGGCAGGTAACTTCAGACAGACCAAGAAAATGGTACTGTTGAAATAGCCACATCCCCATTAATAGATGTTCCATTATTAATACGGTATTTGTTCATAATTATGGTGATTAAATTTTAAGTAGGTGCTATGGTCTATAATATTATAAAAATTGTTATTTCAGCAATCTTGATTGTATTGATTTCTGAAATAGCAAAACGAAATACTTTATTTGGATCTGTGCTAGCATCAATCCCGTTAGTATCTGTCCTTGCAATGATCTGGTTGTATATTGATACACAGAATACACAGCAGGTTGTCGTTTTGTCGAAAGGAATATTCTGGATGGTGTTGCCATCATTAGTTTTATTTATCACCTTGCCGATATTTCTAAAACTCAAATTGCATTTTTATGTATCCCTAACCAGTGCAATAGGTCTAACAGTTTTAGCATATTTTTTGATGCTGGTAATACTGGAAAAATTTAATATTAGATTGTAGGGCAGGCCTGAAACACCACGTTGGTGCACACATTCTCATTACCCCCTTCCCCTTATTTACGGGGTTTCTTAATAAATTGTAATACTGTTAAGCGTATAAGGGTATAAAGCTCGGTACGGGCTAGTAAAATTCCCCAGAGTCTTCGTCTTCCCTATAAAAAGATCCGCTTTCTTCCGTAGGAGAAGGACTCTCTTGCTCTATCGCTAAAGAATCTACATCTTCCATCTCTCCAACAGCATCATCTCCCATATCAAATGGGTTCATCACGGCTTCACCGGCAAGAACACATAGAAAGCCAAGTACTAAGAGAAGCAGGAAAATAAAAGTTCCACCGCTTTTATTTCCCAAGTCTGCAACGATGACTAAAGCAATCGAGCCTAGTATTACATAATTACCTATGTTTTTTAACAGTATGCCACGATTGTCCATGATAGAATGTATAAGAATTTTATTTGGCTGAAAAGGATTAATGATGCGCGAATTGAACAGTGCCGGGTTGGGATTAGTTATAAATATTCTTCCCAGAACTCAAGCATTTTATTGTATAAATGGATTCGTGCCGGGTCATCAGATATACCATGCTTGCGCATAGGATAAAACATCATGTCAAATGGAATATTTGCTTTTACCAGTTCATCTATAAAATGCCACGAGTTTTGCGGATGAACATTGTCATCATAGGTACCATGAATTAGGAGCAGACGTCCGTGTAGATTTTTTGCTGTTTTAACGAACGATGTTTTTTCATATCCATCCGGATTATCTTCAGGACGCTTCATCGCAAATTCAGCCCATTTAGTATCGTAGTAGTGCCAATCGGTTACCGGTGCAACGGATATCCCTGCCTTAAACTCCTGAGTATTAGTCATGGAGTTTAGTGTGAAACTTCCTCCTCCGCTCCATCCCCAGATCCCCACCCTGTTTGCGTCTACATAGGGTTGTGATTTTAACCAGTGGATACCATCAACAATATCAACGATTTCTATAGGCCCAGACATCATCATTGTAAGACGATTTTCCAGTTTTTTACTGATGGCAGTTGCGCTACGATGGTCAAACTTTACTACAATGTATCCCCTATTAAGGAGCATGTTATCGAAAAACAGTGATGACCCCTGCCACCGGTCAAATACAGTAGGGGCGGACGGACCGCCATAGATATGAAAAATCACCGGATATTTTTTAATCGGGATGAAATTTTTTGGCTTCAGAATTTGTGCCGGCATAGAGAATCCATCTTTTGTTGGAATGGTGAATAGTTCTGGTGTCTGTAGTTCCAATTCTGCTAAAAGTTCTGGTCGTGGTTCAGCTAAAAGATTTAATTTTACACCATCCTTGCTCATAAGTGACAGTGCTGGCAGGGTATTGATATTTGAATAAGTGTCAAAATAATATTTTCCATTGGGACTGAAGCTGATACTATGAATGCCGTTTTCTTTTGTGATGCGTTTCATCTCACCCCCATCGAATTGGATGCGATAGAGGTGACGTTCGAGAGATGATTTTTCCATAGCAGTAAAATAAATAAGATCATTTTCTTCATCGATATTAACCACTGATTGCCTCAGCCAGAAAGGTCCACCGGATGATCGTAGTGCCCAGGCCCCTTTAGTGATCTGGTTTATCATGTTGCCGTCATCTTTAAAACGATATAGATGAGCATAGCCGTCCCGCTCTGACTGCCATATAAATTCCTGATCCAGAAAATATAGATCGTCATTAATGTTTACCCAGCCTGAATCTGTTTCGGTCAATATCTTACCAAGATTTCTACCGTCAGTCCGGTCTATATAAAACAGGTTCAGTTCAGTCTGAGCACGGTTCATCGTCTGGACACTGAACCGTTTACTATCCGGTAGCCATTTTACTCGGCAGATATATTCATACGGTTCTAGTTCTACCCATTTTATTTTTGGGTCATCAATTTCCATTACGCCAACTTTAACAACTGGATTATCCGTTCCAGCCTTCGGGTATCTCTGAGTTATCAAACGTGGTTCAGCTGGCTTGAAATCCATATAATGCATCTTTGTGACCGGTGATTCATCTGTTTGAAGAAATACCAGTGCCCTAGAATCATCAGACCACCAGTAACCTATATCCCTGCGACCAAAGATTTCTTCCCAGTATACCCAAGAGACTGTACCGTTCAGAATTGTGTCTGATCCATCCTTGGTTAAACGTTTTTCATGCATCTTTTCAATATCATAAATGTAGAGATCATTTTCTCTCACAAAAGCGAACTTGGATCCATCAGGTGAAAACCGAGGTGATTTTTCAGTTGTTTTTGTTTGGGTAATTCGTTGGAATACTGACGATGTAATATCTAGGAGAAAAATATCTTTTTTATAGATGTATAAAGCATTCTTTCCATTAGGATTGAATGAAAGAGGCCAATCCAGGTATTCGGTAGAGTCTTCCTTTCCAATGTGTCCCTGTAGGCTAGCAACTGCTTTTTCATGATCGACGATTGGGTCTAGCTTCTCTGGTTTTTCCGGATCAATCATGAGAAAGGTTCTTTTCTCTTTAGGCTTACGCTTTTCAAAAAGAATTGCTGTATTATCTTTCAACCAGTGATGATTATGAACGGCAGCTAAAGTTTTTGCATCTTCAGAGTATATCCATTCAACGGTAATTTCTTTTTTTGAAGTCTGGGTGTTGCATGCACCTGCCATTAAGATAACCAGCAGAGATATGATTTTCAAAAAATTCATGGGTCGTTTCATATTAAGCTCGCTGTTCTGGATATTATTATCCTTGTTTGAAAAAAGGATCTGGGGCGTTTTAATTAACCTATAAATGCACTCTAATTCAGTCATATAAAACTATAGGGGGATTCTCTTAATCTAGTTTGCGATAATTTATTCCCATACGATCAAGTCTTTTAGTATGTTTCTCCATCCTCTGAAAAAAATTATTGTAATCCTTCTTGTTCTTAGGAGACCACAAAACTTCAGCCATAGCACACATTCTTGGCAATGCCATATACTCTACCTGCTCCGGTGTTTTGATATATTCCGTCCATATATTGGCCTGACCGCCTAGAATCAGGTGGCGTTTATCTGGATCAATATCACCAGGTACAGGTTCAAAATCATAGACCATTTTAAGGGGAAGAAATCCGCCGATCGCCAAAGGTTCATTTTGATCTTTTTTGGATTGATAATAATCAAAATAGGCGTGAGATGTGGGTGACATAATTACCTGATGATTGGCATTTGCAGCTTCGATACCGCCATCCATTCCGCGCCAGCTATGGACAATTGCTTTGGGCGCAAGACCCCCTTCCAGTATCTCGTCCCAGCCAATCAGTCTTTTCCCGTATCCATCTAGGATTCCTTCAATGCGCTTTATAAAATAGCTTTGTAGCTCATGCTCATTTTTCAAACCTTCTGACTTAATCCGGGCCTGGCATAGGTTACACTCCTTCCAGCGGTCTTTAGGGCATTCATCCCCGCCGATATGAATATATAGGCCAGGAAAAATACCTGCCACTTCTTTTAGAACATTTTCAAGAAACTCAAAGGTTTCTTCTTTGCCAGCGCAGAATACTTCCTTGTGTACGCCCCAAATGGTTTCAACTTCATGGGGTCCGCCTGTACAGGAGAGTTCAGGATAAGCTGCCAGAGCCGCAGTGGCATGCCCGGGCATTTCGATCTCTGGGACAACCGTAACATAACGATCCTGAGCATAGGAAATAACATCTATGATTTCTTCTTGGGTATAATAACCCCCATAATGTTGTCCATCAAACTGATGAGGCTGATCTCGGTAATGCCCGACCAAGGTTTCATCTCGCCAGGCGGAAATCTTCTCCAGTTTTGGATAGCTTTTTATTGCGACTCTCCACCCCTGATCTTCAGTAAGGTGCCAGTGGAAAATATTCATCTTGTGCATGGCAATCAGATCTATATATCGTTTTATAAAATCTGTAGGAAAGAAATGTCTGGCTACATCGAGATGCATGCCACGCCATTTGAAACGAGGAGTATCTCTGATTTCAAGATACGTCAGCTCATGCCGACCGGAATTTTCACCTGAAGCTAATAATTGATAGAATGATTGTAACCCATAATAGATACCTGCATAACCTGAGCTTTCCAATAAAATTCCATGATCTGAAATTGATAATTTATACGTTTCAGGATCATCATCTTGTTCTGCCGGCATTTTTAATATTGAAAGTTTAGGGATCTGATTTTCTTTATCTGAAATGTTGAGTCCATAATCAGCCAATCTATCTGAGAGTTGTTTCGATATTTTTGACAGTTCGATGTCATTATGGTCATAAAGCAATGTTATTTTTCCATTTAATTTGATTGTCCCATTCCGTATCTCTAATTGTGATGGAACTGGAACCAAGCCCAATAAATCGATCGAATTTTCGGTGCATCCATTCATCGTTATAACTGCAAATAATATACTAATTATCTTGGGTGAAATTGGAAACTCCTTCCACTAATCTTCTTGCTGCACTTAAAAATTGATTTGCGGACACTCCATTTAGAAATCAAGTCCATGGGTTGTCCGAAGCAGATGGTATTCATGCTCGTGTCAGAAATTTTGTATTAATAACAGCTTCATTAATTTATGTTTGTATACTCAGGTCTTCTATGTTAGATCGTAAAAGAATCCATCCAATTTGTGATTTGGGAATAAATCATCCTGCTTATTTAAGTAACAGGAAAAAAACTGATTCACAATGTGAAAAACTATTATTCAATATTTAATGATTGTATCCCTAAAATTATTATTATCTGTTATTCTAATGGAAAATTATAACACCATGAATCACTAAACTTAAAAAAGATTCTCGTAAATTGTTATTACCATAAGATTATCTGATTTTTCAGAATATGAAATTTGTTGGCAAATCGTTAGTTATTATTAGCATTTCATTGTTAAATGCCGTTCCTCCGGAAAATATCTGGGAAAATCCGTCTGTTATTGAAATCAATAAGGAACCAGCAAGGGCAATTTTTTCCCCTTATGAATCCAGATCATTAGCTGAAGCAGGCATTCCTTCCAAATCCCACTTTTATCAATCATTAAATGGAAAATGGGCTTTCCACTGGGTACGCGATCCAGATAGTCGCCCAAAAGATTTTTATAGAACTGATTTTAATGATATCGGCTGGGATAGCATTCAGGTTCCTGCCAACTGGGAGATCAATGGGTATGGGGTACCCATTTACCTCAACCATCCCTACGAGTTTACATATGATCCTAAACCGCCGGACATTCCCAATGGTTATAACCCGGTGGGGTCATACCGGAAACATTTCAATATTTCTGAGGATTGGCAGAATCGGCGAATTCTTATTCACTTTGGTGCTGTAAAATCAGCTTTTTATATCTGGGTGAATGGAGAAAAAGTGGGCTACAGCCAAGGGAGCAAACTTCCTGCTGAGTTTGACATTACTGGTTATGTGAAGACCAGTGAAAATCTGGTAGCACTGGAAGTGTACCGTTGGTCCGATGGTTCCTTTTTAGAGTGTCAGGATTTCTGGCGCATCAGTGGTATCGAGCGTAATGTCTATCTATATGCTGAACCAAGAATTCGCATCGCTGATTTCTGGGCTAAAACACCTTTAGATAAATCTTTTAAAAAAGGCGAATTCAGTCTTGAGATAGATTTGGTCAATGATTCAGATAATCATGAAAAAATCACTATCCATACTGAACTCTTAAAGCCTAATGGAAAACGAGCTTTTTCAAGAATGGATCGGGTTTCAATAGACGCAAATTCTACCACCAAACATAT
>ERZ651768.2865-NODE-2865-length-11759-cov-10.669920_pt1 | contig 11759 bp, 4 predicted proteins | sample MGYA00514754_ERZ651768 | MGnify/ENA metagenome assembly ERZ651768 | reverse complement strand
GAGGCCAGACAGTAGGGCTATGCCGGCAAGGAAATCCGGCAAGCTCAACCCTGCCAGGGCTAGCAGGATTATCAGGGCCGTCACTAACCCTGACAACCGCGCCATCCAGGCAAGGGCCTTCGGCCAGAGTGAATGGCGGAAGATCACGAGCCCCGCATCGAACTTGAAGTGTTCTTTTCCTGATGAGTCAACCACCACCCAAGAGTTTTGCTCCTCCATTCGTACGCAGACGGCAGTATTGGATTGGGCGGGTTTTACAGATTGAGCGGGTAAACAAAGAAACGATCGCAAAAGGGAAACGGATTTTTTGCAGAAAGAACATTCAGCATCATAGTAAATCCTTATCATGCCCTTTTCTCGAGGCTGGAACCAGCCCCTCGTCTTCTCCCAGAACCAGGTGGGAAAAAACGCAAGAATGGCCGTGAACGCCACAAAGGGGAATATGCCCACCTCAAGCCCGAGAGAAAATCCAACATGCATCCCGACAATGATCCCGATGCCTAGAAAACGCCAAGGACTGCGCAAGCTCGTGCAGACAAGCAAAGATGATCCCAAAAATTCGACAAAGATCAACCCATAAGCGAGGATCTTCATGGTTCCCATTGACAGGGACTCACGCAGCCAGTGGCCCATCTGTGTGGCCATATAATCTAGATGAAGCGCGTAATAGATCCCTGCTCCTTCCTCCCACCAGACTGGCTGCCCAATCTTGTACAATGCAGAGCCCCAATAGAGCAAAAGGACCTGTGCGCCTAAGGCGATACTTCCCATGGATCGGTATCGGTTGTCCTGGAGCGGAGTGGGCTCGGACAATGCGTGATCCACTGACCAGCGTGCCCCTAAAGGCAGGAACATGCTCCAGAACAAGAGCAGTCGCAGTAGGTCGTCTCCTCCTTGAATCAACAGGAAATTACGTTCGTGCAGCGAGACCACGAACATCCAAGATACCAACGTTGCCAGACGCGTCCGATAGCCGATGAGCAACATCAGCGCGAAGCTGGCGGCAATCAGGAAAAGGGCCACCTGAAACTCCAGCGATCCTCCCAGGTAATGCAGTGAGAGGCGCAGGTCGGAGGCTTGCGCCAGGACCCAGCGCGGCAGCACGCCAAAATCTGTGTAGAAAGCACGCAGGTCAAACGACCGGTGAATGAGATCGCCGAGGATCAACAGGGCCAGGCCCACGCGAAACAACGCCAGGGAACGCAGGTCGAAGGAGAACAATTGCTGGCGAAACGACGTTCTCATTTGGTCGGCTGCATGACACAATAACAATCCTCTCTCTGATTGTGAAATGAATTTGTCGGGTCTGTCACGCGTTCATTTTTTGCGCAGCATAGGGTGTACACCAATTTCAAACTATAGGTTCCATGGGGGGCAAAATTATTCACAACAAGTGATCAGTCTTTGATTTTAAAATCAAGCGTGACGAAGTCCGGAATGAACTCATCGGTAGGGCGTTGAACCCGGTCAACTTCGAACGGTCGTGCGACATTGTTTCCGGCAAGATCCTCTAGCCCTGTCCCGATCACCACCCGGTAATCGCCGTCCTTCCACGCTTGGTTCGGGACGAACGCCCACTGCCTCTCAACATTCCTAATTTGAACCTGACCTTCAACCGTATGCTTTCTGGAATCCTCGATCCAAAGCAGTCGTTGCAGGAGTGCGTGATCCAACGGTTCAGGAAAATCGAGCGTCAATGGATTTATTGAGCTGGCCTCTGGGGCAGTGATTTTCCATCGGGCCGGGGATGGCATTCCCACATCCGGGGCGGTCACGATAAATTTTTTTGTGAAGCCTTTCTTGAGTGGCACGCCGGCCGCATCCGGCCAGGTGACGTCAATCTTGAGTGTGTACGATTGACCTTCCTGCAAGACCGGCCCGTCCTGTTCGCGGGGTAGCAGGCCGCTCTTGATGCGCCCGGGGTCAAAAAGGATGGTGAGCCGTGTGCCGTCCGGGTTCCACAACTCCTCGTCCACCTCCAGGAACGGAAGATCAAGTTTTTTGCCACCGGCATTGAGCAGGTGTATGTGGTTGTAAACATTTCCCTGACTCATCGGCGTGGAAAAATGCAGATAGAATTTAAGAAGGTTCTCGGGCAGCGAATTTGCGGTCGGGTAAACTTGGCTCACGATTGTTTCCGGCTTGGCCCTAGGTCTCTCGAGTCGAAGGGTTGCCTCGATGACATCAAAAGACGTCCCCTCCGGCAGGCGGCCGGCCGTCTCCCCGCCGACCAGTTGGCTGGCCTTCGAGGGATCGAAAACGGCATGATAATTGACCCCGGCTTGCGGAGGAAAGAGCGGCTCAAATATCAGGTGGTTATTCGCGACCCGGTAGGAGCCTTGAACAGGCGGAAGTTTCCTCCAACTCAAGCCCTCTGCGGTTTCGGCATGGATGTGAAACACCCGTTCCCAGTCTGTCGTCTCCAATGCTTCCAAGTTTGCCAGGCCATCAGCCACTGCTAGGGGCAGGTCGACTTCAAATACCGCTTGGCTTGGCTCGGCAGGCCGCTTGGCCAAGCGGATTAATCCGGCCGGCTCCGTGGACTCCGCAGCGTTATCTTGCGTTGCCTTGGCGCAGCCAAGCTGCAAAACCAGAATGAATGGAAAAAACGCTATCGCACAGTAGTGCCTCGCGGGCATTACGGGAGTCGAACAGCCTCAAGGTTCAGGTTGTCACCATCCGCACCCCGGACAATCAATGCATGCTGGCTATCCAACTCGGCCAACTGGTGTACTTCTGTCCAGTCTGAAACGGTCTCATAGGGCACTCCTTTTGTTCCGCCTCCGGACACTTTTTCGGTGATGCCCTTGTAATTCCCAAGTTTCTCCGTGGTGATTTTCATCACTCCGCGGCTGCTATTGGCCATCAGCAGGTACTCCTTGCCATTCTTCTTGTAGACAATCATGTCGAGCGGGCGGTTGCGGTTGCCCAGTTCCGCGATGGTTTCCCCAACGACATTTGAGCCCGGCTTCAACTCCATCATCGGGATTTTCACGAGTGGAGTGCAGGTGTAGGCGGCGAGAATATAAGGATCGCCAGCGATGTCGTAGCTGACGAACGTGCGGACAGGGGAGGACGTTTCATAACGGCCATGTGCCCCGTGAAAAATTCTCACTCCCGTCCCCTTCTGTGAGCCTTCAAAGGGAAAAGGAATGGTTCGCAGCGTCGAGGAAAACTCCTCATTGGAAAGTCCCGCAACAATCACCTTGCCCTTGACGAAGGCAATGTCCGTGATGGACTCCATCCGCTGATTCCTGCGTCGGCGACCTGTTCCTGTTTCTTGATCTGCGGGGGCGTTTGACAGTTTCGCAACGGCGTGCTGAACATTCTTGAGAGACAAAACATGAATCTTCCCATTGGGACGGACGGACACAACAACCGCGTTGGCGTTGGCTCCCTGTCCGCGAACCACTGACAAATAAGCTGTCTGCGAAGCGGAATCTGCGGCAAGGTCAATGATCCGGACTTGATCCACCGACGTACCCAGGACAGCGGCCACCTTGGCGTTCAACCCTTCAACCTTGAAATTGCCGGAGGACTTGTCGGTTGGCTTGGCCGCGGTCTGGATGGCGATGATGGAGGCCGCCTTGGGATCGGAAATAAACAAAACTCCGTCCGGGCCCGTGGCTAGTGGCCCGATGGACTGGAGTTTGACATCCCCCTTTTGATACGGTGCTGCGTCCGGTGTTGAAACGAAACTGGTCGCCAACAAACCGACGAACAAACTGACAATAGAACGTTGAATGGTTTTCATAAAAAATTGATTAATAATCTAGATGCTTCGGGGAGAGTCTTGGCATAAAATCAAAGACTCTGCAAGTCCACAGTAATCATGTATTTAGGATTATGACCTTGAGTCAGTTTTGATTGAGAAGGGGAGTGGCGCACCCTCTCCGTGGGATTTGTGACCGCTCAAACAGCTTTGCCAACCTTCGTCTAAATGACTCCACCACAACGCCGTAATCGATAAGACAAAAAAAGCTTAAACTGAGGGCATCGGATAGTCGTCACTGGAGCGACTGATAAACCTCCAGCACACGCCCGAGGTCAAGGCCGGTTGGCTTGGTTTGCAGCAACCATTCGAGATCTTTCTTTGCCGAACCGAATTGTCGGTTTTGGATGAGCAGCACAGCGCGGCTCCAGCGATCGAATGCGGAGTCAGGCTGCAATGCCACCACTGTCTCGACGTAGCGCAGTAACTCCTCCGGCGGATTGCTCTCCTGCAATGCGCCCATCAGGTTTCGTAGCATCCGCAGGACGATATCGCGCTTGTTTGATTTGGCCAGGTACTCCGGCACAAAGGAACGACCGGTGTTGGCACGCACCAGTTCCTCCGCATCAGCTTGGCTTAAATATTTACCACCATCGAACGGATCAATGAACTGCTCCTTCTCATCATTGACGTGCTTAATAATGAAATGCCCGGGCGCACCGACGCCGACCACGCCGTCGATCCCGCATCCGGCTGCCAGCTCTATTACCAGCACCGATAATGTGATCGGCAGCCCTTCGCGATCATCAAGCACACGGTTCATGTAGCTGTTGGCCTTGTTGTAGTAGTCCTGCCGGCTGCCATGGTAGCCGTTCTCCTTGAACAAATAAGAGATTAGTGCTTTTAGCTTTGCTGCGTCGTCATCGTCATTGGCGAACTTGCCCTTTATCTCTTCAGTCATGTTTTTCAACTGCTGTTCGTAGTAGTGGATATCCACATCGGGATCGTCGATTTTGGCGATCAACAGCGAGGCGTGCAACAGGTCGACTCCTTCGTCGTCGTTCTCAAATAACGCCGCCAACTGGTCGCGAATCAAGCGCCGATGTAGCCGTGCGGAGGCGAGGCGCAGGTGCGCAGCCTGCTCCTCCAGCCGTTTGGCTTCCTGATCCAAATGCCGAAGTGCCTGACCTGGCTGTTTGCGTGCGTCGGCCAGCGTCCTTTCATTGAATTGCCCGATGTTGGTTTGCGCCTCGGTGATCAGCGCCTGACCAAGCGATTCGGTAATTGGTGTCGTTTCGTCTTCGACCTGTTTGCCCAGGCGAAAGTTGCGGAAGGTCGCCACCGTGTTGCGGAACTTGGCCAGGCCGACTTTCCCACCTTGGAGCCCGTGGTCGCTTGACTCGAAAATCAGGTGCCCATTCACGTGGCAGTAAAAGCGATTCCCTTCATGCCGCAGCCTGAGTGTGTTCCAATCGCCCGGCAAATAATGGCGGGTGAGTTGCTGGTCAAGAATGGTCCACGAAAACACGTTCGCCCCGTCAAAACGTGTCAGTCGCATCTGCCCAGCGGTGGGGTAAAAGCCGTAATGCTTGTTCTCGCCATCGGATGCCCACACCAGGCCGGCAGCTCCGGCTTCGTTCTCAAGCTTAACCTGTACCGACAACTCGAACGGCGTCTCTGGCACGGCGCTCGTCGAGAGGCATAATGAGCGGCCACCAAAACTTTCCCCCGCTTGACTGACATGAATACTCCCACCTTTTCTCCGCCAGTGGCCGCCGAACACCGGCGTCCACTCCTTCGGGTTGAGCATGCCGATGGTCATCCAGCGCCCGATTGGCACTGGGTTGGGTTTTTCCAGCAGCGGCTTCAGTAGGTTGCCCGGCACGGCAAAGCCGAGATTTTCGGTGATGAGCGACTTCATGGTGATCACGCCGTGAACTCGGCCGTGAAGGTCGAGCATCGGTCCGCCGCTGTTACCGGGCTCGATTGGCAGAGCCAGTTGAATCATTTCCACGCCGTCGAGTGTGCGCCGCGCCGAGACCACCCCTTGCACAAAACTGAAATCGAGACCGTGCGGCGTGCCCATCGCTACAACTGGTGAACCTTGGCCAAGCGCCGATGAGTCGCCGAGAGGCAACGCCGGCAGGTCGGTTTTGTCGACGCGCAACACGGCGAGATCAAGCGTGCGATCCCACGCGTGAACGGACGTCACCCTTACTTCCTCGCCGTTGGCTAGGCTTACATGTACAGGCCGCCCTTCACCGATCACATGCAGACTCGTGGCAATCAGTCCATCACTGGAAACCACGAAACCGGTGCCGACGCCTTGCTCCTCGTCATCGCGGCCGATCTGCGTCAGCACCACGATTGATTCGCGGATGCGCTTGGCCAGACTCTTGGCATCCAACGGCTCCGCGGAGGGCAATTCCTGCGCGATCGACGAAGACGCTGAGACAAACAGGCTAAGCGCGGCACAAGGAAGGGCCACTTTGCCAAGTGCGGCCCGAAGTTCAGCAAAGTGCATGGCGGACTCTAGCCAAACGCCCCGCCAGTCGCACGGTTTTTCCTGCCTCGACAGTCGGGGGAGCATTCGGTACGACTTTCGGCGTCCATTAAGCAACATGAGAGAGCAAGCTGTTTTTACATATGTCCGTTGGTGATTGATCGGAATCTCTGATCTCGACTGATTTAGATGCCAAACAACCCAACGCAATAATCGCCGTGGCGGATGGCATGGACTGGAGCGAAATTGGCTACCACGGCGGCGGAATTAAAAACTAAATGAAACTAATACTTACAACAATCATAGCCGTGCTATTTGGTGTGGGCAACACGGCCCGTGCCCAGGACGTGTCGCAGGAGCCATTGAAGCGGTACCTGTATGTGGCCGAGCCGGGCATTCGCAACTATACCCAGTACGGGGGGCACGGGGTTATTGTATTTGACATCGACGACAATTATCGCTTCGTGAAACGCATTCCCACAGGAGGCCTGACGGATACCGGCAAGCCGCTTAACGTGAAAGGGGTTTGCGGTAACGCTGCGACTGGTCGGCTGTATGTCAGCACCATCTGGCATCTGATCTGCATTGACCTGCACACGGACAAGGTGCTTTGGGAGCGAACCTATCCGCTCGGCTGCGACCGCATGTCGATGTCGCCGGATGGCAGGATCATTTACCAACCTTCGTTCGAGAAGGATATCTGGTATGTGTTGGATGCTGCCAGCGGCGATGAAATCACCCGTGTGACGCCAAAGTCGGGGGCGCACAACACGGTTTACGGCAACGACGGCAAGGAGGCCTATCTGGCCGGGTTGAGATCCAGCATATTGACCGTCACGGAAACCGCGACGCACACGGTCAAAAAACGGATCGGACCTTTTAGCAACCGGATTCGGCCGTTCACGATCAATGGCGCGCAGACGCTGTGTTTCGTAAACATTAACGGGCTACTGGGGTTTGAAGTCGGGGATCTTGAAACGGGGGAGAAACTTCACCGTGTCGAAGTGCGGGGATACTCGATGGGACCGGTCAAGCGTCACGGCTGCCCAAGCCACGGCATTGCCATGACGCCTGATGAAAAGGAACTCTGGGTAACCGATGGCCACAACGAATCGCTGCATATTTTCGACGCCACAAAAATGCCGCCTGTGCAGTTACATAGCATCAAGCTCCGGGAGCAGCCTGGCTGGATCACGTTCAGTTTGGACGGAAAAATATGCTGGCCGTCAACTGGCGATGTCATCGATGTCAAGACGCGCAAAATTGTTACGGCGTTGGCGGACGAAAAAGGCCGCATGGTGATGAGCGAGAAGCTGCTGGAGGTCGATTTTTTGGGAAACAAGGTTGCAGCCGTGGGCGACCAGTTCGGCAAGGGATACGTGAAGCCCGCACCACAATCTGGCGACACACCGTGACCTCATCCGCAAACATGGATTTGGTCGTTTATCAGTTGCCGCGCAGCCGAACAAAGTTCTGTCTTTGCCCTTGGCCGACTGGATCGGCGAAGCGGAAGGTGACCGTAGCGGTGCCGTCACCGTTGTCGATATTCAACACGTGCTCGATCATGGCGGAGTCCGAGGACCAAGTGATGAGGTCACTGGAAACTTCCACTGCCAAAGACTCGTCGACATCGAGATTCTTGCGGAAGGTCAGGACCAGATAGTCGTCGATCACTCCGTCGATGTCGATGCTCCGAACCGTGATACCGAATGCAGGGGCGTCGGAGGCTAGGTCCGGTCGAGAGCCGAAGAGAAACTCCCAATAGTTGCTGATCCCGTCTCTGTCGTCGTCGTCGTTTGACTCTCCCTTAATTCCGTTCAGGTCGGCCCAGGCAGCGTATGTGATACCCGCCGGCTCGGTTGTGCCGGGCGACCCGCCGAGATTGCGGCTCACCGTCCAGCTGGCTGGTTCACCGTGCGGAGGTCCGTCAGCTGGGTTGACAAGAATCAGGCTCGACCCGGCGCCGTCCGCCTCTGTCGGCCACGGAAGCTGGTCGTTGTAGGTGAAATCGTGGATCGGTTTTTGACCGTCTCCGGTGATGAGCAGCTGTTCTCCGTCATTGTTGAACCGGCCGGTGTACTCGAACGACTGGATGCCGACCAGAGCGCCATATCTGGCCTCAAAGGCTGCACGGTTGCGGATGAGAAGCAGGCGTTTGCCGGCCCTCAGGACGGTATTGTCGGGGAACGCGAAGGTGATCCCAGCCTCGAAGCGGAGGCCGCTCAGGTCGAGGGCGGTCCTGCCGATGTTTAGAAATTCAAGGAACTCGAAATCGTCGCGATCGCTGCTCTGCGCCAACTCTGCTGGAGTGGTTGGGTTCGCAGGGTGGTAATGCAGTTCGGATACGACGAAGTTGGTGGCGTCGACCGAGAGTCCATCGATGGTGTAGAACACTTCATTAAGGGCACTCCATTCTTTGTTGCCGGTATTGTAGGAGCGAGCCCGTAGTATTGTCGGCTCTGCGAAAAAGAGCGGGTCTGAAACATTGTCACCACCGCCTTGGCTGGTCTCGCCATGAAGCATCATGTCAAAGCGGATGTCGGAGCTGCCGCCGCTGGCTTGGTGAATCTCGACCGCGATGGTATTGGCGCCGGCAGACAGCGCGTCGGTAATAAGGGGGCTTCCGCTCCCACCATTATAAATGGTAGCGATTTCATCCGGGGTAATGGCCCGGCCCCAAACTGCGAAATCATCCACGATACCGGCCAAATGACCTCCAGTACCGCCGTCGTTGACACCGAGATAGGTTACTCCCCAGTCATCAAACAGCGCACCGGAATTCACCCCTTCATGAAAAAGTTCACCGTCAATCCAGATGCTCTTGTTTGGTCCATCCTTGACGAACACAAAATTATGCCACTCGGAAAAATCGCCATCCCAGCTCTTGGTGAGGCGGGTGTCTCCTCCGCAACAACCGGCCGTGTCGAAGTAAATGTTGCCACCACCCCATGGGATATGGGCATGGAAATTGCGGCCGCTCCCGGTGGCACTTGCTGAACTGAACCAGAATGTCGAGGTGGCTACGCGATTGTGAAGTCTCTGCCACACCGAAACGCTCATCTGGTCGGCATCCGATACCGGTGCCAGCCAGTCATCCACATACTCAATGGTGACTGAGGTGTCTCCAGCTGTACCAAAATCAATTGCATAGTCCCCGGCGGCACCCGTACGACCTTCGGCGGCAGTCACTCCGGTGCCGTTTACGACGCCTTCCATTCCCGCAACTAAGTCAACGACAACCAGATCGCCCTCAATCTCAGAAGCACTATTGAAAGGCCAGTAGCCTATCAATCCAGGCACAAGCTGATCGAAAACTTCAAAGAATCCAGGCACAAGCTCGGAGCGTGGCAAGGTAAAGTCTTTCCAGCCGGCTTCGTCGCCGATGTTGCCATTGGCAAAGCTGCTAAACGTCGCAGTGGTGGAGAGGTTTTGGCGGAGTTTATCTACGCCATTTATGTAGACGGCGATTCCGTCATCGTATTTGACTCGCAATAGGAAGTTAAAGAATAACGACGGATCCGGGATGTTGACGGTGGTGCGGAAATAGGTGGTCGGGTATTTCGTCGAGGAATCAGGACCAAAGCCGACAATTTGCCCAGACCCCTCCCCGTCGCTGCCATATCCAAGCTCGGACGGACCCGATTGCCAATCTGAATCATCAAATCCTGGTGACCTCCAGGCGGTGCCTTGGTCGGAACCATCATCAAGGTATTTCCAGGTGTGACCAGTGGAAATATAACTAACTGGAACTGGAGTGGGGCCGCTGGCATCGAAGGAAGTGGTCATGGCATCCGGGTTCGGCGCGCCACCGGGCAGGCGAGGGTCGCTGCCATCAAGTGTGTAATAGATGGTGTTGGCGTCGGCGGCCATCGTAACCGGGATGTCTGGCGACAACGAACCACCGTGCTGGCTGTAGACCGGCGCGATAGTATTGGGATACATACTTGCTGACTTGAAACGACGGATCATGGTCTGCGTCAGGCCGGGGAAATGGTTGTTAAGAAGGTTGTTTTGATACGACTCCCACGACGTTGGTTCACGGAACAGGTTGCCCCAACGTGCGGCTTCAGAGATGAAACCGAGCCGAGCTTCATCGACACGCCTTTTTAGCCGCTGAATGTTTTTCGAGGGGGTCAACGCCCCGTTGTTGAAGAAGTGCTTGTGGATGCGGTCGGCTAGAAGGGTACCGTAGTCCGGGTTGCCACCAGTGCGCATCTCGCTCATTACACTGTAGGGCCCGGCGTGGTTGGCCGAGTGTCCGGGGCTTCGCAGGAAGCCATCGGCGTCTTTGATCATAAACTTGAACGGAATCCCACGGGGCTCCGAGCCGAATGCTCGGAACTCGCTTTCCGAGTTGCCACTGACCCACAACAGCATGAAGTCGACAATGTTGGGGATATCGATGTGATCAGCCGCGTTGGTGAAGGGATTTGGCCTGGACAGAAGGCGCTTGGTTTCACTCCAGAACTGCCCACTGCCATCGTACACATCCTCGTCGTTGCGGAAGTTGTCGTTGGCGTTGACCGCCTCGTAGTCGTCTTCCGATCCGCCGAAGTAGCTCGAGGCCATGTCCGCGCTCCAGCGCTCGCGCAAATGGTACTGCCCCCAGTAGTTGCCGTTTAGGTAGAGGTGCACGAAGCGCCCGTGCGGGCCGATGTTGCCCATGTCCAACATCGAGTCGTCGGTAAAGCGATTCGACATGTAGGCACCGCGGCTCGACATGTCGTGCGAACCGCTGCGTAGGTTGATCACGTCAAAATCTTCGGCCGGGGGGTAGTGGCTGTATTCAAAGCCGTCGAAGATGGGGTATCTCAGTTTGGCCACCCCGAACTTGGTGCGAAAAGCGACACGGAAATTCTTCTTGCGAAAGTTTGTGTAGCGTCCGCCGTAGTTGCTTAATCCGCCGTTTTCTTGGAAACCAGGGGTACCGTCGGGGAAGATCATCTCGATCGAGCTCTGGTATTCTTCTCTAATGTTACTCCCGCCCTCGTTCAAGAATGCGGCGTTAGGTGTGACCAGTGAGATGGTTGGCACCGCTTTCAACGAATCGACCATCTGCGGGCCATAGACTCCCGACCGGGTGATGGTGGTGCGCATTTTCGGCTGGGTCATTACATCCGCTGGGAACAGGTAGGTGTGGGTGTCGATGTTGGTCGGCTTGAAACCCGGTCGGTGGGCCATGGTACGGACGATGGTTGTGCCGCTGATCTTAATCGGACCGGAGTGAATTTTCCCTCGGGTCCTGCTGGGCGCTGTGCCGTCCAAGGTGTATCGGATCTCGGCATCCGCGGTGTCCGTGGTGATCTTGACACCGAAGGGGGTCTTGAAAAAACCGCGATTGACGCTGAATTTGGTGTCGGTGACAAAGCCGCCGAAGGTGTCGCCGTTGAAAGTCCCTGGCGAGGGGGTTCCTAAATAACCAGGACCTCCGATTGTAGGGTCGGTGATTCGAACCGCATGCAATTCTGGGGAAATGAGCATGTCCGAACTCGTCATGCTGGTGTTCAAGCCTTGGATCGCCAGAACATTGGCACCGGTGTTTAA
>ERZ651768.2864-NODE-2864-length-11761-cov-2.873588_pt1 | contig 11761 bp, 7 predicted proteins | sample MGYA00514754_ERZ651768 | MGnify/ENA metagenome assembly ERZ651768 | reverse complement strand
TCTCTCGCTTTCCATCCTGAATTTGATACCGTTATCTGTCATATTTACAAAATCTACCGAAAGCCTGTCACCCGTTACCATGATAAGTTGATCCCATGTTGTCCTGGGAATAATACCTCCATGAGGTACAATGATACGGCTTTCTTTTATCTCTCTGGCAATAATATCGACCTCATCTAGTGTATTATGTGAGCGAGGTGGCGGTGTCTTATAAAGTTGGTCACTGGGGGCCTGGTCAATGGCAACGTGTGAGATCAGTTTACCATCATGTCCAAATTCCCAAATTTGAACCACAGCATGAGATTGGATAAACTCAGTCATAAGATCAAATTTATATTTAAAGCGTCGAATTATTCGGGCGGATGGAAGATCTCTCCATCGCTCTTCCTTTAAACTTCCAAGATAATCATAATCTAATTCAACCTGGCCATATTTCTGTCCATCCACTGTTTCAAACACAATCTTAGAAATTTGGATACCATCCTGAATGGTGAAATAAGTACGCTGGTCCGTAAACGTTAAAGGTTCATTTCTTGGAAATCGCCATGCGCGAAATTCCTGGCTCCATGGTTCAGAGTCTCCAATGACTGTCAGGTTCAGATATTTCCATTTTTCCGTATACTCACCACGCTCAATGAGCCTCCCTGTATCATTATACTTGAGTATTTCCTGTTTTTCAGTGGTGCCTTTTGCTGTAATTCGTTCGATTTTAACAGGAAGGTCTCTATCATTATAACTGACAGTAAGATGGGAAACACCACGGCGACTGGTGGACATCATGGAAAGGTTAGAAAGAAAATTATGATCATCTTTAAAATAGCGAACATAAGACACATCCTCGGATTGCCCAATCAAAAATGAAAGCAGCATCAAGTGAATTATTATCTGAGTCATGAATTTCATTAATCTTCTGTTTTTAGATCTTCATCCAGTGTATTGGATAATTCCAATATAAGTAAAAGTATCACTTATCGGAACACGGGTTATTCCAACTGAACTCAAATATTAATTCCATACAATAAATCGGAATTCTGAGACCAGATGAAGAAGGAAAATAAAATGGATATGATGATTGATTTCAGAATGGTTTCGCCATGGAATCTAAATTTATTCATTGTAATCTTAGAGATAATCCAACAGGTCTATGGTCAGAAATAAAAGTATCATATTCATGCCATCCCCCCTCGAGAACCTCGTCAATCTTAATTGTACCTATTCCAGAACCGTTAGAATTAAAAATATCGAATAACTCATTTGTTATCAAGATATGATCAATATGACTCGGCCAGCTTGGATAGGAATACCCAGATGAAGGTCCATTCGCAATTTCCATGTCAGTAAATTTATACAATTCAGGCTGTGAAATGAAATTCCAAAATACATTATTTGATTCGGGCTCATGTATTTCGTCATTATAATCTCCAATTAAAATAACAGGCTCCGTGCTCCAATTTTCTTTGATATAGGATTCCAGGAAAATACTGGCTTGTTGTCGACGATATTCTTCATCCCAAGTATTAGAATCAATCGTACCATCGCCACAACATTTTAAATGATTGTTGATAATAATCCATTCCTTTCCATTCACCTGAACTTGAATCACATAAGGCGCTCTCGGAAATGCCATGCCATCACTCTGATATATTTCAAAAGGCGTTTGAATTATTGAAACACTTTTTATATTCACAATAAAAGCTAACTCTTGCCATGAACTATTGGTAACTCCAGCAAAATATGCCACCCAATCATTTGCTTCATCATATTGATTCAATTTATCAACAATTTGGTTTAGGGCATTCAAATCAACAATTTCTTGTAATCCCACAATGTCTGGTTTAAGTGCATAAAGAATTTCCGCAACACGTGTTACGGTTTGTGTCGATTTTGGAAACCACTCCAGATTCCAAGTGATAATATCAAATGTGGATTCTGTCCCAAAACTTAATTCTATCGTTGTGGGCGTTTCTTTTTCATTATTGATCGGTCGGCCACAATTTGAAATAAAAAGGAATCCTGAAATCAGAAATATAACTTGCCAAATTTTCATCAATGATTAATAGGAATACTCCACATGACAGGTCGGTGGTCAGATAAAATTTTCTCGTAAAGCTCCCAAGAGCCCAACACATCTTCCATGCGAAGTGTTTGAATTTTACCCCCTAATTTCTGTTCATCAAAAAATCCTTTTGAATATAAAATATGATCTAAAAGACTTGGCACAATCCAATTGGGATAAGAAGCTTGTGCCGTATCACTGGCAATCTCCATGGTTGCAAACTGAAATCGCTCAGGGTCATTTAAAAAAGTAGTAAACGATTGGTTGGTGCCAATATCCGTTAACTGGTCATTCCAATCTCCAACAACAATGATATTTTCATCCCCGGTTTCTAAATATTGGGCAAGAAGATCATGCAATTGTTCCAATGATTTTTGTCTTCGATATAAACCATCACCGCAACATTTTAAATGTAGATTTGCTACAATAAATTCACGCTGACGATTTTCGTAATGCCAAACAAATTTTGCCATAAGTGGTGGGCGACCTGCAAAATAATAATCATCAAAAGAAAAAGGTTCATACTGCCCTACAAAGGTGATGATATCTTTTCGATAAATAATGGCTTGATCCATAAAAGAAGATTGTTTGCTTAACACATAACCGTGATCAGGTAAAAACGACGTCAATTTTTCAAAAGCATGAATATCTTTAATTTCCTGCAAAGCAACCATATCCACGCCCCATTCTTGAATCGTTTCAGCGACCGCTTCTAATGTTGTATCTCCCGCAGCAGGAAACCACTCCAAATTCCAAGTTACTATTTCTAATTGTTCCGGCTTTCCAAGATTGGGCACAGGAAAACGATCCGATTTAGATAAACGTTTCAAATTTGTGAGATATACGTTTTTATTCGGATTGATAGACGAATTCAGGAACTGGTTTTCAACTTTTCTTTTGCTTTCATCTACCCAACTTTCAATGTTTGTTGCCATTTCAAAATCGGGTAAAATATCATCTTGTAAGAGCGTAATCAGCATGCCTCGATCTGTGGGAAACTCATAGCCGGAAATTGATCTTGTCTCTTGATCGATGAGTAATTCCAAATGTCCAATTCCTGAAAGATTCCCATAATTTTGAACAATAAGCGTGTGCGTTTTTGGGTCTTCCCATGGCTTGTCATACCCTTTTGCAATACCACCCGTTACAATAACATCCACACCTTCTACTAGGTGAGCCAATTCCATTGCATTTAAACCTTTGGCTTTCTCTAGCTTTTCATCTTTAGATAAGCGAGACATAAATGTTTCAAATTCCTCATCACGGTTATATGGAATACCTAAATGAGCAAGCATTATTACAATGTCTGCTCCCTTATCTTTTGCTTCTTTCACCTGCTCTTGCGCAGACACTACTTCAGGTAAAAATATTAATCCTTTTGTGTTTTCGGGAAATCCTAATTCAGGAATTTTATCGAGCGTTAGTCCAATAATCGCTATTTTTATTTTTCCTATTTGTTTATAAATATTCGGTGTAAGCCATTTCAGATTTTGTCCTGTTTCTTTTTCAATGATATTTCCAGACAAGAATGGGAAATTTGCAATTTTAGAAAGACGCTTTAGATTTGCCACCCCTTGGTCAAAATCTTTCAGTCCAGGCGTAAGGGCGTCATAGCCCATTTGGTTCATCCAGCGAATGATAGTTTCGCCTCCATCTAATGTTCCCAGTGGCGTGCCTTGGAAGAAATTCCCGCCATCCAAAAGTAAAACTTCGTCGCCTAATTGATTTGCTTCCTGCCGAAGTTTTGTCACATAACGATAGGCTCCGGCGCCCCCACTCATCATAGGACCAAACTCAGGATTCATAAATCGGGCTGGGATTTGATGAATGGAGCCATGAATATCATTGGTGAAAACAAGATGTAATTTTGTCGTTTGAGATAAAACGATGTTAAAGATAAATATAAGAAAAATTAATCTTGATAATAAAAATGTTTTCAATTTGAGCCCAATCTAAAAATCGTATTGAATCGAAAATTTGACGCTTGAACTGGATTCATTCACCGTTTCCAAATCGATGGTTTCATCTGCCATTGCAGGGAAAATATCTTCATAACGATAGCTCAGGGATCCAAAGATGATGCCGAAATCAAAGGTGGCCTTCCCCCAAACATAGGCACTACCAAGGGTAATTTGAATGCGTTCAAATTCTTGTCCCAAAGGCGATTCACTGAAAATAAAGCCAAATCGAAATGGAATTTGTTCCTGAAAATAATGCTCAATGCCGCCATGAATCTCCCAGGCTTCTTTGAATGAAAAATTCATTTCACTTTGGGTTTGGCTTGTGTCCAAGGTTGATTCCGTCGTTAATTTATATTTTGACCAATCCGTATAATGTAATTCAAAAACAGCCTTCGTTTTTAAAGGATTTTTCATTTTCGCTTCCACGCCAATAGACATTTTCGCGGGAAGCGAGATTGTAACTTGACCCGTGCTATCCCATACCGATGGATGGTGGAAACCTGGTAACTGCGTTCGTTCATTTATTTTTGGAATTGTCCATACATTGTTGAAACTTAAATCAACACCCTTTTGATATGAAAAACCAATTTGATATTGTCGGTTCGGTTGGTAGGAAATGCCAAAAGTGGGCATCATTGTCGTTTCCGCTAAACTCACATCTGATGAAAAAGTGTAAGACGAATCGGATGCAAGTGCTTCGTCTGGCTCTAAAACATTGATGGCATATCGATCTACCATGGATTCACCCTTTAAAATATTCGCTGTAATGCCAATTTTAATTTGAGAAAACACTGTTTGGCTCATTCCAATACTGTAGGCTGTGATTTGTCCACCCCGATGGATTTCATTATAACCGCGAACGGGATCGCGATTGTAGGTTCCGGATGGGAGACTCCCTCTAACTTCTTCTGCATAATCATAAGTAAAATCCCAAAAAGTTGATTTTGATAATCCTAAATAATTATTCTTACGCAGCTTTAATACCATACCACCTTCTAGGTTATTATACCAATATCGATTTGCTACATATACATTATCTGTAACAACATCATCAAACATATCCATGACAGGAAAGGAGCGTTTTTCTTCAAATCGACGCAAAGAACCAATCGCCGTTATACTTAAGCGCTTCTCATTGGTTGAAAGTAAAGCTGGGTTTGTCCAAATATTTTCAATCCCAGCAGAAGTCGCCACGCCGCTCATCCCCAGAGACATGGTTCGTGCGGATCTAAAGCCGGAATTCTGCGGAAAAATAGATGAAAAGTATGCTTGTGCGCCTAGACTTGAAATCATGGAAGCCAAGGTTAATCCATATTTTAAAATCATTATATTATGATTCATTCAAAATTTCCTAGTCTGTTTAGTTGAAATCAATATGCATAATCGACCTGAATACGAATATCTGATGATTCTGCAATGCCTTTCACACCAATCACATTCACGCGAACATTCGCCGAAGCATTCTCAGGTGGGAAAGCATAATTGGTGATAGGAGAAGCCGTGTCTGTTGTCCATTTTAAGCGAACAGCCCAGTTATCTCCGACGCGAGAAAAAAGAGCCACCCACCAACGCAAAGCATCAGATGAGCTATCAAAAACTCTGAAATCTGTATCTTCAAAATTCCATATAAAGCCATTATAAATCATCGCCTGACTCATAATCTTAAAACGATCTGTAAAATTGTGTGTTACTTTAAACCCAACCGCTTCACTGCCTGTGCCGGCACTGCCTACCAAAGCAGGAGATCTACCTGTTGTTGGATCAATTGTCAATCTACGACGATTTGTAAAATCCACTGTCGAATTCACATAAATCAGTTCAAGATTATCAAATCGGGAAAGTCTCAATTGAGCACGAACAATGGTTTCTCTGGAATAAAAAGTGGATGGATCCAAAATATTATATCCACCGCGCATTTGCCATTTTTGTCGAATATTAAAACGATAATTAAAAACAGGGCGATACTGAAGCTTAACCACGGAACGATAATAGCGTGCGTTATCTGCAACCCTCGTCCAGGTATCAAAATCAGTGCTCACAACATATTGACGATGAAACTGATATCGACTAGAAAAATAGATACCTCTTTCCGCTTGGGGTTGGGCCGCAGAGCTATATAAAAATCCATAAATGGGATCTTCGAGATAAAAAGTGTCTTCAAAAATCGTACCTTTAAATCGCTGGTAATTTGAAAAAGACCGCTGATATGGATTATCAAACTCCAAATCATAATCACGATAAACCACCAAAAAGTTGAGACTGTTAAATTGTAAATATGCACTCCCGACAAAAGCTCTCGGATCTCCAGAAAAATTATTAATAGTAGCATCTTTATCTAAAACACCATATTCTCCTTGAAGCGCAAGATTGTTTATCACAGCTGTAAAGTCTAAGCCATAAACACGACGCATCGCCTTTGTATTTTTCCATAAGGGTGATTCTGCAGATGATGCATACATGGCTGCAATTTCTGTATCGGCAGAATTTCCAATGGATGTTAAATATTTCCCTTCAGCATCCGTTGCAATAATAGTTTTTGAAATTTGTGGTGATAATTCTTTGTCATATAAACTCTCGTATGATGACAAACCTACTATCATTCCAGGGGTAAAAGAATATCGAAAATTCCCACCGTAAGTCATTTCATTGACTTGATCTAACGTTGGATTTAATAAGGGGCCATTGTAACCCACGTCTGTTCGCGGATAGAGTGTAATGAGACTTGAAAAAGTGCTGTCCGCATTGGTAACCGCATCACGAGCATTCATTGAAACGAAGCCAAAAGCATCCACTTTCCCTAAATTTGTTTGAAGGGCTAATCCGTTTAATCCATATTCATAAGATTGAGATAAATCAGGAAAAACGCCCACAACGCGACGACTCCAACCATAACCAGATCGACGCGGTGCAAAAAAGTCTGTACTTTCAAAAACAATTCCTTGTCCCATGGTGGCAGAAAAATTTCCTAAAATCAATCGGTTGACTTTGAGATTCCCCAAAGAAAAATTTCGAAAAGTGAGTGTTAACTTACCATCTGGGATATTAACCGAAGATGTATATCGATTTTGTTCTCCCATCTGCCTGTGGTAAGCATAACCCAATTTCCATGAACCTCCGCTGGTGTAAATCATCTTGTGTTGCAAGTTCCCAGGATGGGTGCTTAGGGGTGTCGTCGTGCCAACTTCTTCATCAAACGAGTTTGTAGATGGAACTGTTTTGTAAGTTGTATTATACCAAAAATGATCCGTCTTTCTTGGGTCATGTTCACCGTAAGTAAAGAAGTCAACCATGTTTTTGTAACCCCAATAAGATAGATTTGTCGCACCTCGTAAGGCTTTGGGGTAATCAATACTTCCCTCTTTTTGTCGTTTGATTACAGACACTGCATCAACCGGGCTGACATTTTGCAAGGACATTAAATCGTCATAAGTGGCATGATTCACATTGATGGGCTCTGAAAGCCTGTCTAACCAAACTTCAATTAAACCTTCATTTGCCCCTTCGGTACTTGTCCAATTTTCTACTTTTTGATATCGATCTTGAAGGCGTGATGACTTAGTGTCTTGCATTTCTTTTGAGAGCGTTATCAATGGTTTTAAACGATTTAATGTTTCTACATCAAAATCAGGAATCTTTAAAATATCATATATCTCATTGACGGGTCCTTGAAAAAGAACAAATTCAAATAATGCATCTGCTTGTTTTTGCGTAAGTGGAAGGGATTGAAATTCTTCCAAAGTGGCTTGGTTTATGGCGATTTTCTGACTAAATAAAACACAGAAAATCAGCAAGATGGGCATCCTGCGAATCATTAAAAATTCACCCCAATTGAAATTTGATGGGTTAAGGAAAAGATCGGATGCGTTAAAAGTCCATAATCAATATTCAAGTTTTTTTGATTGAGACGAAATCCCGCGCCTAATCTGTTTGGGTTTGAATGCACACCCGATAATAGAATAAAACCTGGAAGCAATTCATACTCCAATCCAGCTGAATATTGTGTGGGATGTCCAACAGCACGATGAAGCGCAAAAGTCGTCCAGACTAAATCATAAAGAGAGTAAGCCAATCCAATATTGACGATCCTCGGTAAATCAACCAAGGTGCCTTTTCCCAATTGGGGTTGATTGATATTTTTGACAAAAACACCCATCCAATGTCGTTTTTGTAAGCTGGCTTGCAGTCCCAAATCCAAACCAAATGTTTGACTTTTCCCGAGATCAATTCCGTCAGAACCGTCTCCGCTGGCGCCTGCAGATTCTCCATAACTCACAGACAAGTATTTTGCACCAATTCCAATGGACAAACTTGAGTTTCTATCTTTTTGAAGGAAAAATCCATAATGTGCACCAATGGTCGTTTCTTGCGTTAACTGTGCGCCTCCAACAGTTACGGACAAATTCTCAGCACTTAAAGAAAAAACACCTTTTTTACCTAAGTTAAATGCTCCAGCAAATGACGCGTGGGGCAAGTAAGACTGCCCACTCATTTCTTCGAAAGAAAAAACAGTTGAATGTGCTTTTAACTGAGTTAGCGCCGCAGGATTTGCAAAGCTTGCAAATGCATCATCCTGATGAGCCACATTGCTACCAGCAATCGCCATGGAACGAGCTCCATGATAAAATTGCTCTGTCGTTACTTGAGAAAATGAAAAAGTCGAAAGAAAAAAGATAAAAGTTAAATAAAATCTGAATCGTTTTTTCTTTTCTACGCTCAACTTTTCGGAAGTTTGAACCTTTCGCAAAGTTACCTTGGAAACAGAACTATCGTTCATAATTGATAATTGATCATTAACCATTATATTCATCGTCCTATCACCCCAATCACAACCGGTGCTGTATCTGTATTTAATGTTCCTGTTTTTGTATCTGTGACTTCCAAGTGCATGATATAAACGCCTGGTGGCAAAACCCGATTTAATGCATCGCGTCCGTTCCATGACGTTTCTTTGTAAAAAGAAATGCCCCGATATTCATCATATAGCGTTGTGACATAACGACCCGTTGCATCAAACACGCGTAACTTAATCCGCGCATCATCAGGGAAACTATATTCAAAATTAATCTGTTCACCTAATTGGGGGACAAACGGATAAGGCGCCACTTTTAAATAAATTTCAAAATCGCCGGACGTGCCTTCAAGTTTTTCATAAATATCAGATGCATAAGCCGGCTGAAGCTGGCTTGTTCCGCTGTATGAACCACCAATACCACTGACTTCAATCATGGTTCCCACTTGCAAGAGCGAATCCAAACTTTCATTCACAAGTTCAAAGCTATCATTATGTAATACGCCAGTCGAAGCCCAAATACGAACGATGGACTGCTCACCAGATTCATCTTGAATCGTGATATTTGCGCCAGCATTTGTTCCATAAGGGTCAGATCTCTCTGTGATTTTCCCCCAAATTTTTACAAAAGTATAATTGTATTCTAAGGTATTAAACTCAGAAATGGATAATTCTACGGTTGGGATTTTTGCATTTCCCTTCAAGATTTGAATATTGGAATAAATGAGTTCGGGCTTCCCATCAAATTCATCTACTTCCGCAGTCACAATTACAGAATCGCCGCGATGGAAGGATGTATCCAAAGATGAATTGTATAGGATAATCCCTTTCTCAGATTCATCTTGTAAAAAAGCTTCTGTAAAAGTGGTACGGAGTTTGCCCGCGGGAACGGTCACAACTCCATCTATCTCAATTTGCTCACCAACATAATCGTCGATATTGTTTATTAGGTCCGCAATCGTTAATTCCTGGGGAGGTTCTGATGGTTCAGAAATTGTAAGAGAAAATAAATTGGTGGTTTCTGATAAACCTGTAATGTCAGCAGCCACGACATAATAGATCAATGAACCAGATTGCTCAAGCGGATTGATGCTTACACTAAATTGATCTCCATCTCCCTGGTTCATGGTGTGCGAAGTTGTATCACTTTGGAAAATCGTTGTTAATTTGACTGATGATAACCCTTCATCATCTGTAACGGTCGCTGTAAACGTTATGGTTTCTTCCGTGGTCGGAGATTCAGGAGAAACAGTCACTGCAGAAATTTGCGGTTTTGAAGAAACAAGCGAAAAAACACCCCAAGTTTCACCGAAAGATTCACTGGTTTCATCATGACCCGTAATTCCGTTACCTCCACTTTGATTCTCGCTACCTTCTCCACTTATTCTGACCAGTTTTTCATCGGTATTATGAATTGGAAGATAGGCCTGACTGCCTGCAGGTGTGTCAGATTGATATCCATCTACACCTGTTTTATCAATAGCAAACGAATTATCACCCCAGAGCAAATAATCTATATCCTTTACAGTTGTTGAACTCCCATCCCAGTAAAAAAGAATTAAGGTTTCATTGGTATTACCAAGTTTTGGCGCAGCACTGCTCCCCTTTGTACTTTCATCATCAACTGCATCTAATAAATCATCATTTAGGGTAAGGTCCGCATTTTCACCAAATTCGCTTGCGTATTTAGAGCTATCACGTAGAGAAACAGTAATGGAAACCCCTGCCGATATTGTATATCCGGATGGAAATCGGCAAATAAAATCTGAACTTGAACCGCTCCAATATTTCGTTCCGGAAGGCAATTGGTAATAGAACTCTCCATTACCGATATCAGTTCCATCGGTCAAATAATAATTGGATAGATCTATATCACTATCGGTTGGGTTTGTTATTTTAACATATTCACTATTACTGGGTGTTAAGACAAGTTCAGAAAAAATAAGATGATCTAAATCTCCAAAGAGAAATATTGGACTCAAATAAATGAGTCCTCTCATAAAATTCATATGTTTTATCCCTATTTATTTAAGTAACATCACTTTTTGGACTTCCTGGTTTACGCCATCTTGCAGCCGAATAAAATAAAGTCCCGATGGCAGGGAAGATGCATTCCATACCATCCTGTGGTTACCCGCTAATAAATTGGCATTTTTCAATTCGTCCACAATTTTTCCATTGATGTCATAAACGTTAAGATGAATTTCCCCATCAAACTGTAATGAAAAGTTAATCGTAGCCCTTGGATTAAAAGGATTCGGATAAACAGGGTGAAGCGAAAACTCATTTGGAATTGCAACTGGCCCTGCAATTCCAAGTGTTGCAATATCTTCTTCATACCCAATCAGTAATTGATATTCTGTGCTGTACTGACTCCCAACTCCGGTAAAACTCCACTCTGTACCAACTTGGTACTGAGCAGTTGAAATCCCTGTGGTACTCCAGATCTGAACATAAGTTACATCGTCAATAGTCAATTTCGTAGCAGTTCCATCTGAAACTGATTCGGTCGCTGTAACTTCCCCTTCAAACATAGTAAGTGTTCCTTCAAATTCTGAAGAATTAGCATCTGCCGGTGTAGTAACAATGGCAGCAGGCAAACTATTTCCTACAGAAAGTGTTTCAAATACAAAATCGGTAACATTCACTGTTGTGATATATTGATCAACATAGCCAACCAGGCGCAACTCATCTCCCTTGGTGATCCCTTCAATTAAATCATAATGTGATACAAATTAAATAAATTTATGCTAATATGAAAACATATATTATAGCTATCTTTTTTTCAATAGTTTTATATGCATGGATTACAGTTGAATGATCCCTTTTCCCAATTTGAGCTCCAATGCTAGACAAAGACAAATTAATAAGATTTTTAGATAAAAACATACATATTTGACGAGCCAACGCAATTTGCATATTCCTGCCTTTCCCTAAAATCTCCCTTTCTTTTAC
>ERZ651768.2863-NODE-2863-length-11762-cov-14.355926_pt1 | contig 11762 bp, 14 predicted proteins | sample MGYA00514754_ERZ651768 | MGnify/ENA metagenome assembly ERZ651768 | reverse complement strand
CTCTAATTTATAGAAACCGCAAATATCACGCTTATTAAATTAATATTCAAAAAATTTTTGAAAATTTGGAATAAAATAACACTAATTTGAAAATTAATTCGAAATTATTTCTGATGATTTCCTTATTTTTTTGAATAATCTCTGTTTAAGAATATTAGTATCACCTGAAATCCCAAAATACTTTTGAAATTTTTCCGTAGTTGAATAAATTTTCATCCTTCCAATATTTTGATTTTCAATAAAATCAAGCTGTCGTAATTCTTTAAGATGCACATAAACGCCGGATCCTCTGATCTCGACAAGCTGTTTTGAGCTAACCGGTTGTTCAAAGGCAATGTATGATAAAGTTTTTTGTGTTGCTTTAGATAAAATGGGTTTTGATGCATACTTCCTAATTGAGGAGCTGTATTCCGGTTTTAATTGAAAGACATAATTTCCATCAGGTAAAATAACAATCTCTATGCTTTTGAATGCATTTTTTGTTTTTTTCATTATTGAATCTAACAAAGCTAACGTTTTCGGCCGTGACTCTGTACCAGATGCTCTGATTAAATCTTCTATAGAAAGTGGTCTACCAGCTGAGTATAATGCAGATTCAATTTTTGCCGTTGCCTCACCATCATTTTCATTCTTGACCATTTTTTCTACCTTTTAGCCGACTCAATTAATGTAATCTCAATATCATCATCTTGTTGTTCAATCTCAACTTTTTTGTCACGTGCTAAGAACAAAACAGCAAAAAAACATCTTATAGAATCTATAGTTTCCAAATCTGCCACAATATTCTTTAGCATTCCTTTTCCTTTACCTCTTATTTTGCGAACAATCATGTCCTCATATTTGCTAACTAGATTTTCAAATGGTACAAAGTATTCTTTGAAATCTGGTGGGTCAATAGGCTCAAAGCCTATTTTACCTATTCGAGAGCGTGGATTAGCAATTGACCCAATTAAATTCTCAAGCAAATCCAATAATTCATCGAGAGAAACTGGATATGTAGATTCGTGCCTGTATGGTATGTTCAAAATCTCAATATCTACATCTTGTCTTTGTTTTAACGATTTTTTCTCCATGGCAGATTTTTGAAGGGCAAAAATGCTTTCCACCTTCATCCGATAAATGAGAGACGAAGAAAGTGCTGCCATGCCTGCAACCCTAAAGTCTTTTTTCCCTGCCTGCTCGAGTATTTTTATCAATATATTCAAAATTTCAATAAGATCGATATCCCAAACATCTTTCTTTGAAACAACAGATGGATTAAATAATATATTGACTGGCTCTTGAGAAATTCCAGACACTTGGTTATCTTCAATCATGGTATTTGTTGATTTGTGATTCACTAATACTTGGCACTCTATTTTTTTGCCTCTTCCAGTCAACTCTTATATTATAATAAGCAAAAAACCTCGACATTGAAGGCTGCGCAGATCATAGAACCCAACAAACCATTGAAAATATCTGAGATTGATACTCCATTACCCACGGGTAAGCATGTTCTGGTTAAAGTGAAAGCCGTAGGTGTTTGTCATAGTGATCTTCATCTCTGGGAAGGGGGCTATGACACTGGTGATGGTTTCATGAAAGTTACTGACAGGGGAGTCAAGTTTCCTGTTACCCCAGGTCATGAAATTGTTGGAACAGTATCAGAAATTGGAGATTCTGTAATGGGAATCAAGGTGGGCGACGATGTATTAGTATACCCTTGGATAGGCTGTGGCAGTTGCCCAACTTGCGAGAAAGGCGACACTAATTTGTGCGAGGCTCCAAAATCACTTGGGGTATTTCAAGATGGTGGATATGCTGAATATTCACTAGTTCCAGATTACAAATTCTTGATTAAAATTTCAGGAATTGATTTAGAGGGCGCCGCATCACTGTCCTGTTCTGGTTTAACGGCGTATACTGCAGTAAAAAAAGCAATTTCAAATTCTCCTGAGAACATTTTGATTGTTGGGGCTGGCGGACTTGGGTTAATGGCAGTTCAAATCACAAAAGTACTTAGCAATGCAAATATTATCTGCGCCGATTTAGATGATGAGAGATTAAATAAAGCTAAGGAAATGGGTGCTAATAATATTATAAACACTAACGCAATTGGGTATGGACAGCCTGAGCCTTCGAAAAACATAATGTCAATTTGTAATGAAAAAGGTGTAGATAGCATATTGGATTTTGTTAATGCACCTCCTACTGTCAAGTTGGATCTTTCTGTTATTAGAAAACGAGGTAATATTGTTCTAGTTGGTTTATTTGGCGGTTCGATAGATTTGTCATTGGTCTCAATCCCATTAAAAGCGATAACAATACAGGGCGCATACACTGGAAATTACAATGATATGATTGAACTTCTTGATTTGGCTAAGCGTGGTGTCATAAAACCAATTGTTTCAAAACATTATTCTCTAGATGAAGTAAACAATGCTTTAGAAGATCTAAAAAATAGAAAAATTATTGGTCGTAGCGTAATTACTCCTTGAATTGGGTTGTAAGTCCCAAGCGAAGGAATTGAACCTTCGACAACCCGGTTTCTGTATGCCTGATAGGCTGGAATTCAGTTTAGCCTAAAGCCAACTACTACAGCCGGAAGCTCTACCAGGCTGAGCTAGCTTGGGACAATATCACCGAAACATTTAGGCGTTAAATAACTATCGGACTAATCTTTTCTTAATTATACCGGACAAAAAATTATGAAAAATTAAGTAGGGGTGAAATATTACACATATGTTGAATTCAACACCAAAAAAATCTGGATATGTTTGTGTACCATATCAGCATGACAAATTCTCAATTGATGTAAAGGACATGTGGATTTCTTCAAGAAATGTAAAATCCATATATTTTGTCACTGCAACTTTTTCAGATGAGTGTAAACCATACTTTCCATTCTCAACTAATCATTATCTATTAGCAAAATTTGATGATGAGGAAAAACTAGTCAAAGATGCGGCAAAATTTACTAATTCTAAACCTACGTTCATTTTTACTGTTGACAATGAGCTTTTTGAAAGAGATTTTGATAAAGAACAGAGCTTCATATCCACATATTATCTAGAATATAATGATTCTGAGGCTATAGCGGATGTTGCAAAAATTATCGTAAAAAAAGACAAGATACGGCAAGCTGGGTTTGCCCATTTGAGTTTGTTTTGTAGTGAGAAACCCAAGTTCGTATTTCCCCATACACAAAAAATTGTTGTTATAGAGGTATCTGATGATCGCAGCCCGCAAAGCATAAATCAGTATTGTGAGAAAGCACGCCAGAACATTTCTCGTAAGGGTGTTGTAATGAATAACTTTGTGAGCCTTTCTCTTCTTGAAAAATTAAAATAGAAAAGTTCAAAAGCTCCTCATAGTTCTTTTTTCATCATGAGTAAGCCCACTGAGTTAGGAACACTGAAAATTGGATCTTATATTTTACTTCCAGTATCTGATCAACCGACAGGTGATCCATGTAGGATAACTGAGTATGATACCAGTAAACCAGGAAAGCATGGCTCAGCTAAGGCAAGAATAGTGGGAGTAGGAATATTTGATGGACAAAAACGTCCTCATGTAGGTCCGGTTAACATGCAGATACATGTGCCTTTAATTGATAAAAGAGCCGGTCAGATAATCTCTATTGTAGGTTCTAAGATACAGGTTATGGATTCAGAGACATTTGAAACTATTGATGTTGATATGATTGAAGAAGAACTTGAGGGAACATTAGAGCAGGGTAATGATATTGAATATTGGAACGTTATGGGCAGAACTAAAATAATGCGCAAAAAATCATCATAACCAGGATGCTGATGATAATTGGAAAAGCCGTCTGAAATTTGATGAAGATTATGAGAATTGAGGTATCCTCATTTTATCCCTTGGTAAAAAATAAAATATTTTTAATCGTACACTATACATGAAACTAGCGGCATTATTCTCTGGAGGAAAGGACAGCACATATTCAATTTATAAAGTAAAACAAATGGGGCATGATGTAAAATGCTTGGTAACTGTTTTCCCTAAATCTTCGGACAGCCAACTGCTACATTTTCCTGCCATAGAATTAACAAAATTACAGTCCAAGACTTTGAAAATTTCCCAAATTACTTCAACTTTAGATTCTAATGAATTAGCAGAAGAAATGGATGCTCTTAAAATATTATTGAAAAGGGCTAAGCAAGATTTTCAAATTGAAGGTTTGGTACATGGTGGCATATCTAGCGAATTTCAGAAAAAATGTTTTGAAAAAATCTGTAAGGAAAATGATTTGAAGATAATTACTCCGTTATGGAAAATAAACGCAAAAGAATACATGAATGAGCTAATCGCTTCTAATTTTAAATTTATTTTAACTAGTGTATCATCTGACGGCTTGGATGAAAGATGGTTGGGAAAAATTATTTCCGCACATGATATATTGCAATTAAATAAATTATCTGACAAATATGGATTCAACCTAAATTTTGAAGGTGGGGAGGCTGAAACCTTTGTTGTTGACTGTCCTCTTTATTCACATCCTATTAACATAAACAAGTCAAAAACAATATGGGATGGCTATAGAGGAAGGTTTGAAATAGAGGATGCTGGTTTAGATTCTAATGCTAGATAATCTAAAATCTAGTCTGAGGGCTGCTATTAAAAAAATAGTAAGTTCTTCAGGTGTTGATGAGGAACTGATTAAAGAATTATCTAAAGACGTTCAACGTTCATTATTACAATCTGATGTTAATGTCAAGTTAGTATTCGAAATAACTAAAAACATTGAGAATCGCTCATTAAATGAGAAACCTCCACCAGGATTGTCAAGAAAGGATCATATTGTAAAAATATTATATGATGAACTTGCGAAGATGTTAGGCAATGATACTGAATTTCATTTTAAATCTGGAAAAATCAACAAAGTTCTCCTGTTAGGAATTCAAGGCAGTGGAAAGACTACCGTCACATCAAAACTTGCCAGATTCTTGTCAAAGCAGGGTTACCGCATAGGTGTAATTGGTGCTGATACATTTAGACCTGGAGCTTTGGTCCAATTGCGAACAATGTGTGAAAAATCTGATGTTGAAGTTTATGGTGATGAAAAAAACAAAGATTCACCTCAAATTGTTAAAAACGGTTTAAAACATTTTGAAAGTTCTAACCTTGATATAATTTTGATCGATACTGCTGGAAGGCACAAGGAGGAAAAAGATTTGCTAGATGAGATGAAGCAAATCAATAAAGTTGCTTCGCCTGATCTTGCACTGTTGATAATTGATGGAACAATTGGTCAACAGTGTCATGCTCAGGCTGAAGCATTTCATAAAATAGTTCCAGTTGGGGGAATAATAATTACCAAACTTGATAGTTCCGCTAAAGGAGGAGGAGCATTGGCTGCCTCAGCAGCTACTGGCGCACAAGTAATGTACATTGGTACGGGAGAGCGTATCGATGATTTGGAAACATTCTCTCCAACTCGTTTTGTAGGTAGATTGCTAGGTATGGGTGACATTCAAGCAGTATTGGACTTGGCTAAGAGATTAGAAAATGAGGCTGACGACGTTCGTATGAAAAGAATATCAAGCGGTAAGATGAACATGGAAGACTTCTATTATCAACTTGAAGAGGTTACAAAAGTTGGTTCGTTTCAAGGATTACTTGATAGTATGCCAGGTTTATCGGGCATGGTCAAAGAAGATCAGCTTGATAAAATGGAAGAGAGAATAGACAAATGGCGATTTATCATTCAAAGTATGAACCAAGATGAGAAGGCTGATCCTGATCTTCTCAATGCTTCTAGGGTTAAGAGAATTGCACGAGGCTCTGGCTGGCCTGAGCATGAAGTTAAGGAACTAATAAAAAATTATAAAAATTCAAAAAATATGATGAAGGCATCTAAAGGAAGACAGATGCAAGGTTTCCTTCGTAAACTTGGAATGGGTTAATCGTTTGTTTATTATTTTCAATTAAGCTACATTTTTTATGCAAAAGTATGGCATGTCGGAAGAACACGATAAAATCATACATCAATCAAAATCCATTCTTAAGGAATGTGATTTATGTGATAATTGTTTAGGAAGATTTTTCATTAATTCTACCCATCTCTCATCAGGGAAAAGGCTGGGTAATAAAATTAGAAATTCAATAAATTCTAGAGCTGTAACAAAATGCTATATTTGTAAAAACTTACTCTCTAACGCGGATCTTTATGTAAAAATGATGCAGAACGCGTCAATGGGATATGAATTCTCTACTTTCACAGTTGGTGCAATCTTAAAACAATCTATTATTGAAAGGGATGATAGGCTACGATCAAAGTTTCATCTTCGTGGTGTTGATGGGATAAAAACAGCGGTAACAAGAGAACTTGGAAAAAAATTTGTAAAGAAAACAAAGAAACGTATTGATCATCTTTCACCTGATATCACATTTACAATTAATTTTAGAACTGAACAATGTAATGTGAAAACAAAGCCCACATTTTTGTATGGGAGATATATTAAAGATAAGAGAGGTCTGCCTCAAAAAGGGGAGTCATGTAAAGACTGTAAAGGTAAGGGGTGTATTTTTTGCAATAATCATGGGATAGTTTCATTTGATAGTGTTGAGGGTAAAATATCTCAATTACTTTATGAAAAATTTGAGACAAAACAGGTCAAGTTTACTTGGATAGGTGGTGAGGATAAAACAAGTCTTGTTATGGGTGATGGGAGACCATTTTTTGCGAAATTACTGTCTCCAAAAAAACGAAATGTTCGATTAGTAAAAAAATCTAACCTTGGTGAAATTATGGTCCATGCATTAAGGACTATAGATGTTATACCAAACGGTTCAATCCGCTTTAAATCTAAAATAAAGATGTGGGTTTCGACAAAAGATAACATTTCATCCAAGAAACTGAAAAAGCTAAAACAACTTGTCGCTGTTCCAATTGAAACTGTTCCAATAGTTAGAGAGGCACTAGATTACTTTACTGGTTCTACTAAAAAACAGCATAAAAGGGAAATTCACAAATTGAAATATAAAAAAATTTCTTTACAATCATTTACTGTTGAGATCGAGGTTGATGGAGGTATTACCATAAAACGTTTGGTTGATGGCATACCGTTCTTGGGATTTAGAATTATTCCGAACATAACTAGTCTTTTAGGTACACAATGCTCTTGCGAAAAATTTGATGTTAATCAAATCTACTTGTCAAAATAATTAATCATAGATTAAGATTAACATTTTTTTAGTCAAAATAGTGATTCTCATCATTGAACCCATTACTAAAAGTTAGAGAGGCGTTTCAGAATGGTATTTTACCAGAAAAAGAGTATTCTTTAATAGTTAAACGATTTCAAATTGTTGTTTCTGGCATTTCTAGAATAGAGAAAGCTTCTGGCGTTAATTTTCCTATAGCATATGTTGAGCCTTCTGTAACTATATCTTCATCAGGTACAAATTCGTTCGAATATGGCATATTATTTGCAAGAACAATTCCAGTCGTTGCAAAAAATACCTTAAAGGTTGTTATTCAGATATCTGCACCACTAGTAGCATATGGTTTGAAAGGAACGATACATGCAATTTTAGCACATGAATTTTTACATTATTTAGAATTAATGCGTAAAATTTCTAATATGGAATTAATCTCTGATGAAATTTCAGCAAATCTTTTTGAAAATGTTTATGCAGATAGTGAGAGACTATTTGAACCACGTGCAGTATTTACTGATAAGACATTACTTTTACATATAACAAAAAAATTTCCATCTGGATTTAGAGATTATAAACTTGAGGATAAAATATCGAAATATTGGATTGAAAAAAATCTACCAACTACAAACATCACATTAGATACTAATGTTACAAAATTATCACCGGATTTAATTTCAAAAATTAGATTAGCACCGAATCTTATCTCAAAAATTAAAAGTTTTGAATTAAAAGCATCAAAATTAAGAAAAAAAAGACTTTACTGAGAAAATTCTGTCAGTCCACATTTACCACAAGTCTTTCGGTCTTTGTGTTCTGACATGAAAACACCCTTACCACAACGAGAACAAGTTTTGTGTGTTTTAGTTACTTTTTCACCATCTACTTTATAGTATTTGTAAACACTTGGACTAAGTCCTTTTTTTCCAGCCATTAGTTATTTTCACTTTTATTTTTTGTATCTGGTTTATCAGTAGATGCATCTGCCTTTGCTGGTTCTGCATCTGCCTTTGCTGGTTCTGCATCTGCCTTTGCTGGTTCTGCATCTGCCTTTGCTGGTTCTGCATCTACAACCTGTTCATCTTTTTTCTCTTTGCCAGCATTTTTGGCTTTATCCAAACGAGCAAAGATAATAGGATTCACTTGCGCCTTTGCAAGTTTTTCATCATCATAGACATAAAATGTGCCAGTAATTTTTGGTTGACCAGTATGATTTTGTAATTTAATTGGAATCACAACCTTTCCATCCAATTTGAGTTCTTTAGTAATCATTTCTACAGCCTCCAGTTTTTTTAGTTTTCCACCTAATCTATTAAAATCACAAATAATCTCCCGTCTAGATAAAAACGAGTTATTCTCGTCACTTAGTGTTTCAATCATTGACATGTCTAAAACCCTCTGAATATTTCATATAAACCTTCAACTTAATATCAACAAATTTATGAAATCATAACAAAAAAAAGCATGGACAGATTCATGTTGCACTTGAAAAATTCTGATTATACGCCAAAGGATGCAAAAACTGTCCGTTCGGATGCACGCGATCTAACTTATGGTATGAGTGTAGTCATTCGTGATTGTAGGATATCAAGCAAATTCATTGAGTTAGATGTTTCTGTGCATAAGAATAATCTTGAACTATTGTTGGAAAAACTAGCTTCCATTGGACAGATTGATGATTCTAGGCATATTATTGAAGAAGAAATCGAAAAAAATCAATTGATTAAAGATGGAATTTTTTATTTTAATAATGAAAGATTTTGGGAATGCCATGAAGCCTTCGAAGGTGCATGGAAACAATGTACAGGTGATGAAAAAGAGCTAATTCAGGGATTAATACTGGTTGCTGCAGCACTTGTACATTATCAGAAAGACGAAGATACAATATGTCTTTCAGTGCTTGGCCGTGCACTAAAAAAATTACAAAGCAAATCAGGTGAGTATTATCAAATTAATGTTGATAGAGTTAAACAAAAAACAATTGAAATGTTAGATAAAAAAGAAATCTTTACTTTTACGTTTTAAACAAATCTATTCCAGTTTTTACTACTTGCACGCCATCAATTAATCCAATCGCGCCTTTTTTTGCTTCTGTCTCAGTAAAACGCTGTGTATCATCATTTGTTATCATATTTCCAGAAATTAGTAAAGGAACTGGATCATCACTATGCCCCTTATGGATACTTGGTGTAGAATGATCTGCTGATATCATTATAGCAATCTTTGATACATCTACATGATCTAGCAAAGTACCAAAAAACCGTTCATCAATCTCCTCAATATTTTTCATTTTACCAATTGCATCACCATCATGTCCAAATTCATCTGGTCCCTTCAAGTGTACATATATGGCATTTTCAGTCTCCATTGCTTGCGCTGCAACCCTGGCCTTTTCTTCATAATCAGTTAGACCACCAGCATTAAACGCCTTCATTTTAAGAATATTGGAAATACCAATCTCCACTGGCATATCAACGATGCATGAAAAGTTCATAGAGTGTAAATCGTTGATTGGTTTCACATTTGGATATTTGTTACCTGCATCCCTTAACAATATACTATTCAGTAATTTTTTATTTTTTTGCGATCTTTGTTTATTTACATCACTTTTTTTCATTATTTCTAATGATTGTTTGGTAAACTCATTTACCAAATTTGCTGCATTAGCCGCGTTTTCTGTTTGCTCTAACGGAATGCATTTTTCAATTTTCATAAAATCACTTACCGCCTTTGCAATCCCCATTCCATCTACACGTGCATAAGCTGGATCAGTGTTACTAATTTCTGAGGAAAGTGGTTTACTATCTCTCAGTCTTACAGTCACTCTATGTCCAACTGTAGGTGCCACAGCTACAGTTGTATTAGGGTTTGAAAATTTGATTTCTTTTTCAATTTCTTTTGAAATTTTTTCTACATCTTCTCTCTCAATTCTTCTACCTGCACGCCGATCAATAATTTTTCCTTCATCATCTAATGTGGCAAAATTACCGCGTAATGCTAAATCACCATCCTTGAAATCAATTCCAATCCCAATTGCCTCGATCACACCCCTTCCTGCGTAGTCAGAATGTTGAAATTTGTACCCTAACATGTTAAAGACAGCTATGTCTGATTCTGGCGCTATACCCTTTCCAACTGATATAACCTGACCCATAATACCATTTTTTGCTAACATATCCATGTTTTTTGTTGTTGCAGCCTCAAGTGGTGTCTTTCCTGCCAAGTCTGGATGTGGTAGATCACCTACACCGTCTAACAAAACATAGATTATCTTGACATCATTGTTATCAGCGATTTTTTTTCATCTCCTATTTTCATGAAATAGTTGGGATGGTTAAAAGTTTGTAATCAAAATAGCGATCTTAGAAATAATTGTTCTGTTTAGAATCTTTTGGAAAGATTTTAACTCTCAAAAATCACGTTATTTCTTATGGGGGATATGAGAAAAGATTACGTTCTAGAGCGTGAAGTCATAGTTCATCCTTCTACAAAAAAAAAGACTGATGCTAAAAAATGCCCTTATTGTCCTGGAAACGAATCTATGACTAACCCATCATTATTATCACTTGTTGCAAGAGATGGTATGTTACAGAGGTTACAAGATAGCGAGGATTTTTTTGTGGAGAATTGGTCTGTTCGTGTATTTGAAAGTAAGGAACCAGTTGTTTCAATTGAAACTAAAAATACATACACTGACAGACCACTATATAGTGAACCTGCGTATGGATATCACTACATTGTAGTTGCGTCTTCTAAACATAAAGAGACTCTTGCCACTATAGATATGGAACAATGGTCAAATGTTTTGGTTGTGGTTCAAGATAGACTTAGATGGTTATACACACAAAAAGGAGTTACATACGTATCTATTTTTGTTAATCATGGGAAGGAGTCTGGAAGTAATGTGGAACACGCACACATCCATATGGTAAGTTTTTCAAATTTACCACCAAGAATTGATGAAGAAGCTGAAGCCTCGCATCAAATCCTTAATGAGAAAGGTGTATGTCCAATGTGTCAGGTAGTAAATACTGAAACTAGTGGACCAAGACAAATCTTGCAAACTGAAGGATTTATCGCATTTTGTCCTTGGGCACCCTCTTACCCTTTTGAATTTTGGATATGTCCTAAAAAGCATTCCACAAGTTTCTCAAAAATAACTCAAAAAGAAATCAACGATGTGTCATTAATTTTAAGGGCAACACTTGGGGGTTTGACGAAAGAAATTAAGGATGTGTCATTTAATTTAGCGTTTCATCTATCACCTGAAAAGAAAAACAGTAGACAAATTCATTGGCATATTGAGGTATATCCAATAACTGGTCATTGGTCTGGTCTTGAACGAGGATATGGTGTATTTCTGAATACAATCTCACCCGAGAAGGCGGCTGAAGCATTAGGTGCAGCATGTAGAAAAGAGCTGGCAAATCTTGTTGGAATAGATTAATAAAAACAGTTTATTTATCCATGATAAAATTTCATTGATATGGCATTACAATATGGCGCATACATTGCAATGGCAGGCATTGGTCTGTATGCTATCTTTGTGGGAGAAATAATTTCAATTTTTCATTTTATGAGTGAGCAAACCTTCGAGACTT
>ERZ651768.2861-NODE-2861-length-11779-cov-17.554264_pt1 | contig 11779 bp, 11 predicted proteins | sample MGYA00514754_ERZ651768 | MGnify/ENA metagenome assembly ERZ651768 | reverse complement strand
GGAGGCGTGGATGCAGGGTAATCTCATTGAGAGATTCAAGGTCTGACGGAAATTCCTTGCCCTGTCCCATACCAGGCTCTAGTCCTGTAGCGGTGAGATCTGTCACCGCCTGACGTATCAGCTCGTTCGGCCAGACACCATCGACCAGGCAAAATCCCTGGTGATGCCAGTTCTTGATCTGGGTCGTACTCAAGGTATTGTCCTGAGGATCGCCAGTGAGTGCCGGTGAAGGATAGACCGTGGGTGCTTTACGTGGGGGCAAAGCAGGTGCCCGGAAGGGTTCGAGTTCGGAAAGATGTTCGGACAGGCTTTTCACATGTTTTGAGAGCATAACGTCTTTAGCCAGAAATCAAGTCAACACGGCCAGCGTGGCGATTCACGAGTAAGTTTTCTCCAGTGGCTCAGATTACTGATCGGATAGGTGGATGTCTATCCTCTTGATGTATGGTGCGTTTTGGTATGTCGATTTGCAGACATTGTCCTGACCCCTAGACTGCCCCGTATGTCATAAACTCTAAGAAACTATTACGGAGTCCACAATGGATCTTACAATCCGTGGCCGGTCGGCTGTGATTACCGGTGCATCCAAGGGTATCGGGCGGGCTGTTGCAGAGCGACTTGCAGCGGAAGGTGTCAATGTTCACTTGGTTGCCCGAACTGTAACAACACTCGAAACAGCAGCCTCTGAACTAAGAGACAAATACGATGTGGAAGTTGGAATCTCGGCACTGGATTTATCGGTCAGCAGCAATGTCGATCAACTGTTTGCTGAATATTCTGGCACCATTGATATTCTGGTAAACAATGCCGGGGCCATTCCTGGTGGCAGTATCGACCGGGTCGATGAGGCGACGTGGCGACAGGCATGGGATCTTAAAGTCTTCGGCTATATCAATATATGTCGCCTAGCCTATAATCGCATGCGAGACGCTGGCCAGGGTGTGATCATCAATGTCATTGGTGCAGCAGGCGAAAGGCCGAGTCCAGGATATATTGCAGGTGCAGGCGGCAACGCATCGTTGATGGCGATTACACGCGCTCTGGGTGGTCACAGCTTAAGTGACGGAATACGGGTTGTGGCAATCAATCCAGGCCTGATCCGAACAGAGCGGCTTGTGACAATTCTTAAGGCCCAGGCCGAAGAGAGTTTGGGTGATGAAAATCGCTGGGAGGAACTGATCGATCCCATTTTTACTCCTGGTGACCCGCAGCACATTGCTGATCTTACTGCGTTTCTGGCATCGGATCTGTCCAGTAATACTACGGGTACTGTGTTTACGGTCGATGGTGGTAGCAGTGTGCGATGATTTCGCTACCTGTGAGCACACTACATTGGTAACTCGTCGACTAGAGTAAGTATGCGGCCTGTGGAGATTTATTTTGGTTTTGTGATGAGAATGGGGAAAATAACCTTACATTCGGTTAAACGAGACGTTGATGCTTGTGCTGTTTACAGGCAAGGGGAGGAAAATTATGTGCCTTAGCTCTCTGGATCACTGTTCAATTCGGACAGTCAAACTTGGGGAGACCCGGGATTTCTACGTCAATATTCTCGGTATGATAGATGGGGATAGACCCGATTTCCCGTTTCCCGGTGCGTGGCTGTATGTGGATGAGGTCGCTGTGGTGCACATTATTGGGGTCGATCCCGAAGATTCATCTGGTCTCGCGTCACATCTTGGCGGTGAAATGGGTGCCGACGCCCTGACAGGGTCGGGTGCACTCGATCACATTGCATTTCGTGCCAAGGACCCTGAACTGGTGATGTCGCGCCTGAAAGAGAACGGGTACGAGTGTCGTGAGCGTGACATCCCGAGTATGAACCTGTTCCAGGTATTTGTTGAAGATCCCAATGGCATCACGATTGAACTCAATTACTGGGGTGAGGAACAGGTGGCTGCGTAAATAGTCGCAGTTCGTATAGCCATGTTGGAAGTAACTGCAGCAATATCCGTGGTTCCAAGCCATGAGTTTCAAGCTGTCAGAGCAGCTAGCGCTGGTTGAAGACACCCGCACGCTGCACCCGGATGCGGTTAAAGATCTTTGGGATGCCGGGCTTTGGGTCAGTTCGCTGGTTGATTGACCAGGGGATGAACTGCCTGGTATTCGATTACCTGTTGGTGCTTGCCGCTGGATGTTCGCCGAAAGAGTGAGTTATGCTCTTGGCTTTGCTATTTAGATGAGGTTCGACATGGACGAAGAAGTTTTTAATATACAGCTGCGAAAGTTCCTAAAGAAAGTAGGCATCCAGTCACAGCGTGAAATCGAACAGGCCGTACGTTCGGCTATCAGCGCAGGTACGCTCGACGCGACGGAAACGCTGACGTCACGCGTGGTGCTGCAGGTTCCAGCGGTGGGCATCGATGTCACTATAGAAGATGTGATTAAGCTGAGCTGAGTAGTTCGGGACTAGGTCTGATTTCACAGGTATAGCTCATGACTGAATTCAGGCCGCCTTTGATAGAAATACGCGATGCCACGGTATTTCGAGGTGTCACAAAAGTATTTGACCGCCTCGACCTGGTTCTGGAGCAGGGGCGTAGTACCGCGATTCTGGGACCCAATGGTGCCGGTAAAACCACACTGCTGAAGCTGCTTACCCGGGAACTCTATCCTGTTCAGCGTGACGGTGCGTACGTGCGCATTCTGGGGCAGGCACGCGGCGATATCTGGTCCCTGCGCACACAGCTGGGCATTATTTCGAGTGACCTCCAATACGAGTATGCCGGTCGGGCTAGCGGGCTTGAGGTGGTGCTGTCGGGTTTTTACGCCAGTGTTGGTGTGTGGGGCCACCAGGAATATGATGCGAGTCAACAGGAGATGGCCCAGGTGACACTGCATGAATTGGGAATTGAGGACCTGGCAGAGCGCCGTTATGAGACTTTGTCGACCGGTCAACAAAGACGATTGCTACTGGGACGTGCCCTGATCAATCAACCGGACAGTCTTTTACTCGATGAGCCGACCAGTGGTCTGGACCTTGCGGCCACGTTTAGTTATCTCAAGACCTTGCGTCGGTTGATGTTAACCGGACGAACTGTGGTGCTGGTGACCCATCATATTCACGAAATTCCACCGGAGATCCAGCGTGTCGTTCTATTAAATGCAGGCAAGATTACTGCTGACGGTCACAAGCACTCAGTATTGTCCAGCCAGTCTCTGAGTTCGTTGTTCGGGGAGTCAATCAATCTGATCGAATCGGATGGCTGGTATCAAGCGACACCCGCTTGAAGAGTTTAGACCGCTGCTTTTTTCCCTGCGGTTGATAGGCGTTTTGGTTTGTCATCGTATTCCACGGTATTTTCACCATTGTAGACGAGGAAGTGGCGGCCTTTGGCGCGAGCGATTAACGTTACACCGAGATCCTGAGCAAGTTCCATGCCCATGTAGGTGATTCCGGAACGGGACACCAGAACGGGAATGCCCATATGAGCAGCTTTCATCACGATCTCAGACGTGAGCCGGCCGGTGGTGTAGAACAGCTTGTCATTCCCCCCAACTCCTTCCAGCCACATTTCTCCAGCAATAGTATCAGTCGCATTGTGCCGACCGACGTCTTCAACAAAATAGAGGATCTGTGCGCCGTTACATAATGCGCAACCATGTACTGCGCCAGCAGCACGATAAACTTCGTTATAACTACTAATTGTTTTTAGTAGTGCATAGATGGTGGACTGAAGTATCTCAACACGGGGCAGACGAGTGTCGTAGAGTTTGTCGAGTGTGCAACTGAATACAGTACCCTGGCCACAACCACTGGTGACAATACGGCTAGAGAGTTTTTCCTGTAAGTTGCTGATGCCTTCACCGTGCGTCGTGATGACATCAGCAGTCTCTCGCTCCCAGTCGACTTTAATCTGTGCAATCTCTTCGATGTGGTCTATAAGCCGCTGGTTGCGTAGATATCCCAGCGTGAGTTTCTCCGGGTAGGTGCCCAGCGTCATTAAGGTCACGACTTCACGCCCATCAACTTTGATAGTCAGCGGAAACTCTCCAGCTACATGTAGAGCACGTGTGTCGCCGTACTCGTCTCGCGCTTCGACGGGATGGGTTGCCGGCAGGCCTTCATTCGACATAATAGGTCGGTGTATTACCGGTCGTTGCTCAAGATCTGTTTGCTGTTGATCCATTCCTGTGTGCCACAATTGAGTGCCCTTGTCTTGACCGGTATAGTGATCGTCTATGATAAAACCTGCAACCATCAAAACCCCGAGTTCAACACGGTTTTCAGTGTTTGTTATTGTGGAGCGAAAACCGTTTCATGACAAACCGTGGCTGGCCGACACGTGGTAAGTAGTGGGGGTTATTAGCGGTAACCGGAATGCTGACGAAGTCGAACTGACGCTGATCAATGAAGATGACGGTGTCTCGCAATACCTTTATGTCGGATTTGACATTGATTTGTTTAAAGATGATCTGGAGAGTTATACCGCCAACTTGCGTGCCCACAAACCGAGTGTGTTTGTTATCTGTGAGCACGGTGACGAAATCGATGAGATCCGGCCCTTGGTTGTAACCTTGAGTTATGACGAGATGGCTTCCTATGTGGAAGTAGATGAACCTGTATTTGATATTCCGATCCCGTCTGACATCTATCACTGGGTTGAATCCTACGTGTTGGAAAATTACCGTCCTGAAGAGAGAAAGAAGCGACGACGTGAGAAATGGGCTGATGAATTCCTTAAACCGAGTCTTCGTCCCTTGCCGGACGGGTGATAGTGGGACCATGGAAGACGAGTCACAAAGTCTTCTAAGGCGGTGGTCGATCTGCAACGTGCCCGGGAAGCGCTTTCTGCTAATGACGAAAGCCTTGTACTAAGGCAAACCCCAGCGGACGAGCAGCCCATAGGTGAAGACGATCAGTGTGATGACGTCGAAACATCTCCAAATGATACCGGGATAGCGCAGGTCGAAGAAGAAACAGATGAGTCCATCAGTAATGTTGAAGCCAATAATGGAGGTGCAGGGGCAGCATGACAGATTCAGACAGAGAGATCATCGACTACCTCGGTTTTGATCTACCCGGGGAAAACCAATTAGCGCAGGCACGGCGTACAGCGCTGTTGCGTGGACTGGAGGGCAGTGCAGAGCCCACATCCCTGGTTTCTTATACTTCGGCGGGCCTGGTCCTGATCATCGGTCCGGAATCTTCTGCATTGTCGGTGGCGGAGAGTCTTGTCGGGTCTGTGACCTGTTTCGTACTCGCAACAGACGCAATCGACAACACATTGTCCACCCCGACGGGCTACGAGAAGCGTCAAGTTGCCGGCCAGGATGTCCCGATCACATTTGGCAAGCCGGAAAAAATACTCGGTCATTTGGGTGCCTTCGAAGTAATTATTGAGCGGGGCCAGAGAGAGTTGGAGTTGGCGAAGGTTATGAATTTGGCGGGTGGTGGTATCGACGTAGTCCTTGACCTTGCTCGAGATCCGTTGCTTAGAACCGAATTGTTACCACCAGGCTATTTTGCGCCAGCTGGGGATTCATCAAGACTTGATCAGGCGCTGTCGGATATACCCGCACTCGCCGGGACTTTCGAGAAACCGAGATACGTGCAATACAACCCCGACATATGTGCCCACAGTGAACGCGGGATAGCGGGCTGTACCCAGTGCATCGATGTGTGTCCGGCAGGATCGCTCACATCTCTGGCTGGACGCATCTCGGTCGACCCGCACCTGTGTCATGGTATGGGATCGTGCGCTGCGGTGTGTCCGACCGGCGCGATGACCTATGCCTATCCCAACCTGGCCCGTACATTAGACAGTCTACGCAGACTGCTCAGTAGCTTTCGTGAAGCTACAGATCGGGCCGCAGTGTTATTACTGTTCGATAGCGAACATGCCGGCAGTACTGTTAAGGCTGTGGTTGACAATATGGCTGCTGATGTTATTCCCTGGCGAATCGAAGAGGAGGGTTCAACAGGTATTGAAGTCTGGTTGTCGGCGGTTGCTTACGGCGCACGTGCTGTTGTGATCGTGACAACAACGCACACGCCGCCTTCCACACGGACCGCACTCGAGTCACAGGTCAAGCTGGCGGGTGTGTTGCTGGAAGGGTTGGGTTACTCGGGTAATTGCGTTCGTCTGATAGATGTAGAGCGTCTCTCCGATTCCGACAACCTGGCGGTAGATCCATCCAGTGAAATTACAGTCGCAGCTACTTATGGTGGGATAGATGAAAAACGGGTTGCACTTCGATTTGCGTTCGATCATCTGCTGCAAGCAGGGAATGGCAGCAAAGATCTGATTGATCTTCCAACCGGTTCGCCGTTCGGCACAGTGAATATCGATACTGATGCGTGTACTCTGTGTATGGGCTGCGTGTCAGTGTGTCCTTCTGGGGCGTTGGAGGATCATAAGGAACAGGCCAGATTGACATTTCTGGAATGGAACTGTGTTCAATGCGGGATCTGCGAACGGGCTTGCCCGGAAGGTGCGATTTCACTGCATGCGCGCTTGTTGCTGAACGCAGGACAACGAATGCAGGTTCGAACCATAAACGAAGAATCACCTTTTCTGTGCATAGATTGTGGCAAGCCGTTCACGACTCAGAGTATGGTGACCAAAATGGAGGAAAAGCTAAAAGGGCACCGCATGTTTCAGGGAGATGGGCTGAAATCTTTGCATCGGTGTGAAGACTGCCGGCTCAAGGCGATGTTCTGACCGAGTCATGCTTTGATTGAGAAGTGGTCACACAGAACCTAACAGACCGTCCGCGATCAGGATTATTTTGTTTCCGGATTATTATTTGCCGTGAACTGTTGTTGAGGATGTTGGTTTTCAGTCGACTGTGATGATTCGGTATGCCGATTATCTAGATTTCGAGAAGTTCATTTTAGCCAGATGATATCTAGCTGATAGTAAAAGCTGACCTTAAAGTCATCGATATGCGCCATGCCGTGATGGGTCGTGCAGTTACGGGCACAAGCTGGTGATAAGATAACGCACCCGGTTGAAAAATGGAGTGACTATGTGAACTGTTGGCTTTTCGGCACAGTACACGAGCAGAGGTCACTGTGAAGAGGGAAAGCTCGATGTGAAGTACGAGGAGAACTTAGATGGGAAATGAAAGGAAAAAGCACAGGAAAGAAAAGAAAAAGCCCAAAAAACCGAAGAGTCACACTTTGATAAGTTTGGATTACTGGTAACTACATCATTACTAATGTGGGGCTACCTAAATCGCGGATGCCCTTCTTTTTGGGGATAGTGCGTAGGATTAATCTCTTATAATTCATTTAGACGGTGTATTAGAACTTTTCGGAGAGGTGGCAGAGTCCGGTCGAATGTACCGCACTCGAAATGCGGCGTACCGCAAGGTACCGTGGGTTCGAATCCCACCCTCTCCGCCATTTGTCTAAGAATCAAAGGGTTACGGGATATGGTTACTGGGCCATGTTCTTGTAGCGGGTGAAACGGAACTTGTGAAAAAGTACCTCATTAAGTATTCAGTCCATTTCCATTATTACTCTTTTGGCGGAGACAAAAAAAGCGACGTCAGGTCAGGTGAATACGAGATGGAATGTCCTTCATTGGAAGAGGCATCCAGGCTATTTAAGGACTATTTCTATGCGCAAAAGGAAAGTTACTTCGTGGCGTTACCCGAGTTTGGGTGGAAGCTGACTCATTTGGAGATAGATAAGATTTGGGGGCCGCCTGCCGATCTAGAGAATGTTCTTAATGGAGTTTGGGCCTATTACGAGAATCTGATTAATCGGATTGGCGAGGGGCCTTTGGGTGGTATGGACAGTAATCGGATTTAACAAGAACATGCTCGCTTTTCTATCTTTCAAGCTTGCACGGATTCTGGGAGTTCGACCGGTCGTCGTAAATCTGGTCCTTCTGCATCTTCTCATTGGAATTGGGCTGACCGCTTACGGTGGCATTGATGACGCTGGCGTGGCACAGCCGACCGTTGTGGGAATATTTACTCTGATGTACGTGGTCCTTGTTGGCGGAGTAGTTGGACTGGGCCGATTGGCCAGTAGGAATTTCTTCCGAAAACCTGACGAATGGGAGGATGTTTAACAGGTTGCACTAGCTGCCGCTATCTACACCCACCTTGCCCAGCACCTTCAGGTTATCGAGTGCTGTCACGTCACCCTGTTCAGCAGCACGTCTAAACCACTTAATGGCCATTTCTTCGTCAGGGCTAACCCCGTGACCATGCATATAAAGCCATCCGAGGATGTTCTGTGCCGGGGCATATCCTTGTTCCGCCGCGCGACGGTACCAGTACACAGCATTCCGATAATCTTTATCTATGACCCATCCGTCATGAAAGTAGTCACCCAGGTCGGACTGGGCCCACGCCTTACCATCACTGGCAGAAAGCTGAACCGGCTGCAGGGCAATTGAGAAAAGTCTCATCGCTTCTTCTTCATCACGCTGCACGCCCCGCGCTTTGATCAACATGTTGGCAACACGAACCTGAGCCCTGGGGTCCCCTTGGGCAGCCAGGGGCGCGAGAAAGCGGTAGGCCTCGCTATAGGCGCCCTCGTAGTAGGCCGTGAGTCCGTTTTGGAGATCCAGAAGTTCTTGTTGAGAAGCCAAGTTGTCCGCTTCGGCCTTTTTAGCAGCCGCTTCTGCCTGGAGCCTTTGCTGCTTTTCGGCGAGTTGACGGCGTTTCTGAAGTTGTTGCTGCAGTTGGAGTACTGTCTGATTCTGTGGTTCGATAGCCGCAGCAATACGCAGGTTTTGCTCGGCAATTCCATATTCACCGGCAGCAAGTTCTCTCCTGGCTTGACGGAGAAAATGTTCGCTGATGCTGCCGATTCCATTTCGGGCGCGTTGATTATTGGGGTCGAGATTCAGTGCTGCCCTGTAGAGAGTTAAGGCATTGTCCCCCTGGGGATCAACGAACTGATTGTTCTCGAACGCATTCGAAGCCCTGGTGAGTAACTGTTCAATGCGACGGTGTCGATCCCTTGTCTGTTGCTGGCGGGTTGCTTCAGCGATTGCGTGGGCTTTTGCTGTCGCGGCAACCTGTTCAAGTCGTCTTTGTTCAATCTGATCAAGTTTTTGTTGAACGTCGATGACAGCCTCTGATGCTTGATTGATTGTCGCGAGTAACGAAAGTTTTTCGCGGGCTGCTCCAAGATCACCGGCATCGATCAGAGATTCAATGCCACTGATTGACTCGCCAATCAGATCCTTTATACCTTGTGTGGCTTCTGGATTATCTGGATCTAGCAGCAACACTTCCGAGAATTCCTGATAGGCATTACCCGATTGCGGATCAAAAGAACGGCCGGCACGATGGTGTCTTCGAGCTGCCTTAAGGTGGGGGTCAGTCAGCGCGGCTATCTCGGTTAGTTCACGAAACTTTTCGGCCTTCTGTATGTCAGCAGAGCGGGTGATCATGGTTATGCCATCTTCACTCGAGGTATTCGAGTTCTGTTGCGATGGGTTACCACCCGTGCTGGCCGTATCGGAGGTTGTGTTGATTTCTATTTTTGCAGGCGTGGCAGAAGGTACAGTATTCGCGTTCTGCGGGCTTAGCCACCAATAGGCAATAATCAGCACCAGAACACCAGCGGCGATTAGACCTAGTGATTTTCCCTTTTTAGGTGGGCCAGAGTTGCGTAGTCTGTCATCCGCCTCAACAGGTGTGAAGTTGTCACCAGACAGTATCTCACCAGCACTTCGAAGTTCGTCGGTAACAGTTTGGTCTACAGACAGGCCAAAATCCTTTTGAAAAGTGCCTTCTTGCATCGCTGATGGGTTGTCTGTGCGACTTGGTGCATGCAAAGGTTCAACGTCCTGTGTTGGAGCATTGCTTGTTGCTGAAAGATCTCGGGGCTGGGTTGACCTAGCAGCAAATACATTGTGTGGAGGTTCGGTATGTTTGGCAGCGCTATTCTCAGAATCTGGCGTCAGCCTTGCGGTGGACTTTTTCAATGCGGCCAGTGCGATTGCGGTTGCTCCACGTGAGGATCTGACTTTACCGTCCGAGCTGCTTTCCGGTAAGGTTGCACGAGCCGCTTCGCTTTGTTTTTTGATTCCGCCCTGTCGACGGGTAAAAATGTTACTGCGATTAAGGGGCGCTTCCGGTGCTGTAGCTGTTTGTTGCTCTATGTTGGTTCTTGTTTCTAAAGGGATATTTCCACGGACAGTGGCCTTTGTATTCGGTTTAAGATTAAGTTCAAGTGGATCAGAATATGTGTCATCGTCGTCAGCTAATTTTCTGGCATCGGGGTCCAGCCAGTTGAATATTACTTCTGTATCCCCCGGTCGTTCGGTAGTTCTGAGGGCGATAAGCCAGTCGATAATTTCCAAAAATCTGCCGGAGTAGTAACCGACACCCGCTTCTACTGCCGGGACAATCGGATCGGGTGTACCGCGATCAATAGCATCCATGCGGGTTGAAGATGGGACCGGAGCTGCGGAGGTTATACATTCGTAGAGTACTGATCCCAGGGCGTAGAAATCTGTCCATGGGCCAATTCGGCCCCGGGCCGTGGATAACTCCGGGGCACGATAATCTGATGGCGTTGACTTATCTGCGGGCGGATAATGGAACCGGTCGGTATTGAATCCGCAAATTGCCAGTTGTTCGTTGTCAGAAACAAAAATGTTTTCAGGTGCAATCTCCAGATGAATCAACCCTGCTTCATGTGCTGCCTCCAGATAAGTCAGTGCCGAGTACAGCATTGCCTTTAGGGCATCCTCCGGCAATGGTTTGCCGGTTTTGAGCAAATCTCTTACCGAAGCTAGTGGTCTGAACTTGATCGCGTAGTAGGCACTGTCATTGTCTTCTGAGTAGTGGACCACACGACCCGCATGATCAATCTGGCTGAGTACTCTGCCGAGTAGCAGAAAATCCTTCAGCCCTTGTTCATAGTCTTCATTGAGTGAAGCGTCCCAAAGGAGTAGCGACAGGCCATCTTTGTCCCGGACAGCGAGTTGCTTCGGAAAGAACTCCTGAATAATGGCGGATCCGCTGTTGGAGGAGTAGGTGTAGCCGCTATCGGTCGACGCCAGAAGACGGTTAATCTGGAAATTTCCTAATCGGGCACCAGGGGGAAGTGGAGCAGGTGAGAGAGAGTCGTCCCTTTCGGAAGCATCGGGCTTCCGTTCTCGTGCCGGTGGGCGTGGCTTGACCGTCACGTTGCGATACGGCCGACAGCAGTTTTCAGGGAGAAGGATGACACCAGACAACGTGCTCGTTGTCCATTGTTGGGCCAATGGCGCAAATCTACTGCGCTAGCCAATTGCGTGTTTCTTTTTCTCAAGCGGTGACCGATCTCAACAGTACCCGTTATTGTTATGGCGAAAGGCATCTACCGACTTCGACCGATGGTAGTCCTGACACCGTGAACTGCAACTGCCGCTTGGCCGTGTATGATACCGATATATTCAGCGCTTGAGAATACTGGTAAGTGGTTTTCTTATGGTTTGTGCAGTCAGCTCTGATTTACAGATCCATGCACAGTCCGATGGATCTAAAAATTGATGGAACCGGGTATGCCAAACAGCACTCAGACTCGTATGGCGCACATTCAGCCGCCCATAATCCCGCTAATCGGCGAATTAATTGATCAGAACCCCGGTACGATTTCACTGGGGCAGGGTGTGGTCCACTTTGGGCCGCCGGCTGATGTGCTCAAGGCAGTGAAGGCCTGCTGGAATGATCCTGTTAACCATCAGTACGGACCGATCGAGGGAAATGAACGTCTTCGGCTGCAAATTACAGACAAACTCCGACTGGAAAATAGATTGCAAACGGATGATCTGGCGATTGTTGTCACGGCCGGCAGCAATATGGCCTTTTTTAATGC
>ERZ651768.2860-NODE-2860-length-11780-cov-10.983167_pt1 | contig 11780 bp, 11 predicted proteins | sample MGYA00514754_ERZ651768 | MGnify/ENA metagenome assembly ERZ651768 | reverse complement strand
GCCGAGTCGCCGGGCCAGCCCACCCGGATGAGCAGGCTGGCCCGGATGGCGGCGAGCCCGGCGACGAGCCCGGTCCGGACGGGACTTCCGCCATGCCGGAGGCCACGGCACCATGAGGAAGCGGCTGCGACGGTTCGCCGTGGTGGGCTTGATCGCCACGGCGGTCGACGTGGGCCTCCTGGTCCTGCTCCTGGACAGGGGCTGGTCGGTGGTTGCCGCCGACGTGGTGGCGCTCGCCGTGGCAGCGGTGGCCGCCCGACGCCTCCACCGCCTGGTCACCCTGCGGGACGACCCCTTCGCCCGCTGGATCAGGATCCGGCGGGTGTTCGTATCGGTCGTGGTGGCCGCCGGGATGGTCGACCTGGCGGTCCTGGCGGTCCTCGGCACGCCGGGCGGTCCGGGCCGCGACCTGGCCGCCAAGGCAGCGGCCGTGGCCGCAGCGGCCGTAGTGCGCGGCATCGCCTACCGGGCGTTCCTGTTCCGGGTGATCCGTCGGGAACAGGACCGTCCCTCCGAGCGTCCGCCGCCCCCCGGGGCCTTCCGGGTCAGCGTGGTGCTGCCCGCCTACCGGGAGGCCGACCGCGTTGCCGATGCCGTGGCCCGGGTCCGCGAGGAGCTGGGTGGGGCCCTGGGCCGGGCGGGCGACGTGGAGCCGGTGGAGGTCGTCGTGGTCGACGACGGCTCGCCGGACGACACGGCGGCGCGTGCCGAGGCCGCAGGCGCCGACCGGGTGGTGCGCCTGGAGCGCAACTCGGGCAAGGGCGCGGCGGTCCGGGCGGGGGTGGCCGTGGCCACCGGTCGGACGGTGGTCTTCACCGACACCGACCTGGCCTACGGGCCGGCCCAGGCAGCCGCCCTGGTCACCCAGGTCGAGGCCGGGTACGACATGGTGGTCGGGAGCCGACGCCACACCGACACCCGGACGCTGGTCCGGACCGGGCGCATCCGTGAGGTGGGTGGACGCCTGGTGAACCTGGTAACCCACGCGCTGCTCCTCGGCCAGTACCGCGACACCCAGTGCGGGCTGAAGGCCTTCCGGGCCGATGTGGCCCACCGCCTCTTCGAGGCCTCGACGCTGGACGGCTTCGCCTTCGACGTCGAGTTGTTCCACCTGGCCGAACGGTGGCGCCTCACCCTGGCGGAGGTGCCGGTCGAGGTGGAGAACTCGGAGCGGACCACCGTGCGTGCCCTGCGCGACGGGCTCCGCCTGGTGGCCGACCTGGTCAGGGTGCGGCAGCTGGCCCGGCGCGGCGGCTACCCGGCTCCCGACGGAGGCCCGCCGGCTCCCGAGCCGTTGGCGGCGTCGGCTGTCAGCGCCGTGTTCAAGGCATACGACGTCCGCGGCCGGGTGCCGGACGAGCTGGACGAACCGCTGGCCGAGGCCATCGGGCGGGCGTTCGCCCTGCTGGTACGCAGCGAGGAACCCGACACGACCCGGGTGGTGGTGGGCACCGACATGCGCCCCAGCGGCATCGCGTTGGGAGCGGCCTTCACCGCCGGCGTGACGTCCGAGGGGCTCGACGTGGTCGACCTCGGCCTGGCATCCACCGACATGCTCTACTTCGCCTCCGGACACCTGGGCATCCCCGGTGCGGTGCTCACGGCCAGCCACAACCCGGCCGCCTACAACGGCATGAAGCTGTGCCTTTCGGCCGCCCGACCGGTCGGCCGCGACACCGGGCTGGGCGCGATGGCGGCCGGGATCATCGCCGGATTCGGCGACGCCGACGCACCGGGAGGTGGGTCAACGACGTCGCTGGACATGCTGCCGGCGTTCGTGGACCACGTCCGGTCGTTCGTGGACCTAGACGCCCTGCGCCCCCTGCGCGTGGTCGTCGACACGGCCAACGGCATGGGCGGGCTCGTCGTTCCGGCGGTGTTCGACGGGCTCCCGTTCCACCTCGACCACCTCTACCCGGAGCTGGACGGCACCTTCCCGAACCACCCTGCCGATCCGATCCAGCCCGAGAACCTCCGCGACCTGCAGGCCCGGGTGCTGGAGACCGGCGCCGACATCGGCCTGGCCTTCGACGGCGACGCCGACCGTGTCTTCCTGGTCGACGAGCGGGCCCATCCGGTATCGGGATCGACCACCACGGCGCTGGTGGCCCGGGGCGTGCTGCAACGCGAGCCGGGGGCGACGGTGCTCCACAACCTCATCTGCTCCAGGGCCGTGTCGGAGGTGATCGCCGAGCACGGGGGCCGGGCCGTCCGGACCCGGGTGGGCCACTCCATCATCAAGCAGGCCATGGTCGAGGAGGGTGCGGCGTTCGCAGGCGAGCACTCGGGCCACTACTACTTCCGGGACAACTACCGGGCCGACTCGGGCCTCATAGCGGCTCTCGTCGTGCTGGAGGCCCTCTCCGGTTCGGACCTTCCGCTGAGCGGCCTGCTGGCGCCCCTGCAGCGCTACGCGGCCTCCGGCGAGCTGAACACCACGGTCACCGATCCGGCTGGCGTGATCGAACTGGTGGCCGTGCACTACTCAGGTCACCCCCAGGACCGACTGGACGGGCTGACCGTCGACTTCGGCCACTGGTGGTTCAACCTCAGGCCGTCGAACACCGAGCCGCTGCTGCGGCTCAACGTCGAGGCTGCCGACGACGCGGCCTGTACGGCCCGGGTGGCTGAGGTGCAGGCCCTGATCGGCCAATAGCCTCCAGTCCATGACGCTGGATCCGAAGCTCCTGGAAATCCTGGCCTGCCCTGAGGACAAGGGCGCCCTGCTCTGGTTCGAAGGCGAGGACGCCCTCTACAACCCGAGGCTGCGCCGTCGCTACGCGGTCCGGGACGGCATCCCCGTGATGCTCGTGGACGAGGCCGAGACGGTCGACGACGCCGAGCACGGGCGCCTCCTGGCCCTGGCGGAGTCCGAGGGGATCCGGCCCACCTTCGGCGACTGACCCGGGGGCTACAGCACCGTGGAACGCCTGGCCGGCCGGCTGCAGCACTACGACTGGGGCTCGTCGACCGCCCTGGCGGACCTCAGGGGCGTGGAGCCATCCGGTCTACCCGAGGCCGAGCTCTGGTTCGGAGCCCACCGGCCGAGGTCCTCCGAGGTGGTGGATGGCCGGGCCCCGGAAGGGGTCGACCTGCCCGACGTGGCCTACCTGCCATACCTGGTCAAGCTGCTCGCCGCCGACCGGCCGCTCTCCCTGCAGGCACACCCGGATGCCATGGCAGCCGCCGACGGCTACCGGCGCGAGGAGGAGGCCGGCATCGGTCGTGGCGACGCCACCCGGTCGTTCCCCGACCCGGGACCCAAGCCCGAACTGCTCTGTGCCGTCACCCGTTTCGAGGCCCTCTGCGGATTCCGGCCCGTCCCCGAGGCCCGGGAGGTTGCCGGGGCCCTCGGCGTGGCCGACCACATCCTGACCCTGCTGGATGACCGGGAGCCGGAGGCCTGGCGGCACGTCGTGGGTGCCGTGCTGACCGGAGACCGGGCCGCCGACCGTGGTCGCGACGTCTACCGGCTCGTGGATGCGGCCCGGAGGGTGCTCGAAGGCCAAGGGCCGGCCGCCGCCGGGGCACCTGGGGTCCGGTCCGCCGATGTCGCAGGTGCCGATCTCCCGGCAGCCGAGGTCCAGGCCGCCGAGGTCGTCTGCCGGTTGGCGGACCGGTACCCGGGAGATCCGGCGCTCCTGCTGGTTCCGATGATGCGCAGGTGTGTGCTGCAGCCGGGGGAGGCGATGTACGTGGGACCCGGAGTCCTCCACGCCTACCTGGGAGGGGTGGCCCTCGAGGTCATGACACCGTGCGACAACGTGGTCAGGGGAGGCTTCACCTCCAAGCACGTCGATCCGGACGCCCTCGTGGCCCTGCTGGGTCCCGGGGATGCCCCGATCGTGCAGCGGGCCGTCGACGGTGTGCACCCGTACGAGGTTCCGGTGGACGACTTCGCCGTGTGGCGGATCGCCGGGCGGGCCGAGGTCGACGTGGACGTGGCAGGGGCCGGAGCCGGCGAGCGGCGGGGTCCCGACGTGGTGGTGGCCGTAGCCGGCCGCACGGTGGTCGGAGGCGACCTGGTGTTGGCGCCGGGCGAGGCCGCCCTGGTCCCGGTCGCCGACGGGGCCTACCGGATCTCGGTCGACGGGATCGCCCACCGGGTCTCGGTGGGAGGCTGACCGCCGTGCCCGATACGCGTCGCCCCGAGGAGAGCCAGCCGGGAGGGAAGCAGCCGGTAGAGAACCATCCCCGGGACAGCCGGGGCCTCGTCGTGTCCGACCGGTAGCATTGACGGTCCGCGGCTGCCCGAACGGCGTCAGACGACCCCAGCCCCGGTACCCGGAGCCACGCCTCCGGGGCCAATAGCCACATCCCGCACGGGTAGCAAACAGGAGTCGTCATGACCAGTTCCACCAACTTCCCACCCCTCGCCGACGACCACCGGGTCGCCGACATCGCGCTGTACGAGTTCGGTCGCAACGAGATCCGCCTGGCCGAGCACGAGATGCCCGGCCTGATGGCCCTGCGGGCCGAGTTCGCCGACGAGCAGCCCCTGGCCGGTGCCCGGATCAGCGGCTCGCTCCACATGACCGTCCAGACGGCAGTCCTGGTCGAGACGCTGACCATCCTCGGAGCCGAGGTGAGGTGGGCCAGCTGCAACATCTTCTCCACACAGGACCACGCTGCCGCAGCCGTCGTCTGTGGTCCTGACGGATCGCCGGACGACCTGCGGGGCGTGCCCGTCTACGCCTGGAAGGGCGAGACGCTGGAGGACTACTGGTGGGCCACGCGGAAGATCCTGGAATGGCCCGGAGGCGGAGGACCAAACCTCATCCTGGACGACGGCGGCGACGCCACCATGCTGGTCCACAAGGGCGTCGAGTACGAGGCGGCCGGTGCCGTGCCTGATCCGACCGACGACGACCCCGAGGAGTGGCAGGTGGTCCTGGCCACGCTGGCTGCCTCGCTGGACGACGACCCGGAGCGGTGGACCCGGATCGCTGCCGGCATCCGGGGCGTGTCCGAGGAGACGACCACCGGGGTCCACCGCCTCTACCAGATGCTGGAGGCCGGTGAGCTGCTGTTCCCGGCGATCAACGTCAACGACGCGGTCACCAAGTCGAAGTTCGACAACCTCTACGGCGTCCGCCACTCGCTCATCGACGGCATCAACCGGGGCACCGATGTGATGATCGGCGGGAAGACGGCCGTGGTGTGCGGCTTCGGCGACGTGGGCAAGGGCTGCGCCGAGTCGCTGCGCGGCCAGGGAGCCCGCGTGATCGTCACCGAGGTCGACCCGATCTGCGCCCTCCAGGCGGTCATGCAGGGCTACGAGGTGAACACGCTGGAGAGGGTCCTCGGAGAGGCCGACATCTTCGTCACGGCCACCGGGTGCAGGGACATCATCACCGCCGAGCACATGGGGAGGATGAAGCACCAGGCCATCGTCGGCAACATCGGGCACTTCGACAACGAGATCGACATGGCCGGCCTGCAGCGCATGTCCGACGTCCAGCGGGTCAACATCAAGCCCCAGGTGGACGAGTTCGTCTTCCCCGACGGGCACTCGGTGATCATGCTGTCGGAGGGTCGCCTGCTGAACCTGGGCAACGCCACCGGCCACCCCAGCTTCGTCATGTCGGCCAGCTTCTCGAACCAGGTCCTGGCCCAGATCGAACTCCACGCCCGCGCCGAGGACTACGGGATCGCAGTCGTGACCCTGCCCAAGTCGTTGGACGAGAAGGTGGCCAGGCTCCACCTGGATGCCCTAGGTGTGCACCTCACCGAGCTCTCGGACGACCAGGCCGACTACCTGGGCGTGCCCGTAGAGGGTCCGTTCAAGCCCGACCACTACAGGTACTGAGCACAGGCACCTACTACAGGTATCGACCACCGCCGCCGACTTCATCCGCGGTCCCGACGGGCATCTGGCAGCACGGGTTACGGGCCCGTCGGCGCCGGTCCTATGATCCCTCCCCGTGCGGAGAACGGTGATCGGGGTGGCCGGCGGAAGCCAAACCGGCAAGACCACGCTCGCCTGGGGCCTGGAGGATCGGCTGGGAGCTGACGTCTCGGTCCTCTGGTTCGACGAGTACTACCACGACCAGGTCCACCTGACCCCCGACGAACGTGCGCTGGTCAACTACGACCATCCGGACTCACTGGACGTCGACCTGCTGGTCAGCCACCTGGACGGCCTGCTGGCCGGTCGGCCGGCGGAGGTCCCGGTGTACGACTTCACCACCCACACCCGGACTGGTACGACCCGACGGGTCGACCCCAGACCGGTGATTGTGGTCGACGGCATCCTCGTGCTGGCGTTTCCGGTCATTCGGGAACGCCTGGACGTATCGGTCTTCGTGGAGGCACCGGCAGAGGTGCGCCTGGCCCGCCGGCTGGACCGCGACGTAAGGGAGCGCGGCCGGACACCGGAGAGCGTGCGTACGCAGTTCGCTGCAACGGTGGCGCCCATGCACGATGCGTTCGTGTCGCCGTGCCGGGACCTCGCAGACCTGACGCTCGACGGCCAGGGCGACCTGGTGGCGAACCTGGGCCTGATCGTCGACCGGCTGGATGGCGTCTCGGTGGCCTCCGGAGGCCTGGTCTGAGGCGTGCCCCCGGGGGTGCCCCGAGCGGCGTTCGGGGACCGAGTCGGTGCGTTGCGTGGTGGTGGTCACCCCGGAGCCGGACGGGTGGTCAGGTCGCGGCAGACGGGCCCACCGCTAGGGTCGCGCCGTGGACGAGCCCGTCGAGACACCCGACGCCGAGGTGCGTGACGCCCTCCCGGATGACCTCGACGCCCGTGGCCTCGTCGGGCCGTACGTGTTCCCCGACAACGACCGACGCCGGATCCCCGGAGCGATCTACCTGGTGCTGGCCGCCACGACCGCGGTCGTGGCGATCCTCGCCGAGGGTTCGCCGTTGGTCGACGGTGGCCTGTACGTCGGAGCCGCCGGGCTGGCGCTGCTGGGGGCCTATCACCTCCAGGCGGGCTGGAGCCTCGGCACCGACGAGGCCGACGCCCTGGTGGCCGCCGTCCGCGAGGTCGGCTTCCCGGTGGGCCACGCCTCGGCGCAGATGGCGTGGCGGGGGCTTCGGAGCCGACCGACGTGGCGGGTGCTGGTGTATTCGAACGAGTCGCCGCCGGAGCGCCGGGGCCTCGTGTTCGTCGACGGCGTAGACGGGTCGGTGGTGGCCTCCCACACCGAGGTGAACCCCGAGGACTGGGCAACCGGGTCCTGAACGACCACGTGCCGGGCACCACCTACCCGGCTCTACTGACCACCGGGCGGCCACTGGTACGCTGGAGGGTCGGAAACCAGATCCCCCGGATGGCCCGAACGCCCGGTCGGCTGCCACCAGGAGCGGGATCCACTTCTACTGGAGAGTGACCACCACCATGCTCGATGGAAACTGGCGTGACGTCGTAGATCGGGGGTTGACCCCGATCGGCCGAAGCCTCCAGCGAACCGGAATCTCCGCCGACGTCGTGACCGTCGTCGGCATAGCGATGGCGACCGCGGCCGCCGTGTCAATCGGCCTGGGCTACCTGAGGCTCGGCTTCTTGCTGCTGGTGCTGACCGGCATCCCCGATGCACTGGACGGCGCGGTGGCAAAGGCGGCGGGTACCTCGTCGCAGCGCGGTGCCTACTTCGACTCGGTGGCCGACCGGCTGACCGACGCGCTCCTGTTCGGCGGCGTGGCATGGCACCTGGCAAGCGTCCGGACCGACCACATGATGATGCTGCCGGTGGGAATCATGGCCACCGCGATGTTCATCTCGTACCAGCGGGCGAAGGCCGAATCGCTGGGCTACGACGCCAAGGGCGGCCTCATGGAACGCGCCGAGAGGTTCATCGTCCTGGCCTTCGGCCTGCTGTTCTCCGAGATCCTCGTGCCGGTCCTCTGGGTGATGTTGGTGCTCAGCCTGTTCACCGCGGGCCAGCGCTTCGTGAAGGTGTGGCGCCAGGCCAGTGCCGACCGGGAAGCGCCCTTGAGTCCCCGTGTCGAACGCCGTCGACAGGTCCGCTCCGTGCGTCGATCGGGTCGCCGCCAGCGCCACGGGTCGTGGCGTCCCACGTCGCGCCCTTGACCGTCGCGTCAGAGGCCACCGCGCTCCCGGACGTCGGCCACCTGGACGCCGGTCTCCTGTACAGGTCATGAAGACGCCGCGGATCGTCAACGCCTACCGCCTGGCCGCATGGCTGTCCCAGGTCGTGCCCGCCCGCCCCGGCTCCCTGGTGGCCCGGACCACCGGCCGGCTCGTCGGGTACATGGACGGCGACCGTCGGCGGATCGTGGAACGGACCCTCTGCAGGTCCAGCCCGGTCGACCTGGACGCCGCCGAGATGAGGCGCAGCGTTGACGCAGTGTTCGCCTCGTACGCCGACTACTACTTCCACAGCTTCCGGCTCCCGGCGATGACGCCCGACCAGGTCATCGCCGGCTTCACCGAAGAGGGCTACGAGCTGATCGCCGAGGCCCGGGAGGCTGGCAACGGCGTGATCATGGCCATGCCACACCTGGGGAGCTGGGAGTGGGCGGCCCACTGGCTGACCCTTCGGCACCAGGTGCCCGTCGGCTGCGTGGTCGAGGCGCTCGAGCCGCCCGAGCTGTTCGAGTGGTACCGCGGCCTGCGGGCCTCGCTGGGCATGAAGGTGGTCGGCCTGGGTCCCAGCGCCGGCACCGAGACCATGGCGATGCTGCGCGAGAACCGCGCCGTCTGCCTACCCAGCGACCGCCACGTCGGGGGGGCCGGCGTCGAGGTCGAGTTCTTCGGAGAGCGGACCACGCTGCCTGCCGGTCCGGCCACCCTCGCCCTGCGGACCGGTGCCGTCCTGCTGCCGATCGCCGTCTACGACCACCCCGGCGGCTGCCACGGCGTGGTCAGGCCAGCCGTGCCAGCCGTCCGGGAGGGGCGCCTCCGCGACGACGTGGCCCGGGTGACCCGACTGCTGGCCGCCGAACTGGAGGTGCTCATCTCGCGTGCACCAGAGCAGTGGCACCTCCTGCAGCCCAACTGGCCCACAGATCGGGAACATGCCGCACCGGACGACGCGGCGACAGCCGGTGGATCCCCGGCAGGCACGGGTGGTCTCAGCGGGGGAGCAGCCGGGGACCACGACTAGCGTCGGTCGACATGAGGATCGGCCTCATCTGCCCGTACAGCCTGACCATCCCCGGAGGCGTCCAGGGCCAGGTCCTGGGCCTCGCCCGGATGCTGCGGTCCTCAGGCCATCCCACCCGGGTACTGGGCCCCTGCGACGGCCCGCCGCCCGATGCAGGCGTCACCCCCTTGGGCAACAGCCTCCCGACGGCCGCCAACGGCTCGATGGCCCCGATCGCCCCGGACGTCCCGTGTGCCCTGCGGACCATCCGCGCCCTGCGCGACGAGGAGTTCGACGTCATCCACCTCCACGAACCGCTGGCTCCCGGCCCCACGACGACGGCACTGTTCCTGGCCGCCGCTCCCATGGTGGGGACGTTCCACGCCGCCGGTGGCAGCCTGGCCTACGACGTCCTGAACCGTGGGGTGCGGTGGCTGAACCGCCGCCTGGACCGGTCGTTCGCGGTCTCGGACGACGCGGCTGCCATGGCTGCCGAATCCCTGGGCGGTGAATACGAGATCCTCTTCAACGGTGTAGAGGTGCGGCGGAGTCGCCAGGTGGTGCCGTGGCCGACAGAGGGACCGACGGTCTTCTTCATCGGACGCCACGAGCCGCGCAAGGGCCTCACGGTGCTGCTCGACGCCATGTCACACCTGCCGGCCCACGTACGACTCTGGGTGGCCGGTGACGGTCCGGAGACCGAGGCCCTGCGGGCAGGGGTGGCGGGCGACGCCCGGATCACCTGGCTGGGGCGCATCTCCGACGAGGAGCGCACCGCCCGGATCCGCGGAGCAGACGTGTTCTGTGCGCCCTCGCTGCGGGGCGAGTCGTTCGGCGTGGTGCTCCTGGAGGGCATGGCCTGCGACACGCCGGTGGTGGCCAGCGACATCCCGGGCTACTCGAAGGTGGCCCGGGGCGGAGAGGACGCGCTGCTCGTACCCCCGGACGACGCTGCTGCTCTCGGCACCGCCATCGACAAGGTCCTCCGGAATCCCGACCTCTCCGCCCGCCTCGTGGCGAGCGGTCGGATCCGTGCCGAGGAGTTTTCGATGCGTCGCCTCGCCGACCGGTACCTCGAGGCCTATGCGGACGTCATGACCTGATCCGGCTGGCGTTGACCAGGCCGATGGTGGGCATGGCCGGTGGGCCCCGTGTCGGCCGATGGTGGGCGTAACATGCAGGCCGTCCACCCGGATCGCCACCAGCGGTGATCGCACACCAGCGAGTCGTCACGAGGCCGTTGCCCATGTCTCCTCTCCGTAGCGCCGTCACCCTCCCCGCGGTCGTCGTCGGCGTGGTCACGCTGCTGGTCGCTCTGCTGGTCGGTCTGGGCCTGCCGATAGCCGTCGCGGCGGGCATACTCCTCACCGTGTCCTTCGCCCGGGTCACGGGTCGTCGCGCCCTGCGGGTCCTCCGGCGGAGCCTGAAGGCCCGTCCGGCCCTCGTCGGGGAGTTCCCGCGGCTGCACAACACCGTCGGCGGCCTCTGCCTCACCCACGGCATCCAGCCTCCGGAGCTCTTCGTCATCGACTCGCCCGCCGGCAACGCCGCGGCCATGGCCGGACCCGACGGCGCATCGATCGTCCTGACCACCGGTGCGGCCGACCGCCTCGGCCTCGTCGAGCTCGAGGCGCTGGTGGCCCACCTCCTGGTTCGTTGCACAGACGACCACCTCCGGGGCGAGACGACAGCGGCTGCCATGGGCCGCCTCGCCGGGGTCCGGCTGGTCGCCTCCGCCTCCGTCGGGCCCGACCGGGTGATGCAGGCCGACCTGGACGGCGCAGAGTGGACGCGCTTCCCGCCGGGGATGCAGACGGCCCTACGGGGCCTGGCGGACCTGGGGACCGAGGTGGACGCTTCCGTATCGACCTCCCGGCTCTGGCTGCTCCAACCCGACGGACGAACCGACGTCCAGACGACGTCGCATCCGACGGTCGAGGTCCGCGTGGCCGCCCTGGGGGAGTGCTGACGCCGTGATGGTCGGGCGCCGCTTCCTGGGTATCTCCGTGCTGGGCCTGGCCCTGTTCGCCACCGGATGCGGTGGTGGCGAACAGGCCGCCCCCGTGCCGACCCTGGGGACGCTCGCCCCGGCGACGACCGCCACCGTTGCGCCGACCACGACCGAAGCAGCGGTGGTGGCCGACACGGTGGCCGAGGACGGCGGAGCGACGGTCGAGGTCGACACGACCACCAGCATCGGCGTGGCGACCACCACGACGATCATCGGGTGGGCCGGGCCGGTCCACCCGCTGACCGGCCTGCCGGCCGTCGACGGGAACGTCGACCGACCGGCCCTGGTCGTCAAGGTCGGCAACAACGACTCGAAGTCACTGCCCCAGGTCGGGCTGGAGGACGCCGACGTCGTCTACGAGGCCCACATCGAGAACGGGGTCACCCGGTTCCTGGCCGTGTTCCACAGCGAGGTCCCGGTGCGGGTCGGCCTGGTCCGCTCGGCCCGGTCCAGCGACATCGACCTCATCGGCAACCTGAACCGCCCGCTCTTCGCCTACTGGGGGAGCAACGAGGGGGTGGGCGCCGAGGTGGAGCAGGCCATCGGCCTCGGGACGTTCGTGGGCCTGACCACCAACGGCCTGGGCCAGCACCTCTTCTTCAGGGACGCCAGCCGTGGCGAGTCGCCGTACAACGGCTTCCTGGACGCGGCCGCCGCCGCGTCGGCTGCCACCGGATCGGCACCCGACCCGATCTTCGCCTTCGGTGGCCTGCCGG
>ERZ651768.2859-NODE-2859-length-11781-cov-13.872010_pt1 | contig 11781 bp, 10 predicted proteins | sample MGYA00514754_ERZ651768 | MGnify/ENA metagenome assembly ERZ651768 | reverse complement strand
GTGTGTCAGCATGGCTCCCTTTGGCTGACCTGTCGTGCCACTGGTATAGAACAACCAAGCAACATCGTCGTCGGTGGCATCTTCCATTGGTACGGGTTCGCTACGAATAGCTTGTTGGTACTGGCGTCCCGTTGATTCGATTACTTCCAGCAGACGCTGAAGTCCTACCGCTGCCTCGGCGACGTTAGATTCCAGCTCTGGATTCGTGAAGCATGCGCGGGCACCACTTTGCGTCAGAATGTAATGAATTTCGCGTGGATGAAGTTTGGCGTTAATGGGGACGGCGGTTAAGCCGGCATGCCAGCAGGCGAACAGCAGTTCCACATATTCAGGGCAGTTTCTAAGTATCAAGGCGACACGGTCGCCCCGATCAAGACTCAGCTCCCGCCGTAACCAGCCCGCAATTCTGGTGACTCGTTCGTGAAGTACTCGGTAGTTGCACCAAAGGTCGGTGCCGACCTGCAAAGCGGGACGCTCGCCGAACGTATTAGCGCTGCGTTGCAGCAGTCGAGCGAGATTCATGATGCGCGGCTTCCTTTCATTGCCCCGTCATCTTATCCCACTGTGGCAAGGCCCAATCGAGGTTGCTCGGCAAGCAACCTTGGGCTCCTGCTATTTGAAAACAACTGGTTACGGGTACAATTCATGTTAACTCTTAACTTTGGTACGCAAATTGATCACCCAGAAAGGTCGCCGAGTCCAATTGATGGATACCACCTTGCGTGACGGGGAGCAAACGCAGGGCGTTTCGTTTTCACCAGACGAGAAGGTCAATATCGCCCGTGCTCTGCTTCAGAGCCTTAAAGTCGATCGCATTGAGATTGCTTCCGCTGGCGTGTCGCATGGCGAGAAAGCCGCGGTCACCCAGATCCATGGTTGGGCAACGGAACACGGGTTCCTGGAGCAAGTAGAAGTGCTTGGGTTTGTCGATGGGTCGCGCAGTGTTGACTGGGTGGTCGAGTCGGGTGGACGGGTGCTTAATCTTCTGACCAAAGCCAGCGAAAAGCACTGTCGGATACAGCTTCGAAAAACGCTGGAAGAGCATGTGGCGGATATCGACAGTACGGTAGCGTATGCCCGAGGCAAGAATCTCATCGTCAACGTGTATCTCGAAGACTGGTCGAACGGTTATCGTGACAGTCGTGACTACGTTTATCAGATGGTCGAAGCTCTTGATGCGATGGAGATCGCCCACGTGATGCTGCCGGACACGCTCGGTGTGTTAAGTCCCAAAGAAGTTTTCGACAGCGTCAGCGATATGTGTAACCGTTACCCGGGCCTGACGTTCGATTTTCACCCCCATAACGACTATGGACTCGCTACGGCCAATGCAATGGCGGCTGTAGAAGCGGGCGCAACGACCATTCATGCCACCGTGAATTGCTTAGGTGAGCGTGCTGGAAACGTCTCTCTGGCAGAGGTTGCAATTGTGTTGCGTGACAAGCTCGGAGCAGAAATCTTACTTGATGAATCTAAGATTCACGATCTCAGTCAAATGGTAGAGAATTTCTCGGGCAAACGGGTGTCTGCCAATGCGCCGATCATCGGCACCGATGTGTTTACCCAGACCAGCGGTATTCACGCAGATGGTGACAAGAAAGGGGGCCTATATCAGACCTCCCTTAATCCTGAGCGTTTTGGTCGCAAACACAGTTACGCGTTGGGCAAGATGAGTGGACGGGCCTCGCTCTTGAAAAACCTTGAGGAGCTCGGAATGGAATTGTCGGCTGAGGCTCAGGAGCGGGTCTTGCAGCGAATTATCGATATAGCCGATACCAAAGCCACTATTACCCGTGAAGACTTGCCCTTTATCATCGCCGATATTCTCGAGAGTCGAGACTATCAGCATATCGAGTTATTAACTTGTGCCATCAACAGTGGATTCGATATCGAATCCACTGCCAGTGTGCGTGTACGGGTGGGTGAAGAGATCCACAAGGCGTCCGGATCTGGCAACGGTGGATTCGATGCCTTTAATGACGCGATGAAGAAGATTCTGAAATCCGACAACGTCCAGTTCCCGGAGCTTACCGATTTCGAGATTCGAATCCCAAAAGGCGGCAGCACCAACGCGCTGACCGAATGTTTTATTACCTGGAATGATGGGGGGCGGACTTTCAAAACCCGCGGTGTGCATGCAAATCAGGTATTTGCAGGTGTCAACGCGATGATGCGGATGCTCAATATGACAGTGCAGAGCAAGACCGCAGGCGAATCCTATTCACAACCGCTGGAACGCCCCGAATAGTCGGAATCAATTTGTAGTTCAGGATGGTGGCAATCGACTCAGCTCTTCTACAACTTTGTCACCAAACTCGGCAGTACTGATTTTCTTTTCGTTATCTCCCCGCCGGGCGAGGTCAGGCGTGGTAAAACCGGCTGAGAATACAGCTTGCATCGCCCGCCATAAGTTGCGGGCTTCTTGCTCCATATCAAAACTCATTTCCAGCATCATTGCGACAGAACCGAGCATGGAATAGGGATTGGCGATGCCTTGTCCCGCAATGTCCGGAGCCGACCCATGCGACGGTTCGTAGTAGGATTTCTCGGGGCCAACGCATGCCGATGGCATCAGGCCGAGAGATCCGAGGATGCCGCCGCCCTGGTCGCTCAAGATATCACCAAACATGTTTTCCATCACCATCACGTCGAAGCGAGTGGGTTCGAGGCATAAATAGGTGGCTGCAGCGTCTACCAGGATATGTTCGACCGTTATTTCCGGATAATCGCTTCGCACTTCTTCCAAAACTTCGTTCCACAGCACGCTCGACTTCAAAACATTGCTTTTGTGGACATTGTGTAACCGCTTCTTTCTTTTCTGGGCAAGTTGAAACGCGATTTCGAGTGCTCGTCGAATTTGATCTTCATTGTATTCGAGCATCTCGTGTACATAGCGGCGTCCGGCGTCGTCAACACCACTGTCCTTTCTGCCGAAATACAAGCCGCCGACCAGTTCACGGATGATGATGAAATCAATTCCATCTCCAATAATCTCCGGCCTCAATGGCGAAAAATGTGCAAGAGCGCGAGGCAGATAAACTGGACGGAAGTTGGCATACGTATCGTAGCGTTTGCGCATTGGTAGTAACCCACCGCGCTCAGGCTGCTCATCAATGGGGATCTTTTTAGATTCCTCGTGGCTCAGCCCAATGGGGCCCTTGAGGATAGCGTCTGCTTTATCGCAAATTGATATCGTTTCTTCAGGGAAAGATTTACCGGTCTCGAAATAGGCTGCTGCACCAAATAGAGCGGGCTTTAGATCAAATTGAACGTTGTTTCGCGTCTCTATGAACTGAAGAATCTTTACCGCCTCGGCTGAAATTTCTGGGCCGATACCGTCACCGGCGAGAAGAGCAATGGTATGTATGGGCATGTTGTTGTCCGTGGATTTGTAGGAATCGGTAAAGTCGTTACCGGATATTCAAGGGGTATGCCGCAGCGATGTTTGTTTCAGCGTAGCACCCAATGGATGAGCCGCATGCTTGAAAGCCGATTGTAACGTTGGGCTGGAAAATTTGGCTGTTAAGCCACCTGCTTCGGTTCTAGCTCAACTAGCTCGGGTGTTGTAGGTTGAAAATGTTTCACCATATCTTGTCGTGCTCTCAGCGCTTCGTCGGCGTCGTCTATTTCGACATCATCAAACGTCAGTATGTCACCCACATCAACATCGTTACGCAGTCGAAGATCGGCGGCAAGGCCGAGTGGAAGGGCGTTTTGCGCCAGTGAGTCCGCCGCGGGCAATTGTTTGCCCCAGACGCAGAAGCCGCCTTCTCCATCCAGGGTTTCACCCTTTAATAACGGTCGCTTTGCGACAGCAGCCACATCCGAATAAAAGCCTTTGGGGCGACCCGTTGCCTCCCGGCGTAATGCCGTGGACGCGACTGAAACACCGAGTTCCATGCCGATCATGTGTGTCGGTCGATAGAGGGCGGCGTAGCGGCCCGATTGGTCGGGCAGCATGTGGTATTCCTGGAAACATTGACGGGCATAGTCACTGTCGGCATCAATCACGACGAAAGTACCCATAGCGAGGTGATGGGGCACTGATTCGCCATTTCGATTTAGCGAAGAAACCACTTCAGTCGTTCCGTAACGGCTCAAAGACCCCCCGTCCAACACAGGTTTACAGGTGTCTGCTAATTCGAAGCGAGAGCATGGTGGAAAGCCCAGTCCATTCGACTGCGGAACAAGGCCTGTGGCATTGCACACGGCTGTCATTTCAATACCCGACTTGCTGCCGTCGAGAAAGGAATTAAACATCTTGAGGTTGATAGTCTCGGGATTAGCAATGTTGAGGTATTGCTGGAGTACATCCCAAACGGTGTCCGGAGTAAGGGCGTGATAGTCGGGATGGTAGCGGGTGCCTTTGCCCGCTGCGACCACATCAAACCCACAAGTCCGGGCCCAGTCGACATGTTCCGCCACCAGCGCCGGCTGATCGCCCCAGGCTAAACTGTAGACTACGCCCTCTTTTTCTGCTTCTTGGGCGAGCAGGGGTCCGGCAATTACATCGGCTTCGACCGTCACCATAATCACATGGTGGCCCGCAGCGATGGCGCCTCGGCAATGACGAATTCCGGCATTCGGGATACCGGTGGCCTCGACAATGACGTCAATCTCAGCACAGTTAATGACCTGTTCCGCATCGTCTGTGATGAATGTTGTGCCGTTGCTCAGTGCATCACTCATCGACTGTGCATCCCAGCGCTCCGGTTCCCAGCCTGCTGTCGCAAGACGGGCCTGCGCTCCACTTGGGTCTAGGTCTGCGAGGCCAGCCAGGTGCACTCCAGCTGTGGTGCGGACCTGCGCCAGGTACATGGTGCCGAATTTCCCAGCGCCGATTAGCCCAACCCGCACAGGCCGATTCTCTTCAGCCCGGGCGGCAAGCATGCGATAAAGGTTCATCGTAGAGTTTTTCTATGCAGTTTGTGAGCCTGAGGTTTTCCTGTGCTCACGAATTTGTTCCCAGGCGCTCTGAATTTCCGTGGTTTTGTCAGTGGCAAGCTTCATCATTTCTTCTGGTAACCCCTTGGCGACCAGTTTGTCCGGGTGATGTCTATTCATTAGACGTCGGTATGCTGTTTTGACCTCGGCGTCGCTTGCCGAGGATTCGACCCCAAGCACTTGGTAGGCATCTTCTAGCGATTGCTGTTGCATCGCAGGACTTCGCTGGGTGCCACGAATGAAGTCGATGAGACGGTCGACCTGATCCGAATCAAAACCCAGTACTTCAGCGGCGTGTACGAGGATCCGATTTTCCGCAGGGTCGACTCGGCCATCTGCTAACGCTGCCTGGACTTGGATCTCGAGAAACATGCGCACCAACGTCTCCCGTCGATGGCATTCGGTTCGAAATTGCTGCAACACATCGTCCAACGGAAACTCAGACTCCTTTCCCTTCTCGAAAAGATCGATCGCCGCTTCCCGTTGTGATGGGTTCAGTTGCATCTGGTCCATGAGGCGGGAAGCAGCTTGGATCTCGTGCTGTGAGACGTGGCCGTCGGCCTTGGCCAGATGGCCCATGACAGAGAAGGTGGCTGTGAAGAACGCTGCTTGAGTTCTTTCTTGTGCCCCAGGCAGGAAACCAGCCCCTCCGCCCCGCCCCCTTCGGGCATCGAACCGGTGTCCAATTGAACCGCCAAGCAACGCGCCGAGTGGACCGCCGAGCATAAAGCCGACGGTACCGCCAATCATTTTCCCCCACCAAGCCATAGTTGTTATCCGTGATTTACGATGGATTTGAGGTCTTGATTGTATGCGAGAACAGCTTCTCTAAACGTCAGTCAAAGTATGGCAAGAGTCCAAAGCATCACGGCTTGGTCCCGCTTTGTTCGTTTGGCTTCCGGCCTCCACGCAGGGTTACGAGCTCTTCAGCTGCGGTTGGATGGATTGCCACGGTATTATCGAAGTCAGCCTTGCGTGCACCCATTTTCACTGCCACTGCAAAGCCCTGAATTAGCTCGTCTGCGGCCTCACCCACGGCGTGACAGCCGACAATGTTTTCTTCAGGACCAGTAACGATCAGTTTCACTACAGTTGGCGATTTCCTTTGCATCGGCGCGAAATAAATATTCGTAAACCGATGCTCGTAAATCGTAATCTCTTCGGAACCAAATCGTGCCACTGCTTCGTCCTCGGTAAGCCCCACAGTGCCGATTGGCGGGTGAGAAAAAATCACGCTTGGAATATTGTCGTAGTCGAGGCAGGCATTTGATTTGCCACCAAACAGTCGATCGGCGAGCCGTCTGCCGGCAGCAATGGCCACTGGTGTGAGGGCCCAACGGCCAGTGACATCCCCTACGGCATAAATTTTCTCAACATTGGTATTTTGGAAAGCATCGGTGATCACGTGACCGGCGGCATCCGTTTTGATTCCAGTGGCGTTCAAGTTGAGATCAGTGGTATCCGGGTGGCGGCCGATGGCCCAGATCACCGCATCGAAAGGGCCGTTAGCCGTACTGCCGTCACAATCAACGGTCAACTGACCTGCGCGGTCACTTGCCAGCGCTTTGACTTTTGTCCCGGTAATAATTTCGATCCCATTCCCGCGCATCTCGTCCATGACTGTCTCGCGCAGGACGACATCGAAACCTCGCAGCAGGGTATCTTTTCGAAGCAACAGGGTAACGTGACTCCCGAGTGCGTTTAAGACTCCGGCGAACTCTGTTGCGATATAGCCGGCGCCTACAATGAGCACTTTCTCGGGTTGTTGTGGCAACTCGAAGAAGCCATCACTGGTTATGCCGAGCTCAGCCCCTGGGATTGGAGGAACAGTGGGAAGGCCGCCAGTGGCGATCAAAATGTGGTTAGCGAGAATCGGACCGGCCTCCGTATGAATGGACCCGTCGCTGGTGAATGAAGCCCGGCTTTGAATCTCCTGAACACCAGATGAATTGAGGTTCTTCCGATAGATTTGATTGAGGCGCTCTATATAAGCGTCACGGCCAGTTTTCAGAGTGCCCCAATTGAAGCCGCGACGTTCAATTGCGAATCCGTATTCGGTCGCGTCGTCAAGCATCTCCCCAAGTCGTGACGCATTCCACATGATCTTCTTTGGCACGCATCCCACATTGACGCAGGTACCGCCGAGTCTTCCACTCTCAATCAGGGCAACGCGCGCGCCGTACTCAGCAGCGCGGCGTGCACTGGCAATGCCACCACTGCCGCCGCCGATGACAATCAGGTCAAATTTGTTTTGCATCGATGAAGATCGTTTGAATACTTAAAGCTGCCAATGTAGCAGTTAGAATGTTTTTGCATGATAGAGTAGATAAAGACAAAAACAAAAACATAAAAACATAAGACTAGATCCGCGATGGAGTGGTTTCTGCAAATTGCCGATCCTTCATAAGTAAGGGATCTCCTCGATCTAGCACAGTTTCTCATATGATGGATAACCCCCTACTCAAATTAACAGGCTTACCGCGGTTCTCGGAGATCAAGCCGCATCACGTCGAACCTGCACTGGATGCGTTGTTGGCGGAAAATCGAGCGCAGATCAAAGCACTGGAGAGCGTGTCGAATCAGGCAAACTGGAATGATTTTGTAGCGCCACTGGACCATATTGAGGAAAGACTGGGTCGCCTGTGGGCGACAGTATCTCATTTAAACGCGGTTTGTGATTCCGAGGACCTGCGTCGGGCGTACGAAGCCGCTCTCGAGAAATGGACCACGTATCAGACGGAAGTGAGCCAGAATCGCGACCTGTTTGCCGGATTTAAACGGATAGAGGAAAGCAGAGAACTGGACAGTCTCGATCTCGCTAAACAAAAAACCGTAGGTAATGCGATTCGTGATTTTCGACTGGGTGGAGTCGAGTTGGAGGGCGCTGCACGCCAGCGTTTCGCAGACATCGCAACCGAACTGGCCGCCCTTTCGAATCGATTTGAGCAGAACTTGCTTGACGCGACCGATGGTTGGCATCTTGATCTTACCGAGGAAGTGGACCTAGAGGGGTTGCCTGAATCGTCGCGGGCGCTGGCTTTGCAGGCCGCCAAGTTGGCAGGGATCGAAGGGTGGCGCTTTACACTGCAGGCACCGTCGTTTATCCCGTTCATGATGTTTTCAAGTCGCCGTGAACTGCGACGCAAGATGTATCACGCTTACACCACGAGGGCGAGCGATTGCGGTCCGAACGCCGGCGAGTGGGACAACAGTGTTGTGATGGATCGGATTCTTGAATTGCGCAGCGAGCAGGCTGTACTTCTTGGGTATGACCAGTACGTGGATTATGCGTTGGTGACCCGCATGGCGACGACGTCTTCGACTGTTCAAAATTTCCTCGACGACTTGGTACAACGTACCCGCTCGTATGCTAGGAAAGATCTTGAGGAGTTGGCTAAATTTGCGGCCCAAGAGGAACCCAATACAAAGCTAGAAGTATGGGATCTGCCCTATTGGTCAGAGCGGTTGCGCCAATCTCGATATAAGTTTAGCCAGGAAGAAGTTCGCCCTTTTTTCCCATTGCCTCGTGTCTTAGAGGGAATGTTCGAAGTCGCAAGGAAACTCTTTGGGATTGTGGTACGGCCGGCTGCATCAGCTCCTCAGGTGTGGCACCCAGACGCGATGTTTTTTGAGATTTTGGATGACACCGAAAACGTGTGCGCGCAGTTCTACCTCGATGTTTATGCCCGGGCAAACAAACGAGGTGGCGCTTGGATGGCCGATTGTATCGGGCGATATAGAAAACTCGATGGCAGCCTTCAAACGCCGGTGGCGTTACTCACGTGCAATTTTGCGCCACCCGTCGATGACAAGCCCTCGTTGCTGACCCATGAGGATGTGCTGACGTTGTTTCACGAGTTTGGCCATGGACTTCATCACATGCTGACGAAAGTGGATGAGCCGGCGGTGGCCGGCATCAACGGCGTACCATGGGACGCGGTTGAACTACCCAGCCAGTTCCTGGAGAACTGGTGCTGGGAAAGTGCCGCGCTGGATCTGGTCTCGGGGCATTTCGAATCAACGGAAAGATTACCAGCCGAACTGCTGCAGAAACTCCGAGATGCGCGGAATTTTCAATCCGGCCTGCAGATGGTCCGCCAGCTGGAGTTTTCGGTATTTGATCTTCGGCTGCATTCCGGTTTCGGGAACAAAGGTAAACAATCAATCCAAGATGTGTTAGATGAAGTGCGCCGTGATGTAGCAGTGGTCCAACCCCCTTCGTTTAACCGGTTTCAGCATTCGTTTTCCCATATTTTTGCGGGCGGATATGCTGCGGGTTACTACAGTTATAAATGGGCGGAAGTGCTTTCAGCGGACGCGTTTGGACGATTTGAAGAGCAAGGTCTTTTTGATCGTGACTCGGGTAGGGCATTTCTAACCGAAATACTCGAACAAGGTGGAGTTCGAGATCCACTCGCGATGTTTGTGGCATTTCGAGGGCGGAAGCCATCGGTGGATACGCTGCTTCGTCATCTGGGTCTCGCCGGATGAAGGATCTTTGGGCAACGCGCTACCCGTCTCCGGCTTGAGTATTTGGGCGAAGAAGCCAGTAATCTTGTGCGGCACAACCTCAGTCGGAAGCCTCGGGACCATCCGCGAATCAAGGGTGGGTTTTCACCCCAAGGAGAACACCTTCGGACACGCTGGAAGGCACAGAACCGAGTTTACGTTTTGCTATACTCGGCCTCTTTTTTAAGAGGCCAATCCGCTTGTGGTCGATGTATTTGAACCAGGAAGCCCTTTCAGGTCCCGAGGTTGGCATTGATTTTCTTTTGAGGGCCCTATGACTGAAGAGACGGGAAACAGCCGCCGCCGCCGATTTTTGACGGCTATAACGTCCGTTCTAGGACTTGCAGGGATGGGTACGCTGGCTGCGTCATTTGTTGCGAGCATGCGACCAAGTGCACGTGCTCGGGCGGCCGGTGCGCCGGTCGAGGTGGATATCAGCCGTTTGCGAGAAGGGCAGATGCTGGCCGTGGCATGGCGAGGCAAGCCGGTCTGGGTTATTCGACGGTCCGAACAGATGCTCAATGATCTCGGCACGCTGCGACAGGTGTTGGCGGATCCCGACTCGGAGATCGCGCAGCAACCTGCGTATGCGCAGAACAAGTTTCGCTCGATTCGGCCTGATATCTTGGTTGTCCTGGGGGTATGTACCCACTTGGGTTGTGCACCCACCAAGAATTTTGAGCGCGGGGCAGCATCGGGGCTCAGCGAGAATTGGCGGGGCGGCTTTTTTTGCCCATGCCATGGTTCCAAGTTTGATCTTGCAGGCCGGGTGTACAAGAACGTGCCGGCGCCGACCAACCTGGAAGTTCCGCCGCACTCGTTTCTTTCGGACAGCCGTATCCTGATTGGGATAGGCGATGTAGAAGGGGCGGTCTGATGTCCAGTTTACTGCGCTGGATCGATGATCGATTTCCGCTCACTAAGGTGTGGAAAGAACACGTTGCGGAGTATTACGCGCCCAAGAATTTTAACTTTCTATATTATTTTGGTGCGATTTTGACGGTGATGCTGGTCATTCAGATCGTAACTGGCATTATCCTGACGATGCATTATAAGCCGGATGTCGCATCGGCTTTCGCTTCTATTGAACGATTGCCTACATCATAATTCATAAACCATAATTCATAAATACCTTCACGCTGTTTGAAGTTTTCGGCGACGAAAATGTCCGGGCAGCCAGATGAGTAGCGCACTCCAGACGATGCTCCAGGCGCTGCCGACGATACCTGTGACAACAGACACCATCAGGCCGTTCAGGATAGTAGTAATACCGGAATCACGGGCGATAAAAGTAGGGTAGGCATCTGGGGAGAAGCGGCCGTGCTCCCAGCCGGAAAAGGCGGCAATATTGTATGAAACGGCATTGGGCAGAAACCAGACTAAGAAGGCGACGGCTACTATGGACAGGGCCATACGGGACCAGGGCAGGTCGTCCCACTTCCGCGTCACACCGCAATACAGGTAAGCCAGCGGCATCATCCAGTATACGCCGAAGTACATGGATTGCTCCGGCGCGACGACCTCAAGTAGAAGCCGGATGAGGGCAACAATCCATCCGAATATAACCAGTCCCTGTATCCGCGACCAAAGCGATTGTTGATCCGTTGTCACGATGTACCTCCATATGAGTAAATGGATGGAAATGTGTAGGCGTACGGCGCGCCGTACGCCTATTACGAGGTATACAAAAATTGTTCCGATCGTTCATCAGCCAGCCAATCATTCAGCGTTATAGCGTCGCGGTCTTTGTCGGACATAAGCGGACTGTCGGACAGCAGGTTGTCAAAGTCGGCTTTCAAGGTTGGATCACACATCGACCAGTCGATATCCGCAGCCAGCGGGGAAATGCCGCCCTCACAGCCAGGGCTGTATTCACCGGAACAGAAATATTCGATTGTACTGTCGGTGGTGAAGAAATTCCCGTGTGCAAACCCCGGCGGCACCCAGATCCACTCGTTGTAATCGGCATCTACCGAATCCGGGATGTCGTAGGCGATCATTTTACCCAGGGTCGGCGATCCTTTACGGATGTCCAGCACCAGATCGATCATATGCCCGCGGACAGTCCTGACGAACTTGCCCATGTGGGGATTCCACTGGAAATGCAACCCTCTCACAACTCCCGACACGGAGTAACTCTCGTTCTGTTGCAGAAAGGTTACATTATGCAAAAAGTCCGTCATGGGATTCTCATGAAGATCACTTGACCGATACGGTTCTGTGAAATAACCCCGCTGGTCCGAAAAACGACCGAAACGGACCACCTTGATCTCGGGTATCGCAAGTGATTTAGCTGCTATTATTTTCATGGGCTCCTCCTGAAATGGC
>ERZ651768.2858-NODE-2858-length-11783-cov-13.621220_pt1 | contig 11783 bp, 9 predicted proteins | sample MGYA00514754_ERZ651768 | MGnify/ENA metagenome assembly ERZ651768 | reverse complement strand
TTTGTTAGTGGAACTTTACAGTGACGTAAAATCTGGGTTGCAGAATGTTGCTGTCTTTTTGTTCTAAAATTTCTTTTTCAGTATACCCATAGTATTTCATTATTAAACCAAGATACCTGTCTAAAGTCCTTTTCTTCTTTGATACCTGAGTGCTATTGGCACCGTATATTTCAATAAATGTTAAATAAAATTTATCTTTTTCAGATTCATCTTTGCGCATTTTTGTCAGGGATATAACATCTTCCTGTAATTCGATTGGATTCCCGAAATAATCTAGCTGGGGGGCACACCCCACCAGAAATAACAGTACAGCGATGTGTTTAGTCATCTCAAAATCTACCTACCATCTAAATAACAAAAAACCCCGCGATTTGGCGGGGTTTGGAGTTACATAAAGAATAGGTTGGCATGGAATATTCCTATGTGTGATTCGTCTTAACAAGGTAATTCCTTTAACCAAATAAGAAAATCATTTAAACAATCATTGGATATGGTATGTTCAGCATCATATTCATTGTAGCTTGGTTTTATACCCAATGAAATAAGATCCTGTTTTACCTGCTGAGCAAGTGTTATTGGAATGATCGGATCCTGTTTGCCAAACCCCATGAATACCTTTAAATCATTGATATGGTTTAGATCAAATTCCTCGGAAAAATATTGTTTTGTAATAACGCCTGAAAGCGATACGATTGCATGAAACCGCCTGGGTAAAGTTAACCCGCAATACAAAGAAAGGGAGGCACCCTGGCTGAAACCAAGGATGGTTATTCTTTTTGGATCAAGGTTTAACTGGTTAATGCACACATCAATACAGCTTAAGACTTTTCGGGAATGAACTCTTATCTGGTCTGGGTCTGGCAGTTCGGAAAGGTTATCAAAATTAAGTTCACACCAAGCCCAGCCGTTAAATTGTACAGGAATTGTGGCCTGCAGACTAATACAATACCATTCGTTGGGGAAAAAAGAGCTTAAGCTAAAAAGATCCTGCATGTTGCTCCCAAATCCATGAAGAAAGAATACTGCAGGTGCAATATCAGTCTTTTCAACAGGTATTTTAATTATATTTTCCAGCGGTAATTCTAAACGAATAGATTCCATATGGTTACCAAACTATGGTGATAAATACAGATTGAAAATCATAATGTAATGAATCGTGAACAAATCTACATATTTCCCATCAATAATAATTCTTGATGTAGTGTTACTCATATTCACTTTTAAATCCTATAGATTAGACTTTATTTAAAAAGGTTTATTGAACAAATATATAAAGGAATATATGTCGAAAATTAGCAAACTTTTTATTTTGCAGTTCATATTAACACCTTTGTATACACAAAAGCTAAAGATCCAAGATTTTCAAACGAAGGAGCCTCTACCAGGAGTAAACGTATTTTCATCCACCTATGGTACTACAACGGATACAAATGGTGTATGCAGTCTCGAAAAATTTTCTGAAAAAGATGAAATCGTATTTTCCCATATCGGTTATAAAATGATTCAAGCAACAAAACATAATCTATCAGATAATCTCTATTTAACAATAGCCAGCATCCCCATGGATAGAGTTAGTGTTTTGAGCTTTAAATCAACCGAAGAAAAAAAGAAATTTAAAAAATTAGAGCGTGACGTCATCAAGGTTTATCCTTATGCTCTTCTCGTAGGCAGATTATTAGGTGAATATTCAGACGTTTTAGACAGTTTAGAAAGTTTATCTTATTTCAAAAGAATAGGAAAAAAGAAAAAAATATTTAAGTCCATAGAAAAACAATTAATATCAAAATATGGTAACAGGGTTCGAAAATTGACCAAAAAGCAAGGAAGAATACTTATAAGGCTAATTGATAGAGAAACAAATTCAACTTCTTACCAAATAATTAAGGATTTCAAAAACATTTTTTCTGCTGGATTTTGGCAATTAACTGCTCGGATTTTTAGACACAATCTTAAATCAAAATACAATCCGGATTCGGGCGAAGACAAATTAATAGAGCATATTATTGTTAACTTGAAACTTTAATGAAACACTATTGATTGGCCTTAAAAACAATTTGAAAGAAAAATAATTACGTCAATATCCTAAAGAAATAATTTCGGATCTGGGTTTAGCCTAAAATTAAGGCAAGGTTAAACTATATTTTTTCCGTTGTTATACATTTTGATGACCAGCGGTTGTATTTCACACGCTTAAAAACAAAATAATCAATGGTGCACTTAGCCTTGGCCTCTAATCGTTCTGTATCAATTTGTCGACTGTTTGGCTCCATAATCAATACAAATTTATCAAATGGCCTTTCTGCGTATTGACATATGCTTGCCATTGCTGATAACGCATATTCCATTTGATTCTCAAAACGATTACGATTTACCTGGATATTTAAGTGTAAAACTTTTTTACCATTTTCTCCATAAATACGTGTACGAGTTATAGATGGTGAATTATGGTCTCGTGCAAAATATTTAGGAATCATTGCTGCAACATCTCGATCTGAAAATTTTGTTTTAGCATTGCAAAAACCCACCATGCAAATCAGGATCAATACTCTTATAATTTGATTATGAATGATCATATTGAAATTTAACCATCATCGCACAAACAAAACACCCACAGCCATGAGTATGTGTGGGCGTGTCCTTCAAATAATTCGCTTTTATGGTTCGTTGGAGTCAGGGATGGCTTTAGGATATCGACCTTTGATGCTTCGATAAAAATCTAAGATGACAGTCATGTCTTTCTCTAGATTCCCGCTGATTTCCAATGGGGGAGTAATGACCAATGTTTTGCGATTGAAGTCGAGTCCAATCGTTACAATAGGGACTTGGGCCGCGATCGCAATATGGTAAAATCCTGTTTTCCATCTTTTAACTGGACTGCGGGTACCTTCAGGTGCTAAAGCAAGCTTGAATTCGGGATCACTCTTGAATATCTGTGCAACAGCATCTACCAATTTATTACTCTTACGCCTATCAACTGGCGTACCTCCAATCGCCTTAAAAAACCATCCCCATGGTGGTTTAAATAGTTGGTGTTTCCCCAAGAAGTGGATCTTTTGGCCTAGTGCACCTCGAACAATGATACCGATAATAAAGTCCCAATTACTGGTATGAGGACCAACGATAGCAATGTATTGCGGAGCATCAGGTAATGTGCCTTCAACCTGCCAGTTGATCAGTTTAAGTAACATTTTGCATAGGAATTGAAACATTGGATTAACTCAGTCTATATAGAGTTAATTATTTCAGAAATACCATTTTCCTGCCCTCTCTGAAGCTATATCCTGAGCGTGCCGAAGGATCACCTGCCTGTATCGTATAAAAGTAAAGTCCAGCACTTACTGACTGACCAGAATTATTGATACCATTCCATTGCACTGATTTGTAGCCAGCACTTTGTTTACTGCTGACCAGATTATTCACTATCCTGCCCATCATATCATAGATAGTAATATTAACCAGTGCACTCTCGGGTAGATCGTAGCGGAGTGTTGTCACAGGGTTGAATGGATTGGGATGGTTTTGGTATATCGAGAAGGCTTGTGGAATTGTAGTTTTGTTTATTATTTCCAAACCACCAGTGATCCGGTATATGTCATAATTTAAATCTATGGAAAACCAATCGTGATATACAGGCGTTACAACAAGCTGTAATGACGTAACAGAATCACCCTGAACCTCCGGATAGAAAGAGAATGAGGACTGGTTTCCAGCTTCAATGAATGCTGTGTCACTCAATGCAGTAAACCACCCACTGTCATCACTCAGAGTGTAGGCATAGGGTTGACTGTATCCGCTCTGATTATAAATGGTAAAAGATAAATCCGAATGCCCATCATCAAGCACAATGCCTTTTAAGAAATTTCCATCAATTTCTATAGTTTGATATTGATTGAGAAGGACACTGGTTGCAGCAGGATGTATTGAAGGTATCTTATATGCTCTGTACCATGCAGCATTTATATTCAAATGTGAACCTTCCCAAACCACATCACCTTCCGGAGTAACCTCTAGGATGGTACACACCGCACCCTGCTCATGACCCGATCCGTGAGTGTAAACAAAATAATTACCATTTTCAAGTAGTTGTACACTGCCCATACCTGAACTGAAAAGTTCTGGTGGTAAATCATACTGCCAAATCGTTTCGCAATAACTGTCATCAATGACACTAATTCTGCGTATTCTTGTGGTTGGATATGGGTCTCCAAGCAACATTTCACTCAAGTTTCCATTATCAAAAAATAACAAATCTCCATTATCAAGATGTTGAATGTGGTGCTGGCAACTAAACAGTAAATCCGTGCAAATATTATCATCACCTGTTCCATATTCTGCAGGCATTCCCATGTTCCATATAACTTCCCCTGAAGGATAAGCGATTTTACTAATTCTAGATAGATTACGATGTGATACATAAATCACACTGTCTGCTTCATCAAAATGAAAGGCATTCGAATGCATCCAATCGTATACTAAACCGTAACCACCACCAGAAAGGGGATTCCACCATTGTCCTTCTAAGGTATCATAATCATCCATTGTAAAGTGCTCAAAGGGATCCCAGCTCCACACTTCTTCCCCTGTTTCTTCATCCCATTCAATAATTTTACATCCTCTCCACTGAAATTCATTTGTTACACCGTCAGCAGCATAGCCAAGATTTTGGTAGTTTTGGGTCCAATCACCAAGCGGGATTGGGCCTAATTGATAAGCAGGGACTAAACCCATATAATTACCATTTGGAATCTGTTTTATTTCATGGCCGTCTACCTCGGTACCTTCAGGACTTATCCATAAAATTTGATTATAAAAAGTTATCTTACCTCCTTGTCCTCCACCCATCATTCCATAAAGTTGTCCAAAATTATTCCAATGGTTTATATATGAATATTGGCTATTCCAAATCTGGCTCCCAAATTTGTCGATTACCCTTACTCCGAAATCTGGAGCAAATTGAGTGAACATCATCAGTCCTTCTTGTATAAGGTCATCATTATATAAATGAACGTTAAGACTTGAGTAAGGTAAAGGTTCACCTGTTGCAAAGGATGATATTGCGCTCCACTCCCCCTTACTTCCATTAAGGTATAAAGGTCTAACTCGCCAGATATAGCTTTTATTCCAGATAAAAGTACTATCATCAATATATGTCGTTGTTGAATTTTCAATATCCAACACAACCTCAGGATATTGGTCTAAAGCTTGCAGGTTGTAACCAATGGCATCAGGTTCCTGTTCCCATTGAAAAAGAATGTGTATGAAGTTTAATACCGCTCCGTTTTCAGGAATAAGCAGCTCAGCACGACTTAAAGAAAAAATCAGCAATAAAGTGAAAAATTTTTTTAGCATTTTTATTAAATAAATCTACCCATCATCCCACAAACAAAAAACCCCACTGCTCAGCCAAAGGCAGACAGTTGGACGGGGTTCTATGCTGTAATAAGGGTAGGAGTTTTTATTAAAAATTGCCCTGGACTGCCTGTAAGCTCCCCATCCAACTTACATCCAGTTCAGAAATAAGAAATGTTTATTTAAATTCTTTTTAATTTCAGATTAATGGTATAAAACAGTAGGTTATTAAGACCCTGCTGATAAAGAATAATTAAAAGAACCCTAAAAATGAAAACACTAAAATCAGAACAAAATGTAATCCTTACAGAATCATTAAATAAATTATGGCAGACCGCTGTACAACTGGAACAATCAACCAATATTCACCAGGAACTGGATGCTATTGAGGGTAGACGATTTCTGCTGAGGATACTTTCAGCATCAGTTGACTCATTTGTAGAATATATTGATGCAAATCGGCCAGCCTTCCGTCATTCTGAAAGCGCTCACAGGAAAATGTTCGGGGATTGTCCCGATGCGGATTACCTACAGGCACCTATTGACCTAAGAAACAGTCGCAGTTACAAGATAAAAGGCCAAATTCCGAAGGCAACTATCTACGTTGGAGTTATGCTGTATGGACGGGGTGGACAGATGAGCACCCGCCTGATAGACGAAGAATTGAACGTAGACGATGAAGGTAATTTTGAACTTCTGATCTCTGCAGATCCTGATCAAAATCCTGACTTATTAGGCAAAGGTGATGAACCGCTGGTCATGATCCGTCAGTATTACACAGATAGAAAAACTCAGCCGCCTGTGGCACTGGAAATCGAACTCCTGGGTGATACACCGGCGTCGAAACCACTTGATTCATCCTGGCTGGCAAAGCGGATTGAATTATCCCGGCGGATGCTGGAATCCATCTTTGCCCGAACCCTAGACGCCTATCAGCGTGTTGCGAATTTCCCGGTAAACACTTTTGCGGATGTCCCTGTGGACCTGTTATTCCCTACACCTGATAATTCCTATAGAGTATGCTGGTATGAGCTGAATGATGACCAGGTGATTATAGTGAGAGGCACATTGCCAAAAGCACGGTATTTCAGCTTTACTTTCTACAATGTTTGGCTGGAAAGTTATGATTACACCCGGCACTCCATTATATTGAACCACGAGCAAATTGAATCGAATGAAAAAGGTCGTTTTGAAATACATGTTTCCGGAAAAAACGCGGGGTTTTCTAATTGGATGGACACAGCCGGCCACAACTCAGGATACCTTGTAGCCAGGAGCCTGCTGCTTGAAGGCACTCATCCGGAATTTGAAGTAGAGGTCATATAATTCTGACCCCAGAAAACAAAGATTAAAAGAGCAGTGCAGAATATGAGAACGACCGTTTCTCAAAAAAAGCGTCCTTTTAAATTTAATGCTACCAATTTTTTAGGAAGTTTCATTCCCTCAAAACCGTCTTTATCAGAACAGTATATTCTGGATGCAGCCCGAACTTCTACCGGCCTGCAAGACTGGGGCAGCGATAGCTTTCTGGAAGGCATGCGCATGCTGCTCGAATCAAGTGTAACGGAAGCACGATTGCATTATTTCGGTAAGAGATTTTTACAGAAGGGTTGTATCCGTGCGGTCAAGGACAGATTAAGGTTGGAAAAATCAATCAAAGATAATACCGATATCCTGAACACACCGATTGAAAAACCTATATTTATCCTCGGTTTACCACGCACAGGAACAACACTGTTGCAGAACCTTTTTTTCCAAGATGACCGATTTCGTCACCTCCATTATTGGGAGCAGGTTGCCATTGGGCCTCAACCTGCACCGGATAATCTTAAGGAAAATTATATCATTGATTCCTGTACTACATTTATTAACAGATTAAAAATAATCGCACCCGAATTTTTTATAGCACATGACATCCAGCCCTACGGACCGGAAGAATGCAACGGACTGATGGAAAGAAATTTTTCCAGTATCATTTATATTATGTTAAGGAATATACCAACGTACACAGAATGGTTTCAAAAAAGGGACATGACCTCCACCTATGAATATCATCGGTATCAGCTCCAGTATCTGGGGTATCATTTTAAGGGAAAACAGTGGGTCTTGAAGGCACCGGTACATCTTCTATTTTTAAAGTACCTGTTTAAAGTGTATCCGGATGCACAGGTCCTGCATATGCACAGAGATCCATTGAAGGTCATCCCATCCATGTCCAGCCTGGTTGTCATTTCCCGGGGGATCCATTCAGATCATGTGAGCGAAATAGAAACAGCAGACCAACTCCTGAAACTGATGTCTCATAACATAAGTCAATCCGTGGCTTATCGAGAATCACAAGCATCCGGTCAGATCCTGGATATTTCCTTTTCTGAATTAATAAAGGATACCATGACCACAGTGGGCAATATCTATAAATGGCTAGGTGTTGATTTTACACCTGCAACCGAGACAGCCATGTCCGACTGGCTGGATAAAAGCAAACTGAGACAGGAAGGTGAACCTCATCAATATTCACTGGATCAGTTTGGTCTTAATGAGACCCGTATCCGGGATTGCTTCACCCAGTATTATGAAAGATATACCAATTATTTATAGGTAAATAAAAAAATCTTGTTTTATCTCGCCCATTTATTGGAATATTTAAAACTTCAACCAATTTTTGCAGTATTTAGTTTACAGAAATCCTTTCCGGCTTTCCCTGGGTTTTAAAGATTATTTTTACTGATGGACTCCCCTTGAAGTCACAATTAAAAACTATTTGATTTTTCCCATTGTTTATATTGGGAATAGTAATACTTGGCGTAATCGTTTTCATCTGCCTTCCTTTCTCATCATAGATTCTCACGTTTTCAGTTCCGTCACAAAGCAGAGCTTCTCCGACTTTTAATTCTACAGGAAATTTTATTGTAACAAATTTGTCAATTTCAAAGGCAGGGTTTGAGATGGACCCTGGTTCACCCTCAACGATCAACTTGAACTGCATTTTCTGTTTATTATCGGGATTGTTCAACTCCCATTTTACACCCACGGGCTCACCGGACTGGCGGACAGTCTTTTTGTAAATATATTCTTCAGAATCATTAAAAGCGTATAAGTTATAATTGTACTCACCTATTTTCTCAAGATGGAATTCATTTGATGGATCTTTCAACTTTTCTCTGAGCCTGTTTGAAAATACCCGGGAATGTCGCAATTTTTCCCACTCACGGATCGCATCCATTATTATTTCAATATCACTATTATTATTGACTGCATCAATATCAGTAGCAAGGGCATAGCCTGCACCGTACCCTGCTCCTCTGGCAAGCATCCATTCAATATCTGCCAGGCTTGTCGTTTCCGTTAAAAGGTACCAGCCGAGCATATTCGGTAGATAATTTCTATCGAACAAGCCCTGATTATTAATCCTGTACTGCTGCATACTTTCCCGAAAACCGCTGTACCACGGTTCTCCCCAATTGCAATAAGTATTGATATGCCAGTAATACGATTTCGAGCGGCTTGTTCCGTTAATCACAGTGTGATCCAGATTATCAATAAAGGTTTTTGCAAACACATTTAGTCCATAATCACCCTGCCCTGATGAAAGGCATCCTTCAAATCCATCAAAATCCATCTGCCCCATTCCGGTTGCATTGAATGTTTTTGCCATATTCACGGCAATTTCGTTCTGCATGTCAAAATTCGGAAAAAACACCTTATAGGGATGGTCAAGGAGTTTGCCGACCTCGGAACCCTTATTATGCGCTGCCGCTTTAGTCTCAAATGCGCCCCTCTGGCAGTCTAAGAGCTTATATGGAGGATGATCCGTTACACTATGGTAGCGAATAAGCTCCTCATCGATCATTACAGTATGGAGCCAATTGGCTTTTTCATTGTTGAAATATTCAGGTGATTGTACATGAATTTCAGTTGAATTTGCATCAACAGCGCTTACTAAAATACTGCTTCCTGTTCTGGCAAGCCGTTTATCAGGAACAGGCGTAATATATGGGTCATGGGTTTGAATAAAATTTGTTAAGGTATGCGCACCGATCCTGATCCCCTTTTTCTTTGCTTTTTCAACGCACTTTCTCATTGCTATAATTCCATCCGGGAAAAACTGGGTACTTATGTTATAATGGCCCCAGCTTTCGAACGGGTCCATATGGTACAGTGTCATCAGGTTGGCACGCTCAGCATGATTAAGCAATACATCAATATTGCTTTCATCAAATGAGGCAATCAGATATGACCTTCCGGTCTCCGGTGAACGCTTTGTCCAAACTCCATCAATCTCTACATGGGGGAGCCCTTCGCTTATTTCAATTTGCTCAATTACATCAAGTACATTATCAACCAGGCAGCCGTAGAGTGCTATCTTCGATCCAGTAACGGTTTCACCTTTTATGGGCGGAACCGGCATGTTCGGGAAATTGCCATCCCATACATCAATTTTGCGAGGGATTGCCCGGTTCAAGCTATAAGCCTGAAGCACGCTCCCAAACTCCCTGGCTTCAGCCATTGTACCTCGTGCTGACTGCCAACCTTCATCATTATATGGAAAGCCACCTGGAGTTTTCAGGTTGATCCCCATTAATCCAATTGCAAATTCTTTATTACGCACCACTCCGATGATTTCGCCAACGATTTCAGAAATAATAGTTGGCACAGGCCCCCAGACAACGGCTTGTATACCCTCATCATCATTAACCGAGATCACTTCAAAAGTGATGTATTGCTGATTTTGCTTTACCTTAATTTCAACAGAAATGCGGTTTTCAAAATAAAGTTTAATAATGCCATTGTTTTTATATTCAGCTTTTTCAGGAAGAAAATATTCATTGTTAATTTTTACCCTGAGCAATGCAGATTCTCCCTTTTCAGAAAAAAACTCCTTGTTCAGTTCAAGAGAATGCAAACTTACAATATTGCCCTTAGGGGATATTTTTATCCGCAAGGAATTTGTTGAGAAATCAAATTCATTTGAAAATGCGTTTAAAACGATAAAAGGAAGAATGAAAATAGATGCAGATATTTTTTTCATTCGAGATAGGTTCATTTAATCAATAATTGTAGATATTTTTACCACCCATGCGAAATCACATGGCGGTTCTTGCCTTATAGTATCCGGTATTTCAATTACAACACCATTTTCAGCTTTTTCCCATTGCAAAGATTGTTCCGTACCCAGCAACGTTAGTTTTGCATCGTTTTTCGGCTGAATGCTCGAGAGCCAAATCTTTGATGGTGGCCCATTTTCATCCTCAGCGCCAAGATAAATTGCATAGACAGCGCCATCCTTTTTTGTAACACGGACTTGGCCTTCCTTGTAGGGTTCAATGGGTTTAGTAGAATAAATAGCCTCATCATTTACTGCCATCCATTTACCAATATCATTAAGAAGTTTATAGGCATCACCATGCCAGGTACCTTCAGGGCTCGGCGCAATGTTGAGCAGCAGATTGCCCCCTTTAGAAACAATATCCACCAACAGATGGATCACCTCGCGAGGTGATTTGAATTTTGGATCATTCACCCATGACCATCCGCCTCCCGCAATGATGCATGATTCCCATGGATAAGGCAATAATTGATCTGGTACCCTGTTTTCAGGGGTCAGGTAATTCTGGTGTTTTCCGTATACAGCCCTGTCTACAACTAGGATTCCCGGCTGGTTCTTCCTGGCGATTTTGGCAAGTTCATCTATCTTAATATCTTGACTGACAACTCTTTTCTTAATAAACCCGTTTGGGTTAGACTGCAACATTCCCTTATACCATTCCCTTATCTCCCCATCCGACATTTTTGCGACCCAGCCACCATCAAGCCACAAAATATCTACTTTTCCATATTCACTGGTAAGTTCATTGATCTGGCCGTGGGTGAAATCAACAAATTTCTGCCATTTTTCCGGGTACTCAAGGGGATCATAATTCACATTCCGATCAGGCGTTGCAAAATTCGGCCACCAGTAATACGGTGAATGCCAGTCCGGTTTTGAAAAATATGCTCCTACCCAAAGCCCTTTATCTCGAAATGCATTGAATAATTCTTTTGTAATATTGGCTCTCGGGTGGCTGCTGAAAGGTGTCCCTTCAGCACTGATCTTATAATCAGTCAGTTTTGTATCGAACATGCTGAAACCGTCATGGTGTTTCGTTGTAAATACCATGTATTTCATACCTGCATCAGCCGCCGCTGTTGCCCATTTATCCGGGTCAAATTTTACCGGATTGAAGGTGTTTTTCAGTTTTTCATATTTCTCCTTATATAAAGCATAGTCATCAATGTTTCGTCTGCACCAGCCCTCGTCTTCCGCACAGATTGACCATGATTCAACGACTCCCCACTGGCTGTAGGGCCCCCAATGCATTAAAAGGCCGAATTTTAGATCCTGCCATTTTGCAATTTTCTCAAGCACAAGCGGATCGGTTTCAGGAACATACCTG
>ERZ651768.2857-NODE-2857-length-11784-cov-12.345093_pt1 | contig 11784 bp, 11 predicted proteins | sample MGYA00514754_ERZ651768 | MGnify/ENA metagenome assembly ERZ651768 | reverse complement strand
TTCGAGCTCTTCGACCCGGCGACCCTCAGGCTGGCCGTGCTCACCCGGGCCGACCCGACCGCGGTGGGCTTCGCCGGCGTGGCCGGGCTGGTGGAACCGGTCGGCCCGGACGACGAGGGCGGCCTCCTGCTCCGGTTCGGGCCGGTGGCCGACTGCGACAGGGTGGTGCGGGGGCCGACCGCCCCGGGGCACTACGACGACCTGGGCCTGACCGAGGTTCGACGGCTCGCCGAGGGTGACGAGGTTCCGGTGGAGGGCCCCCTGCTCCTGGCCTTCGATGGTGAGCGGAAGCGGCGCCTGGTGGCGGGCGAGGAGGTCGTGCTGACGATCCGGCGCGACGGACCCCGGGTGGTGGACGTGGCGGCCGTCATGTCCAAGGCAGCGGCCGACGGTTCCTACCTCCGTTGAGGTGCATGGGTCCGGCCCCGTCCAGACCGGTCCGTCTCGGCCATGACGGGGTCAGCCGGCAGGGAGCCAGGTCACGACAGCGCCATCAGGTAGCCGACGGCGCTGGATGCCGCGCCTGCGGCGACCAGCGGGAACCCGATCCCCGAAGGGATCCGCGGTAGCCGGGGTGCGGCCACCAGCAGGGGTCCCAGCAGAGGTGCCAGGTAGCGCCACTGCGGCGTGAGGCCGGCGAAGCCTGCGGGAGAGCCGTTCACCGCTGGGGCGGTGAAGTACAGGTACTCGGCTGCGGTGATCGCCGTGGCCAGCAGTGCAACGGCGGCCAGCGCCAGCACCCGCTCGCCTGCCGACGTGGAGACCCCGCGCCCGGAACCGGGGTCGCGGCCAGCTGCCAGGGCCACGAGCACGGTGACTACCAGCCCGATCCAGGCCACTGCTACCGGGGTGTCGGCGAAGGCCCAGTGGGGTAGGTGGTCGACGGGCACCGATCGCAGCACGCCCCCGACGCCGTGCCACAGGAAGCCGAAGGGGTCGTCGAGCAGCCGGGCCAGGTGCGCTTCGGGGTCTGGCTGGATGGTGCCGAGGATGGTGGTGACCGGGCCGTCGAAGCGTGGGGCGAGGACCAGCGACCATGCCAGGCCGACGCCCACCGGGACGGCTGCACCCAGCCCGGAGATCCAGCGTCGGTTGACGAACAGGCCCAGGGCCACCGGGGCCATGAGCAGGTAGTACGGCGGCTTGGCCAGGGCCAGCAGCAGGCCGGCGGCCAGCAGCCCGAGGGCATCGCCGGTTCCGGAGCGTCGGAGCCGCGACGCCATGCCGATGGCCAGCAGTACCCCGCCGAGGGTCACCGCGTCGTATCCGAGAGTTGCTCCCTGGACCAGCAGCGGTGGGAAGAGGGTGAGTCCGGCGATGGTCCACTGCCACCGGTCTGCAATCCGGACTGCGACCAGTGCCAGGCCGAGGTAGGAGGCGAGTGCTCCCAGGCGGCCGGCCCACAACTGCCACACGGCCGGGGCCCCGATGGCGCGCAGCGGCGCCATGGCCGCGGCGACGGGTAGGTAGGGGAGCGGTGACGAGACGTCGGTGGCCCAGGTAGGAACCAGGGTGGTCACGCCGCTGTCGGCACGGTGTCCGAGCAGCCCGCTGTGGCCCTCGAACGTCGGACCCCGGTGGGCGGCCGCAGCCGCCCTGACGACGGCCACGTCCTCCAGGTACTCCACCGGAACCTCCGAGGCCAGGCCGTCGGCCGTGCTGGTCTCGGTCAGGTCGCCACCGGCCATCTGCCAGGCCCTGGGAAAGTGCACGCTCTCGTCATGGCCCATCCACGCCGGCTGGGCCACGGCGAAGAACAGGCCCAGCGGTAGGGCGATGGTCAGGATCAGCCCCTGGGGACTCCAGGCACGCTGGCTGGTTGACGCCGTTCGATCCACGTGCGGGCTGCCTCAGGCAGTCGGCCAGCCGATGAGGAGGTCCGGTACGTCGGCCAGCCGCTCGACGACCGGGAACTCGGCGGCGGCGGCCGCCACGGGGTCCGGCTCCTCCATCACCCACGTCGTGGTGTGCGGGACGTGGATGGCCCGCCCACCGATGCCGAGCACGGGCAGCACGTCGGACCTGACCGAGTTGCCCACCATCACGAAGGTCGAGGGTTCGATGGAGTGCCGGTCCAGCACAGCGGCGTAGGTGGTCTCGTCCTTCTCGGCCACCACCTCGACCTGCCAGAACCGGTCCGCCAGGCCGCTACGGGCCACCTTGCCCATCTGGTCGTTCAGGTCGCCCTTGGTGATGACGAGGAGGCGGTGCGTGGTGGCGAGGCGGTCGATGGCAGTCGACACCCCGTCCAGGAGCTCGATCGGGTGGTCGAGCAACTCGTGGCCCCAGGAGACGATCTCGCCGATCCTCCTGCCCTCCACCAGGCCTTTGGAGAGGTCGACGGCGGTGGTGATCATGGAGAGCACGAAGCCCTTCACGCCGTAGCCGTGGCGGTCGATGTTGGCCCGTTCGGTGGCAAGGAGTGCGCTGTCCGTAGTGTCGCCGTCGGCCCATGGCGCCATCAGGACCCGGAACCGACCCTCCACCTCGTGGAACCGGGCTTCGTTCTCCCAGAGCGTGTCGTCGGCGTCGAGGCCCAGCACCGGGAGGGTCTCAGGCGTCTGGTTGGGGGAGGCCACAGCGGGAGAGCCTAGGTGCGATGGTCGGTCGTGTCGGTCGTGTCTGGTGTCCGCGAACGGTCCGGTACCCGGGGGTACCTTGGGCCCATGCGGGACCTGTGCATGCGATCGGCCTGTCTTGGAACGGCCGATGTGCTGGTGATGATGGACGTGAAGGAGTTGACCTTCACCGTCTTCGACCTTGACGAGGTAGGCGGACCGGGAGCCGTCGTGCTCTGCGACGTACACCTGGACCGGTTGAAGGCTCCCAAGGGCTGGGCCCTCGTCGACGAGCGGACCGGCGGCAACCTGATCCAGTTGCCCGAGCGTCCGATTACCCGTGAGGAGGCCGCCGACAGGATCGTGGGTCCCGTGGCCGATGTCGCTCCTATCCGTCCGGTGGAGGCCGCCGTCCATCCGCTGGCGTCCGCCCGCACCGCCCGGTCGCGTCCCGAGCCCGCCCAGATGCCGTCTGCCGCCGAGACGCCGATGCTGGCCCGTGCCTTCCTCGGCGTCGACCGGCACCCGGCCGCGCCGTCCGACGAATCGGACCCTGCCGTGGATCCCTTCGGTGACCAGTCATGGGACCAACGGGACCAGCGCGAGGTGCTGGACGAGCAGGACGACGACGGTCAGTTCATCTTCGGGGGCGAGCCGGGCGCCTGAACGCCTCCGGTCTGCCCATGACGGCGTTCGCCGCCCGGGCGCTGGTGCTCACGATCCTCGTTGCCGGCTGTAGTGGTCAGCCGGGAGAGGTCGCCGGCGAGTTGTTCGCCGACCCGCCGGGTGCGACGACCTCAGCCCAACCGGGCGCTGAGGTGGCCACGACGGTTGCATCGACCAGTACGGGTCCGCCGACCAGTGTCGGCACGCCTGGTGCCGACCTGCCGAGCACGAGCCTGACCACCACGACGATTCGGATCACCACGACGGCTACACCGACCACCGCCGTCCCGCCGACCACCAGCCTCCTGCCGACGACGGGTTGGCCTGCCGGTAGCTGGGTCGACCCGGGCACGATAGGCCAGCCGTGGGGGAGCGTTCCCGGCGTGCTCACGTTCCGCGGGTCACCGACCCGGAGTTGGCACGGGACGGGACCCGTTCCGGTGGATCCGGTGGTGGCCTGGCGGTTCCCCCGCGACGGGAAGATGTGCTCGCTCTCGGTGGTCGGCGACGTGGAGAAGGAGTGGTGCGGCGTCGGTTGGACCGGCCAACCTGCGGTGTTCCAGCGCGACGGCCACACCTGGGTGGTGTTCGGCGGCCTCGACGGCAGGGTCCACTTCCTCGACGGGATAACGGGTGCACGTCGGCTCCCGGACTTCACCACCGGCGACCTGGCCAAGGGTTCGGTCACCGTGGACCCCGACGGCTATCCCCTCGTCTACGTCGGCTCCCGGGACGACCTGATGCGGGTTATCGCCTTCGATCGGGACGAACCGGTCGAGCTGTGGAGCCTCCACGCCGAGGACTCCGGCCAACCTCTCTGGAACACCGACTGGGACGCCGCTCCACTGGTGCTGGCCGACCACCTGTTCGCCGCCGGTGAGAACAGCCGCTTCCACGTGGTCAGGCTTCGACGGGGCTACGACGCCGACGGCCTGGTCACCGTCGATCCGGACATGGTCTGGTTCACCCACGGATGGGACAACCAGCTCATCGCCGACGTCGGCTACAACCTGTCGATAGAGAACTCGCCCCTGGTGATCGGCGACACGCTCTGGTTCGCCAACTCCGGCGGCCTGGTCCAGGGCTGGGACATCGCCGGCTTGGCCATCGGGGTTACGCCGCGCCGGATTTTTCGCTTCTGGGCGGGTGACGACGTGGACGCCACTCTGGTTCCCGATGCCGAGGGGATGCTCTACGTGGCCGTCGAGTACGAGCGGGAGACCGACCGGTCCCACGAGTTGGGACAGGTCATCAAGCTGGATCCGTCGAACCCGTCGGATCCGCTGGTGTGGGCGCTCGAGGCCCGGTCGGAGGCGCCGTCGGGGGTGTGGTCCACGCCGGCCGTGCACCGTGACCTGCTCATCGTCGCCACCGACGACGGCGAGGTCCTGGGCATCGACCGGGAGGTGGGCAGCGTTCGTTGGACACTGCAGCTCCCCCGGCCCGTCTGGTCGTCGCCTACGGTGGTGGACGACGTGATGGTGATCGGGGACTGCGCCCCGGCCGGCCGGGTACTCGCCTTCGACGTGGCCGACACGACCGTCGTTCCTCCGTTGCTTTGGGAGGTGCCGACCGGGGCATGCATAGAGGCGTCCCCGACCATATGGAACGGCACCGTCTACATGGGCTCCCGGGACGGCTACATGTACGCACTGCGCGACCGCCGCTGACCGGCCGTGGCCTGCCGGATGGGATCCGTCGGGTTACCCGCAGTTAGGTTCGCCGCTGACCATCCACCCGTTCCACCACGCCGGGCCTCCGCCCGTGCCGCTGCTGATCCAGGAAGCCCCCCATGGCCGACGTCACCGAAGTCGAGATCCGGGACCTGACCAGGCAACTCATCGCCGAGGTCCCACCGCAGGAGGTGGACCAGTTCGAGTTCCGGGGCGCCCAGTTCGATCGGGGCCTGGCCCTGGTGCAGTTCCCCGTGGGCCTGGGTGGGCTGGGCCTGTCCAGCCGCAGGATGCAGACGGTCGTCGACTCGGAGCTGCGGGCTGCAGGTGTGACGTACCACGACCTCAACATCAACCCGATCGGAATCGGAATGGGGGCACCGGTGGTGCTCACCTACGCCTCCGACGAGCAGAAGCAGCGCCTCCTCCGACCCATGTACACCGGTGAGGAGATCTGGTGCCAGATGTTCTCAGAGCCGGGCTCGGGCTCCGACGTGGCCGGTCTCTCCTGCCGGGCCGTCCGGGACGGCGACGAGTGGACCGTCAACGGGCAGAAGGTGTGGACGACGCTGGCCCACGTGTCGCGCTGGGGGATGCTGGTCGCCCGGACCGACCCCGACCAGCCCAAGCACAAGGGCCTCACCTACTTCCTGCTGGACATGGAGTCCGAGGGCGTAGACGTCCGACCGCTCCACCAGATCACCGGCGAGGCCGAGTTCAACGAGATCTTCCTGACCGACGTGCGGATACCGCACGACCGGGTGTTCGGCGAGGTGGGCGGTGGATGGGGTGCTGCGGTGACCACGCTCATGAACGAGCGGGTGGCTCTGGGTGGCGGCGTGCCCAAGAAGGGCTCAGGTCCGATCGGCGACCTGGTCAAGCTCTGGGGCGAGCGGAAGGGCGCTCTGGATCCGGTGGCCCACGACGTTATGCGCGACCGGGTGGCCAACCTCTGGACGCAGGCAGAGGCGTTGCGGCTCACCAACTGGCGGGCCCGCGAGGCGTCCAAGGGTGGCAACCCCGGACCCGAGGGTTCGGTCACCAAATTGATGTCGGCCGAGATGAACCAGCACATCTACGAGACGTGCATGGACCTGCTGGGCGCCGACGGGATGGTCTACGACGCCGGCTACGAGCGCAAGCGGCCCGACGGGCTCCGGCTGACCGGCGGTGTGGGAACGAAGTACGCGTTCCTGCGGGCCCGGGCCAACACCATCGAGGGCGGCACCTCCGAGGTGATGCGGAACATCCTGGGGGAGCGGGTCCTGGGCCTGCCGGGCGACGTGCGGGTGGACAAGGACATCGCCTGGGCTGACGTGCCCCGCAACTAGCCGGGGCCCCGTTCCACCCGGCTTCGGGTGGTCGGGCCTAGCCCCGGTGCCAGGAGGTGCCCCTGGCGGAGTCCTCCAGGACGATCCCCCGGGCGGCAAGTTCATCGCGGATGCGATCGGCCCTGCCGAAGTCCTTCGCCGCCCTGGCGGCCAGGCGCTCGTCGACCAGGGCGTCTATCTCGTCGTCCTCGGCGTCGCCGACGGCCCGTGCCGGCGCGGCCGCCGAGCCCAACTCCAGCCCGAGGGCTCCGGCCAACTGGATCGCCGCAGCGTGCAGGCCGGCGGCGGTGCCGTCGTCCTCGGCGTCCAGTGCCCGGTTGGCGTCCCGCACGGCGTCGAAGATCACGGCCAGGGCCTGCGGTGAGCCGAGGTCGTCGTCCATGGCCGAGGTGAACCGGGCCACCGCGTCGGCGTCCGGCTCGGTGTCGGGCAGGTCCGCGGCGGCCATCCGGTCGGCGAACTTGTCGAGGCGGACAAGGGCAGCGGCCGACTGGTCCAACGTGGCCGGGCCGACCTCCATGGTGCGCCGGTAGTGCGTCTGGAGCACCAGCAGGCGCAGTGCCCTGGGATCCCAGGTGTCGAGCAGGTCGTCCAGCGTGGTGAAGTTCCCCAGCGACTTGGACATCTTCTCGCCGTCCACCTGGACCATCCCGTTGTGGATCCAGTGGCGGGCGAAGGCCCGTTCGCAGCCCAGCGCCTCGGCGCGCTCGTTCTCGTGGTGCGGGAAGACGAGGTCGTCTCCACCGCCGTGGATGTCGAAGCCGTCGCCCAGCAGGTGCAGCGACATGGCCACGCACTCGATGTGCCAGCCGGGACGGCCGGGACCCCAGGGCGAGTCCCATGTGGGCTCGCCGGGCTTGGCTGCCTTCCAGAGGGCGAAGTCCAGCGGATCGCCCTTGTCGTCGTCCACCTCGACACGGGCACCGGCACCCTCCCGGAGGTCGTCCACCGAGCGCCCAACCAGGGCTCCGTAGCCATCCAGGCGGTCCACGTCGAAGTAGACGCCGGAGGCGGTCGTGTAGGCCATGCCCCGGTCGACCAGCTCGCCGACGACCTCGACCATCCTGTCCACGTACTCGGTGGCCCGGGGGCGCAGGTCGGGATGGGCCACGTTCAGCCGGTCCATCTGGCTGATGAAGGACGCCTCGAAGCGACCGGCCACCTCCGGTTCGCTACTGCCCTCGTCCGCGGCCCGGTTGATGATCTTGTCGTCGATGTCGGTGATGTTGGACACCGCGCACACGTCGTAGCCGGACCAGCGCAGGTAGCGGACGAGCACGTCGAATGCCAGCGTCGAGCGGGCGTGCCCCAGGTGGGGGTCGTCGTAGACGGTGGGCCCGCACCAGTAGACCGAGGCCTTCCCGGGGTCGCGGGGGGAGAACTCGACCTTGTCGCCGGTCAGGCTGTCGGTGAAGCGCAGCACCGGGTCAGGATACGGCCAGTGGGCCGGACCCCCGCCGGGATGCGGCCCTTCCGGGCCTCAGGTGAAGGCAGGCTCCGCGGCCCTGGTCACGTGGTGCGGACCCAGGACTCGGGGATGGTGGCGTCCAGCCGCAGGCCCAACAGGGCGGCTGCGGTGGCCAGGCCCGAGGCTGCCGTCGGGTCCTCGCCCGACCCGGCCAGGATGCCTCCGGCCAGCAGGTCGATGGCGTCACAGGCCGTCACCGTGTCCAGGTCGTCGTCGAGGGCAGCCCGCACGGCGGCCAGGGTGGGGGCTGGGTTCGGGCCACGGGGCCGCCGGGCAGCTGCGATCAACCGGTCCAGTCGGGTGACGGCGTCGTCGATGTCGTAGTCGAACCACTCGAAGCCATCGCGGTAGTGGTGGGCCATGAGGGCGAGGCGGATGGCCCTCGGGTCGTGCATGCGGCGCAGGTTCCGGACGAACACCAGGTTGCCCAGCGACTTGGACATCTTGGTGCCCTCGTAGGCCACCATCCCCACGTGCATCCAGTGGCGGGCCAGCGGCTCCCCGGTGGCCGCCCGGCTCTGTGCCGCCTCGCACTCGTGGTGGGGGAACGTCAGGTCGTCGCCCCCGCCGTGCAGGTCGATCGTGTCGCCGAGTTCGGCCATGGCCATGGTGGAGCACTCGATGTGCCAGCCGGGGCGACCGGGACCGAACGGCGACTCCCACGACGGCTCGCCGTCGTTGCTGGCCTGCCACAGTACGAAGTCCAACGGGTTGCGCTGCCGGGGGTCGTCGGGGTGCCCGCCGCGTTCGGATGCGTAGGTGAGCATCGTGGCCTCGTCGAGGCCGGTGATCGAACCGAACCCTTCCCAGGTGGACACGTCGAAGTAGGTGTTGCCCTCGACGGTGTAGGTGTGGCCGTTGGCCTCGAGGCGGCCGATCAGGTCGAGCATGCCGTCGATGGACCCGGTGGCCGTGGGCTCGGCGGTCGCCGGCCGGAGGTCCAACGCCGCAAGGTCGGAGTGGAAGAGCTCCATCTCGCGGGCGGCCAGCTCCAGGTGGTCGACGTCCAGCTCCCGTGCCTTGGCCAGGATCGAGTCGTCGACGTCGGTGACGTTGCGGACCATCCGCACCTCGTGGCCCAGGTCCTCCAGGCGGCGGACCACCAGGTCGAACGTGAGGTAGGTGAAGGCGTGGCCGAGGTGGGTGGCGTCGTACGGCGTGATGCCGCAGACGTACATCGACACGCTCGGGCCGGGCTCGAAGGGGACGACCTCACCGCGGGCCGTGTCGTACAGGTGCATTCCCATGGGCGGGGACGGTAGTGGGCGACCGGACCCGTCGCGGCCTTCGCTCGGAGGTGCTCCCGGTTGAGGTCCGCGGCCCTGGCCACGGTGACGCTCCCGGTCCCGGGGTCAGCCCCGCACGAACGGGACCGAGTGTTCCCAGTCGGCGAGCATGGTCCGCAGCGCGGTGACCAGCAGGAGGGGCTGGTCGAGCATGACGTGGTGTCCCGCCAGCGGGATCTCCACCACGGGCGCCACCCGGCCCAGCTGCTCGTACATGTACGCGCCGATGTCGGCCGTGACCAGGCCGTGCTGGGCCCGGAACAGGGCGATCCGACAGGTGATGCGTGGCAGCAGGTCGTCGGCGGCCGCCCGGTCGGGGAGGAAGATGGCCGGGTCGAACTTCCAGGTCACGCCGCCCTCGCATGCCCGCAGCGAGTGGGCCGCCACGTCGGCCATGACGAACGGCTCGTAGTGGTCCTGTTCGGGCACGGTCCGGAAGCGGGCGATGGCCGCGGCGGCGTCCGCGTACACCTTGGTGTTTCGGAAGTTGTCGCGGCGACCGGTGTCCATCTCGGGGTCGGCGCGTACCACCGGCGAGTCGATGACGATGCCGCCGGCCAGACGGTCGGGATGTCCAGCTGCGGTGGCCAGTGTGACGAAGCCGCCCATGGAGTGTCCGATCACGATCGGCGGGCCGGCCATGTCGGCGGCGTCGGCCACGGCCACGACCTCGTCGGTCCACCTCTCCAGCGAGTACATGTCACGCCTGTCGCTGTCACCGTGGCCGGAAAGGTCCAGGGCCGCGACGCGGTAGTTGCCGGCGAACTGGGCGGCCACGTGGGTCCACCAGTGGGCGTGGGCCGCTCCGCCGTGGACGAACACCAGGCCGGGCTTGCCGGTTTCGCCCCAGGTCAGGTAGTGGATCGAGGCACCGTCGACGTCGACCGTGGCGTCCCCGTGTGGCACGTCCAGGGCATGCCGGTACCAGGCTGGGGCGTCCTGCCGTGTGGTCATGCGCCCCCGACAGGAATCGAACCTGTGACCTACCGCTTAGGAGGCGGTCGCTCTATCCGACTGAGCTACGAGGGCGAGGGAGGCGCGTTACGTGGCGCGTTACTGCCGATAACGGTCTTCCTCGCTGTGAAGGTTACCGGTGAGGTCAGTTCGCCTCGCCTGTATAGCGATTCATCTCGAGTGTCTTTCCGAGGATCGACCAGCAGTCCGCTACTGATGCCAGGAAGTCGTCGTCGTCTTCGAATCGAGACCACCAGTCGGCCAGATAGATGTGGCAGCGACTCTTCTTTCCTCGGAGAAGAAGCCCATTCTTTTCCCAGTCCGTGCTGGAGGGCTGCCTGTCGACAAAACGGCTGGGAACTTCAGTCGACAACGCCGCTAGCCGGCCCTGGTGTTCCGGCTTGCTTGGCGAAGCAGAGACCCCTATCCCGACCCCCGCCGCGGTGAACCAGATTCGGAAGTCGCCGGTTCGCTTGCCGAACTTTGAGAAGGCGAGTGGAGTGCCTTCCCGGGTTTCTGAGTAGCGCAGGTCCATCCACGTCTGCGGCTCGTACCGGCCGCTCTTGAAGGCCTTGCTCTTGCGCTCAGGAACGACCAGGAGGTGGCCTTCGTGCCGATCCTTCACAGCGGCGAGGACCGGGTTTACGAAGGCGTTGCGACAGGCGGCTATCTGCTCTGAGAGGGCTTTCGCCCGGTCGGGGCCGTCGGAGCCCCTGTAGAGCTTTGCCTCCTGATCCCAGGACGCACGGTCGTGGCGGTAGGCGCTGGCGCACAGTTCGGTTAGTTCGTTGATCGTGTTCATCATTTCTTGTTACTCCTCGAGTTGGCTTACAGGGGTATGAAATTTGGTGAGTTCTTTCGTGGCGACAAAGCCCGACGGGAACAACGGGTCTTCCAGTGGGCTTTCGTGTCGCCGTGCCCCTCCATCAGATAGAGGGGGTATTGGTGGTTCCGGACGAGGGCACGGAAAGGAGGGAACACGCCCTCGCCCGGGAACCGGACACCACGGACGGATGGGCCGTCCGGGTGTGCTAGCGCTGCGCAGTCTTTTGCGCCGCGGTGGTGGCCTCGGCCTTGCCCATGTGGGCCTCGAGGCGCTTGATGATCTGACGGAAGATGAAGAACGCCTCTTCGTCGTCGTAGCCCATGCCGTATGTGCCGTTGAAGAGGACGTACATCAAACTCAACACGTCTTCCCCGTGCTCACCGGCACGTTCTTCCTGCCACTCTGGATCGTTGGCCCTCGTCGGCCGATGGAAGTGGTGTTCCAATTCATTCTCGGTCATTTCGTTCACTTCCTGTTCTTTGCTGCTCGGGCGGCGGCTGCCTTGTTGAGACGGTCAATTGCGCCTCCCAGCCACCTACCCGTTGGTCCTTCAGGGCCGATTTGGAGGGAGAGGACCTTGCCTTCGTCTCCGGGTTCTTCCTTGGCGTGCTGACCGTGGGCGTCTTTCATCGCCTCTACGAACGTCACGACCTGATGCTCTTCCATGACCCCGCGCAGCCACACAAGAGCCGACTCCCTGGGAGCGCCACTCTTGGGGTCGACCGGGTCTTCCATCTGGACACCCAACAAGGTGCCTTCCTTGTCGAAGAACGCCCAGTTGCCGCCACCGTCCTCGTAGACCTCACCGCCATCGGCGATGCCATGACCAATGTTCATAAACGTCTTCCAGTACGGCGTAGGCGGTAGGTCGCTCTGTGGGGTAGCGAGAAACACGACGCCGTTGTCGTAGAAGATCTCAGCCATCCCTTGTTCCATCTGTTCCATGTTTCTGCCTCAGTTCTCTTTGGGCGTGCCGGGGCGCGCGGTGCTGTTCGATTGACGGTCTCAAGCCATCTAGGTGG
>ERZ651768.2855-NODE-2855-length-11789-cov-2.282531_pt1 | contig 11789 bp, 7 predicted proteins | sample MGYA00514754_ERZ651768 | MGnify/ENA metagenome assembly ERZ651768 | reverse complement strand
TAGGGGTCCTTTATCAATAGAAACTTTAATTTTCCCGCCGCTCGCCTGTTCGACGGAATCTGCGAAGGCCCGTGCCGTTTTAGTCCAATGGTGTACCGGTGGTAACCAGTTTGCAAATTTTAGTGTGATTTCTTGGGCCGATGTCGGAACGGATGCCATAATTGTTCCGATAGCGACAGCGCCACTTAAAAAATAACCTTTATTAATATTCAACATAAATTGTCTCCCTTTCTTGGTAATGCCAAAAAGAATTTGCCGCACCAACTTATATAAGAATGTCCTCTCCATTTTGAGCTGGGACTTGGACACATACTAGCAAGGCAACTTTGTAAACGCCAAGCATTCTTTAACCCAGATTAACAATTAATCTATAAATTTCATAATGTTGTGGTGCATGATGGCATAAAATAGGCATCCAATCGTTTTGTGTTGTACGAGCGAACCTTTCAATTCAAATCAAATAAAGAATTATTTGACTTGCTGAACTCTGGGGGAGGCGTTTTTCATGTCCCCATCCCAGCGTTTGGCGAAGTCGGTCTCAATCGCAAATTGATCGAGTATGCGTACGACAATATGGTTAATCATATCGTCCAACGTTTTAGGATGATTATAAAATGCCGGTACAGGTGGGAGAATGGTGACACCCATGCGAGATAATTTTAGCATATTTTCTAAATGAATATCACTTAAGGGTGTTTCTCTTACGACTAATACTAAAGGCCGGCGCTCTTTCAGGATCACATCCGCAGCTCGGTGAACCAGATGTTCACCAAACCCATTTGAAATGGCTGCCACTGAACGAGTTGAGCAAGGTACGATTACCATGCCTTCTGTCATAAAAGAACCAGAAGATATTTGGGCTCCCATATCCCCAGGGCCGTAATAAACATCAGCTAGGTCTCTGAGTTTTTCCACGGTCAGGGAAGTCTCGTGTTCCATGGTACGTTGGGCCCATTTACTAGCGATTACATGTGTTTCAACATCTGACTCTTTTAACGCTTCGAGAAGTCGTATGCCAAATACAGAGCCGCTGGCGCCTGTCATGCCGATGATAATTTTTCTAGATGCCATGGTTATTCTTGCTCAATCAAGTTCTGGAATCCTACGTTTAAAGAGGTGGATTATGCAACCCATCTATTACCATACACCTATATAGACTGGCCGCTTACTATTATTTGCTAGGGCATGCTTTGCTCTCATTTTCATATAATCGTTATCGCGAGTAGTGCGCGTACGGCGTCTGCGCAGTGATTCAAACATTAAATCTCTCATTTCCTGAAGAATAGTGCTGTAGGCTTGATCCTCGCCAAGATCACATAATTCCTCAGGGTCATTTTTCATATCGAAGAGTTCCGGACGGAAACTTTCATGGAATATATATTTCCAGTCTTCTGTTCGAATCATGGTAGCACGTGCTTCATGGGCCTCAAGACCAAGGTCCCAAAATGCAATTCGGGAGGCATACTCCGATTCACTAACTACGTAGCTTCTCCAGTTCTTGGGGTTCTCGCCATGTAACAATGGTAATAGTGATCTCCCTTCCAGTATGTGGTTGGGAATGTTGCCTCCGGCAATGTCAATTAAGGTTGGAACGAGGTCTATCGACTCAACTAGTCGATCATCGACTTTGCCGCGGGAGACGTCAGATGCCATACTTGGTTCATACACAATGAACGGAATACGGACACTTTCTTCATGAAACAGTTCTTTCTCTCCGAGCCAGTGGTCTCCAAGGTAGTCCCCGTGATCACTTGTGAAAATGATTACGGTATCATTCATACGACCGTTATCTTCCAAAAATTTTAACAGCCGTCCTATATGGTCATCTATCTGCTTTATGAGCCCCATATAAGTAGGGATAACATTTGCTCGGACTTCTTCGCGTGAGAAAGTCCTGCTATCTTCTCGTTCCATATATAACTTCATCAAGGGATGGGGATTTTCCCGCTCTTTTGGGTGACGATTGACGGGCTTTATATCATTGTGACCGTACATCGAGTGGTAGGGTGATGGCGCGATGTAGGGCCAATGCGGTTTAATATAGCTGAGATGAAGGCACCACGGGTCTTCAGCGGCTTCTTCAATGAATTCCATTGCTTTATTAGTCATGTAGGCTGTTTCAGAATCTTTTTCGCTCACCCTTGCTGGCAAGTGGCTGTGGCGCAAATACCAGCCAGAGAGAAGTTCACCATGTGGACCCTCGGCAGAATTTGCAAAATCATGCCATGGGTTATCGCTTTCATACCCTATAGAGCGGAGGTGGTTATTATACGCGAAATTAGGAGGCGGGAAGTCATCATTTCCCCAAAGCCCATCATCTCTCTCATATGGTTCGAAACCACATTCACTCAGTTGGATGCCTATATCAGATTGAGGATCAATCCCGAGCCGAGCCATACCTTCTTGATCGGCAACCATGTGGGTTTTACCTACCAAAGCAACTCTGTATCCCAATGGCTTAAGATAGTCACCAATAGTTTTTTCGTTAAGATTCAGAGGTATTCCATTCCAATTGGCACCATGAGTAAATGCATAGCGGCCTGTATAGAAATTCATGCGAGATCCCCCGCAAATAGGAGCTTGACAGTAGGCGCGTGTAAAAAGGACCCCTTTTGAGGCTAATTCATCGATGTGAGGTGTTTCTAAACGATCGTGCCCCATGCAGGATAGATAGTCCGCTCTCAATTGATCGCACATGATAAAAAGAAAGTTTTTTTTATTCGCCATAATTTATAAGAATTTTGTTTGTTGGTAAGTTCTGAGGGGGAAGTCGGGAAATCCGATCAGGAAAAGAAGTGGGTACTCATGCGTTGCCACGTTTTTCCCGCCACAGTCCGAGCTTTGTTTGAACTACCTTGTCAGAAAAACTGAATACCACAGCCTCCTCGTTAGTTTCAAATTGATGTGGATACCAGCAGGGGACTACAATTACATCGCGTTCTTTCCAATCAAAAACTTTAGTCTCTTTTCCCTTTCCAATGTATACCTTCCCGCTACCTTCCACGGGCGAATAGATTAGGCTTTCCGTACTTTGATAAATTTCGGATTTAAAGTTTTTGGGGAGCAATTGAAGGAAGGTAGACATCGTTGCCATTGCCGGGCCACCTGAAGTGGGGTCAATATATTCCATCTTCAAACCATGGTAGGGGTCAAGTTCTGTACTATTACGAAGCTTCTCTAAAGTTTCTCGTGAACGGTCATAGGGATAAGAAAAGATAGGAGAATTCAGATCTTCTGGAAGCATGTTAATAGGGCGCATGTTATTCCCGTACCTTTCCAAACTATCTCCAGGGGGTGGCCCATCGGGAAAACGCTCCTCAGGATAATGTTCTACAAATATGGAACCAATCACACGAACTAACGGAATATCCAGTCCATCCAGCCAAACAACAGGTTCGTTACCCTCATGACCATGGTCGTGCCAAGTCCACGAAGGTGTTATTACAAAATCGCCGGGCTCCATATAGGTTTTTTCTCCGTTGACTGCGGTGTATGCACCTGAGCCTTCTATAATAAACCTAAGCGCCGCAGGGGAATGGCGATGTGCTGGTGCCACTTCGCCAGGCATGATTAATTGCAGGCCGCCATACATGGATTCTGTTATGGAGCAGTTTCCAGGTAGACCGGGGTTTTCCAACATTAGCACACGGCGTTCTGCCTCTGCCGCTGAAATAACGTCTGCAGAATCGAGCAGGAGTGAACGGAGAGCTTCATAATTCCAATGATGAGGTACAGACTTAACTTTTGGTTCGGGAGTAAGGAGATGGCTAAGATTTTCCCAAAGAGGAGCCATATTGTGTTCTTGTATTTGAGCGTAATATTCCTCACGTTCATTAGGGACGTCTGCTAAATCCTTGTGCGCATCCATTTTTTCTTCTCCCAATGCAAAAAAGGCTGCTAGCTTTTTATCATTTCTACTCTATTCTCAGGATACTGTCAGCACCAGATATTTGATGGTTACGGGATTTCCTCCGATGTTAAATATATTAAATCTGCGATGCCCTGGCATAATAGGATAACAATAGCGTCTACTGCACTAATAGTAACATTAATATTTTATGCGCAGGCGCGAAAACCGGCACTTTAGTCGCGTTAATTAGGTGTGAATACATCTTTCATTTATTGGGTAACACATTGGAATTAGTGACTACTTATTTTGGCGTGAAGCGGTTTGGTCTCCTCATAAGTAGACCTTTGTATTTCCGTAGATGGTGATTGGTACTTTTCCTTCCACTCTTGATAGGGCATACCGTAAACAATCTCACGCGCTTGGTCATAATCAAGTTTAATACCACGTTCTTCTGCAGCGGCCGCATACCATTTTGATAGGCAGTTTCGGCAAAAGCCGGCCAAGTTCATCACATCAATATTTTGAACGTCTGTTCTCTTTTGGAGGTGCGCTATCATACCTCTAAATGCGGCCGCCTCTAGTTCAATGCGGGTTTGATCTTCCATAAATCTATACTCCTGTGGTGGTGGCGGGCTGTTGAAAATGAAGTACCAATAATGATTAATCTACCTATTTAGCGTGCCCACAATTTGTTTCAAAGAAGAAATCGTAAAGTTTAGCTTCATAGCCGGACATCGTGCTGAAAATACAAATTCCACATTATTTCCTATTGTCTTTAACATGTTTTCCACAGCTTATCCCCAAATTAATCAAGATATTGTGTTTTTGTAGTATTTGCGCTCTACATTTAGTTTGTGATAAACTATAACGGCCTTAGGCCAATGCATCCGATCTAAACGGGTTCCTTTTTGGAGTAAATGATAGGAATGAATCTACCGGGTCAGTCGACTTCAAAAAATCCTCCAATCGAGGTTGTTCACCGCTCTGAGAATGAAGAGAATAATGGTTTGAAAAAGTTGGAGCCAGAAAAACATACTATTTCTCATGATGCAATTACCCAAAATGGGGTTCCAGGTGGTTCCCCTGAGCCAATAACTCCTCCAGGTTCTGCAGTAGAGGTTGAGCATTTGTTCCCTCCTGATTGGACACCGCCATTTTACGCCAGATATAGGTTGCTAACAGGTGCTGCTGGGTTCCTAACATTGATATGGTTGATCTTTATCGGCTATAATTTTTTTAGCGGTTTTTTAACTAGCAGCATATCCGCATTACTTCCCCACGAATTGGGTATTCTCTTAGCTGGCCTTCTGGGGCCAATCGTTTTGATTTGGATATTTGTTGGTTATTTTGAGCGTAGCAAGGTATTTGAAAAAGAATCTGCAGCACTTCGCTGGCATCTCAAACAACTTACGTTTCCTACTGAAGCTGAAAGTGCGCGAGCTTCCAAAGTCACTGATGCTTTGCGCAATCAGGCCTATGATTTGACCTGCGCCTCAGAGGAGGTATCCGAGCGGGCACAAGCCGCGCGCAACCTTATACGAACTCAGACGGCGGATCTTTTAACGGCTTCCCGTCAAGTTTCTTTGAATGCAGACACCGCTAGTGAAAAATTACGGCAACAGGGTGAAGATTTAGTCGGCGCTTCTGACCGTGCAATTGCAAGAGCAAGGGAAGCGGGTAACGTGCTTCATTATCAATCTCAGGATTTAATTAATGTTTCCCAGAGCGCGGCCTCAAGAACTGAGGAGATTACAAGCACTTTACAGAAAAGTGGTGAGGAACTAGTGCTTGTTACAGAGGCTGCATCACTAAAAGCGAACGAGACAGCGGATCTGTTTTCTAGGCGTACTGAGCACCTTTCAGAGGTTTCAACTGATGCAGGTACAACCTTGGACCGATTAGGTGAACTTTTGATTGAGCGTGCGAATTCTTTATCCGATAACGCGGAGGAAGCTGCTAAAAAGGTTGATGCGAGTGGCGAAAAATTAAAAGAATTTTCTGTTGATATGACAGAGCGCTCAGATCACGTGGCTAAGCAGACAGAGGTCATGGGTGACATGTTATCACGACAAACAGAAGTCCTTGGTGCGGCAGTTTCAGAGTCGTCAGATGCAACTGATGATGTGGTGCGAAGAATTTCAAATAGTTCCAAAGAATTAGTTGAGACAACTAGTTCTTTGCAAGAAAAAGTAATAGAATCCAGTGAAGAATTTTTCTCAAAATTGGAAGTTTTAAAAGATGTTGGCAATTCTGTTACCGCAAATCTCGATAGTGCTTCCAAGACTTTTGTTCAGCGGGCGGGGCAAATGGAAGAGACCGCAGAGAAAGCGTCTTTACAAACTCATGATATAACTAGCCGTATTGATGCTGCAGCCCGCGAAATGGAGCAGGCGTCGAGTAGATCTCTCAACCGGATTGACCAGGTAGGTGATGCATTAAAGACCCGAACCGAAGATTTGGTAACGCTATCGGAACGGGCAACAACAGAAATGGGTGAATTGGGGAATGTGGTTCAATTACGCTCGGACCAGCTTTCTAAGCTGAGTGATTTGATCATAATAAAATTGGAAAACTCATCTGAGGGCTTAAAGAGTAAGACTGAAGAATTAGCTGATTTGTCACTCGAATCCTATAGCATTATTGATGGAGCTACCGAACGTCTCCACCAGGCCAAGGTCGAGTTAAAAGACACTACCGATGCAAGTGTGACCCAAGTGGATAGGATGTCTGGTGCTGTCCGTCGAGATGTTAAGGAATTAATACAAGCGTCTGAAAATATTGGTAAAGTGAATGAAGAATATTCAAGTCGCTTAGAAACACTCGCAAAAGCCTCCGATCATTCAGCAGAGAATATGGTTCAACTTGGCGAACTGTTAGAGGAACAAACCCGGGAACTAAACGTTTCATCCCAATCTGCGTCTTCTGGAATAGACAAAGTAATGGATCAACTACTCAATAAGGGAATCCAGCTCAAAACAATTGCTGCTGAAAGCGCCGATAGGATGGCAGAGGTAGGAAAATCAATTCAGTTGGAGGCTCGTGCTGTCAGCGATACTTCCAATCAGGCAGTTGAGAAGCTTGGAGCTCTTGGTGGCGAGTTGGATAATCGAATCGAAGAATTGAATAACGCTTCCAGTCAAGCGGTTGAAAAAATAACATCAGTGACTGATCTTATGCTTAACAAGTCTGATGAAATGACAGGAAAAGCTGAAAACGCAGTAAACGAAATTGGTGCTGCAAGTGAAGCGATGGAGTTTAGATCTCAGGAAGTTGCTATTGCATCTGATCGAGCGGCGAGGTTACTGGAACTGGCAAATGATGCGTTGACCCGACAATCCAAAGACCTGAACCGCACAACAGATAATGCGGCAGACCAAATTGAATCGGTTGGTGAGAAACTCGAGCAAAGATCGCGGGAATTATCCAATATAACTGATGACGCAGTAACGCGTATGGGTGAGACTTGGGAAACATTGGAAGACAGAGCTGACCAAATGCGCTTGGTATCAGCAGATTTGATTGGAAAAGTTGGGGACGCCGCGGCATCATTACATGAGCGCTCAAAGGATTTGGCATTAGCTTCTAATAAAGCGACTTCTGATGTCGACTCTGTTGGCGATGTCATGGTGAAACAATCGCTTGATGCGGCGACGGCGGCTGATAAAGCGGCAAACCGTCTAAGTAGTATTGCCGAAGAATTAATGAATAACTTCAATCGGATTGATAATACTTCGAGTGATACTGAGCATCGCCTCCATCGGATGGGTGCTAATTTCCGCCAACGTGCAGAGGAGTTCGCCCAGGTGGCTGGAGAATCCAATGCCCATGTTCAGGCATTAGCTGATGAACTGCAGGTCCGTAGCCAGCAGATGACGGGTGTAACTACAAAGGTTGATGAAGCTGGAGGTACTCTTCAGGAATGTTCACGTGAAGTAACGCTTGCTGTTGAACATGCTGCAAAGCTCCTGTCGGAGGTCACTTCTGGACTTCAGGATCACACGCAGCAGCTTAATACCGTTTCGGATCAAGCATTAGATCGCTCCCAAGTGTTGAATGAGTTGCTTATAGAAGGGGCTGGAAAGTTTGAAAATATCACAGAGAAAAATACACACTTACTTACTGATGCCACTCAATCTGTTAGTGATCAGCTTGCTGAATTGACGACCTCCACTGATAGGGCGTTGGCTAAGTTGGAGGGCGCTTCTGACATATTTAAACTTCGCTCCGAAAAAGTTGAGGCAATCTCTAAGACTGCCACAGAAGCCGTTACTCATGCTGACCAAGCGATGCAAGATGCTACAAACAATGCAAACAAATCGGCTGATACAAACCTATCGAAGCTTAAAGAAATAGGGGAAGCGCTTCGAAAGCAGACGCAAGCTGTCTCGCACGCTTCAGATCAGTTGGATAATAAAATGGGTAGTTCTAGTAATCGGCTTAAGGATCAGCTTGTAGAGATTACCGGATCCTTGGACGATACATTGAAAGGTATTAATGCTATCGGTGAAACGGTAGAGCAACGGGCTCTTAACGCGGCTCATGAATCAAAGCTAGCTGTTCATAATATGTCTTTATGGTCGGAAACCATGGATAAAGGAGTAGAGACAATCTCTAACGCCTCATTTAAGATGAGCCAGGAAGCCAATGAGATGGTTAGTTCGGTCAAGCACCAGACTGATGAGTTGACGGGTATTTCTAAACGAGCGAAAGAGATCTCAGGCTCTTTGAAGGAACATGTTAAAACTACCGGCACTGAAGACTTCTTGAAAAAGCTATCTCTGATTTCTGAATCTTTAGAATCCGTAGCTATTGATATCAATAGAGTTCTCGAAACCCGTGTCAGTGATGAGGATTGGTCGCGCTTTAGTCGAGGGGATAAAAGTGTATTCATAAGGAAAATACTAGGAATGCGGAGCCGCTCAAAACTTGTCAGAATATATAAACTACACCGCAAAGATGCCCAGTTCCGAGAATACGTTACGCGCTATCTTGGCCAATTTGATGGATTAATTGCCAATGCTAAACGCACGGGTCAGGTAGGGGTATTGGGAGCTGGCTTTATGACATCTGATGCTGGCAAAGTTTATATGCTTTTAAAGGCTGCGCTTGAAGTGGAGCCAGACTAGAAGTCTTTATGTTTGTTCCGTGAGCTGTTCGCACCCGTATTTATGCGCTAATCAGGCTTTGTTCTAATTTGGGTCTGTAACATGGCGTTTGTGTTGTTTGATCAAATTCAGTCGTGCTATAGCGATTGTCTTTTGTTATCAGAGAAAGCTTTGATCATTCATTTTGTGTTTTCATTCATTGCTAGATTTAGCAATACCCAAATGCAGTTTGAGGCCGATGCAGAAATCCATCATGAGCGTTCGTAACTCAACCGGAAACGTGATCCCCTTAATTCATCTTTTATCGCTAGTTGTCGATGGGAAAATGGGTAATTGGTCAAAATAGAGAAATATCTCGAGAAGGCAAAACGGACCTATCTGGTTGGCCAGTTCGAACGAGCCAGAAAAAACTATCTCGCCGTTTTGCAATCCGATCCATATTACACCGACGCATTACACGGACTGGGTCAAATTGCCTCGCAAAACGGGGATAACAAACTATCAGTGTTTTATTTGGAGCGGGCTGCGGCTATTGATAAAAATCGGCCTGATGTTTTGGCAGATTTGGGCGTTGCTTACCGTTTAGTTGGTAATTTAATGCGTGCGGAATTAAATCTGAAAAAAGCTATAATTTTACAACCTGAAAATCCACATTTTCACTATAATCTTGGTTTAGTGTTGGGAGATCAGACGAGATTTGATGAAGCGGCTGAAGTTTATCAAAATACAATCAATCTATCTTCCAATCATACTTTGGCGCTTAACAACCTGGCTAATATACTCAAACGCCAAAACAAATTGGATGACGCAATTAGCTGTTATGAGCGATCTATATCAGCGGATCAGAACTATGCCCCAGCCCACAAAAACCTTGCTGATGTCTATGAGACGTGCGGAGATGTGGATTCGGCTAGATATCACTTTTCTTCTGCCATTCGCATCGGCCACGACGTGGGTGCGAAAATCCGTGAAGCAATTCTTTTGCCAGTCATTCCAGATTCGTTGGATCAAATACTTGAGTACAGACATAAAACGTCTGAACGCTTGGATCAATTGTCCGAACAAAAGATAATCATTGAAGATCCACTTCGGCAGATTGGAGCAACTAATTTTCTAATGGCTTACCACGGAATGGACGATTGTCTAATCCAGTCGAAGCTCGCTAATTTGTATGTAAAATCTTGTTCTGCCTTATCATTTGAAGCTCCCCATTGTGCTAAGTGGACACCAGAACGGGCGGGAGAAAAATACAAAATCGGGTTCGTTTCAAAATTTTTTTTTAATCACACTATTCAGCGGTTGAACAAGGGCTTGATTTTCGGTCTTCCTCGGGACCGTTTTGAAATTATAATTTATTCTCTTTCTGACATCTCTACCGGTGGTCGGGAGGAGGGAATAGCCATCGAAGGAGATAAGTTCGTTAAATTATCTAATGATTTAGGGACAGCACGGCGACAGATAGCCGGAGATCGATTGGATATTTTGTATTACACCGACATCGGTATGGAGCCGCAGACATATTTCTTAGCATTTTCGCGCTTGGCGCCTATCCAATGCGTTGCCTGGGGGCATCCAGTTACAACAGGTATTCCGAATCTCGATTATTTTATTTCAAGCAGCCTAATAGAACCTGAAAACGCCAATCGGGCTTACCGAGAACAATTGGTTCAACTCAGTGGGTTACCCATCTGTATAAGTGATCCATCAGATGGGATGGTACTATCTCCAACATCGCAAGAAGACAAGGGGAGACGGATTTTTTGCCCACAGTCCCTTTTCAAATTCCACCCAGGATTTGATAGAATCCTAGGAGTGATTCTAGGTCAATGCCCTAAGGCCAACTTGATATTGCTTGAGGGAAATCATCCAACTTGGACAAAAAAATTAAGGGAAAGATTAACCCGATCTATACCACAAGTAGCGGATCGAATTTATTTTGCATCGCGCACTGATCGCCGTGGATTTATGAATCTATTGGCGTCAGTGGATGTTATCCTGGATCCCATTCATTTCAGCGGAGGAATAACGACCTTTGAAGCACTATCTGTCGGAACACCCGTCGTAACCCTTCCCAGTACTTTTATGCGTGGCCGTGTGAGTTTGGGGCTCTACACGAAAATGAGGGTCACTGATTGTGTGGCGTCGGATGATCTAGAATATGTCGAACATTCCGTGCGCTTAGTTAATGATAGACGATGGAATACAGAGATGAGACAAAAAATATTAGAGGCAAAATCAGCAATATTCGAAAGCACTGACGCCGTTAATCAGCATATCCGTTTTTTTGACAATGCCTCGACTGATATTGAGTAATTATTGGATATCTCCATTTAGCCAATTCCTTTTATGCCCTTTATGCCCTTTTTGAGTCTGTTTGCGAGGTCTACGAATTTTTCTGGGTCACAGTGAGTGTTAATTAAATCATTGTAGGTTCTTTGAGTTTGTTTTGCAGTATCGTCGAGTAATTTGCTGCCATCAATTATCGGAGTTTCTTTGGTTTTTTTTACTAGTTTATTTTCAACATAAAGTGCGTCTAATCCAGTGCGTAGGAAACAGGAGACGGCATCCTGGTAAGTCTCGATAATAGGTTCGTTCTGGTCATTAAAGGAAGTGTTGAGAAGGACTGGGCAGCCGGTTATATGACCAAACTCATTAATTAGACTGTGGTATCCATTGTTATGGGTTGGGGATACAGTTTGTATTCTACAGCTTCCGTCCGCATGTACCACGGCCGGGACTTTAACCAAACCCTGTTCGAGTACAAACCCAGCAATGTTCATGAAAGGACAGTGTTTTGGGGCATTGAAATAGAACGGTAGTTGGCCTTCAAGGCA
>ERZ651768.2854-NODE-2854-length-11790-cov-2.581491_pt1 | contig 11790 bp, 9 predicted proteins | sample MGYA00514754_ERZ651768 | MGnify/ENA metagenome assembly ERZ651768 | reverse complement strand
GCTGTGGCGAGATCGAGAGTACGCAGCGACGGCCGGACTAGACCAACCTCTCGCCCCGCCGTCGTTTCTCTACGCGGTCGATGCAACGATCGTCGCTCCGAAGTTGCCAGGGGTGCAGTGGATCTACGCGGGAACGCGATGGCGTTGGTATGACGTGGTCAAAGAGGGGGACGGGTTCGACGTCGATGCTCGGTTGACGCAGATGGAGGAGAAGACCGGTCGTCGCTTCGGTCTCTGGGTCCTCCAGACCGGCGAGATTGTCTATCGACGTTCTGATGGGGGGCTGCTGTGTGTTGCGGAAGGACGCGTCGCTCGCACTCCGCGACAGCGACGCGCCGCTCGCAACGACAAGTCACCGAGCGGTGACACCCTGGCGGACCAACAATCACACCAGCTAGGTCATCAGGCCACCGTGTCGAAGGAACCGCGGCGAGGAGCGAGGCCCCGGCTTTGGGAGAGCGTGTCCGTTGGCGACACGATCGGGCCTGCAGCGTTCGAACTCACCCTCGATCGGATCTTCGCCTGGTACACGGGAGCCCAGGGCGCACTGCACTATGGCGGTGCGCACGGGGACGGCATTCGCTACCGACGTCGCCACGACGATTACGAGATCAACACCAAGACGGGGGTGAAGGATTCGGCCGCACGCGGCCACTTCTCTTCAAAGGAAGGAAGGGACGTCGGAATGGGTGGCGCATACGATGTGGGCCTGCAGAGGATCGCATGGGTCATCTCGGTGTTGACCGACTGGATGGGTGACGACGCTCACCTCGCGGAGGCGGACGTCGATGTCCTTCGGCCGAACCTTGTCGGCGACACCACCTATGCAACCGCCACCGTCATTGACCGCTGGTTCGACGAGAACGCGTTCATCGCTGTCGAAATCGAGGGGCGTAACCAACATCGTGCACTCACCACCAAAGGGCGCTGTCTGATCGCGCTGCCATCGAGTCAACATGGCCGGGTGCACCTACCGCTGTTCGGCGGCGACCCTGAGCGATGGACTGCGCCACCCTCGTCACTAGCAACCTGAGGCACATCACATGCTGTTGAACAACATTGAACTGGAACACACCAACATGCGCGACGTGTTCCTCACCCGGGCAAGTCTCGGCGACAAGCCGTTGCTGATCTGCGAGAGTGAGACACTCACCTACGGCGACGCTGACGAGCAGTCGAATCGAATTGCGAACAGCCTCTCGGGGTTTGGCATCGCCAAAGGCGACGTTGTCGCTACCTTGATGTACAACTCGGTCGAACATGCGGCGGTGTGGCTAGCGTGTGTGAAACTTGGTGCGATCTTCGCCTCGTTGAACGTCTCGTTAGCACCGAAGGAGCTCGTCTACAGTCTCGGCGACACTGGGGCGAAGCTGATCATCGTCGACAACGAGCTGATCGACATTTACAGCCTGGCCCGGCCCGAGTTGGTCGACCCACCGATCGAGGTGTTGTGGCGCGGCCCGGCGAGACGTGACTATCTAGCCTTCCCAACTCTGCTCGATGGTGACAACGTACTTCCGGACGTGGAGCTGGCTCCGAACGATCCCATGTCAATCATCTACACCGGGGGTAGCACGAGCATGCCCAAGGGTGTGCTTGCTCCCCACCTGCATTACATCGGTGCTGCCGAGCGTTACAAAGAGATCACGCAGTCGCAGCCCGATGACGTGCACTTTGCCAACTCCCACTTCTTCCACGTCGGAGGGCAGCAGTTCGGACTCATGGGGCCGCTGTACTGCGGCACCACGGGCGTGATGGCCAAATGGTTTAGCGTGTCGAAATACTGGGACATCGCCAGGAAGACCGGCGCGACGATCATCGACCCAATCGGCACAATGATCTCCGCACTGTTGACCCTCGATCCCTCGCCCGCAGATCGCGATCACAAGGTTCGCGTCGGCGTCGGCATCGCGTCAGGTCAGGTGCGGTCTACCTTTCGCGACGAGTTCGAGCAACGGTTCGGCGTGCCGCTCCTAGAGGTATACGCGATGACGGAGGTAGGCGTGCTCCTGTGCAGCGAACGACTGCAAGACAAGACGGCCAACACGTGCGGCAAGACGTATGGCTGGGCCGACATCTGCATCGCCGACGAGAACGACTGTCCAGTCCCCACCGCACAGCAGGGGCAGATCCTGTTACGACCCACGGCCACTAACACGATGATGCTTGAGTACATCAACAAACCGGCCGAGACGATCGCCGCTTGGCGAAACCTCTGGTACCACACTGGCGACATCGGCTACCTCGACGACGATGGTTACCTCCACTTCGTCGGCCGACAGGCCCACTGGGTGCGGGTACGGGGTGAGAACGTTTCGGCGTTCGAGGTCGAGAAAGTACTATCCGAACACGAGGCGGTGGAGGACTGCGCTATCGTCGGTGTCCCTGGCGAACTCGGCGAAGAGGACATCAAGGCCTACGTCCAGATCCGGCGGGAGCGTGCTCTCGAGCCGACCGACGTCGTGTCGTGGTGCAGTGAACGCCTCGCCTACTTCAAGGTCCCTAGGTTCGTGGAGTTCGTCACTGAGTTCCCGCGAACAATCACCAAACAGGAGATAGAACGACACGAGCTCCGCAACCTCGGGATCGGCAAGGCCTGGGATCGGGACGCCTGATCAGTCAGAAAGAGGAACGGCCACGGGTCCGGTAGCTCGCGACGGGAGAAGAACTTTTCCGACGCCGTGAGCGATCACGGCGCCGGACTCACTCGTCGCCTTGACTTCGATCCCGACCGACGGCGCATCTCCTCCTCTTGCCGACACCGACGCGACCACCCCAGAGACAGTGGTGGTGCTACCGAGCAGCGGATTGGCAAGGATGTGCACTGAGAGCCTGTGCACGAAACCGTCGTCGCCCGCCCAGTCGGTCAAGGCTTGTGTGATCCAGGCGACTTGCTCTGGCCCGGTCGCCATCTCGGCATGGAGACCACCGTCAGAGTACCCATCGGCGTCGGAGGCCATTCCCTGCGTCGCGGCACACCACGCGACGACATCCATGATACTCAGGGGGCCCTTGACGACTTCACCGATCGCCTCCCCTACCGACACGTTTTCGATTAGACGAGGTACCTTGCCTTGGCGCTGCTCCGACAGAATCCGCTCTTCGATTCGAGCGATCTCGGGGCCGGAGTACCGCAGCTCGGGTCTGTCCTCAACCGGCTGGATTGGCTCGGCGAACCGATCGCACTGAGTCTCCGCGATCGCGAGAACCCGTCCTGAGACGTCCTCAAACGTGACCCGGCCACGCTGGCGCAGAGCCCCATCAACTTCACCCTCCCCAAGCGCCACAACAACCGGGACTAACACGGTGCCTTCGGACAACGCGTCGAACCATGCCCACTCCACGCTTCGGTAGAAGCGCCGGAGCCCCGCGTGGCCAGGAGCAACCGTCGTTTCGTCCACCGCGTACAGCAGGCTCGGCGGCGCGACCACGCCCCCCCAACGAGATGCTGCAGCGTGGCTTGCGTCGTGCCAGAGCGGATTGTCGTCACCGATTCCCCAAGCGAAGTGCCGGATGGCATCCCGGGTCACAACACCCACCCACGGCGGTCGCGCCCGTTGCACGAAGTCGGCATCGGTTTCGAGCATCCAGCCACGATAGCGCCTAGCCTGACTGCGACCCGAGCAACATCTAGTGACCTCCACGACGGCTATGCGACGGTGAAAGAAACCAACCGGATAGACCGGTAACACTATGAAATTCGGCATCATTGAACTGTCACAGCCCGACAAAGATCTCGAGTCCTACCCGTACCGGGAAGTCCACGAACGAGTAACCAGCGAGATTCTCGAAGCCGACCGGAATGGCTACGACTACGTCTGGATCGCCGAGCATCACGCCAGCACCGGATACGGCATTCTCCCCGACCCGCTCACATACATCGCGTACCTCGCGCCGTTGACCGAACGCATCACCTTGTGCAGCGGCGTCATGGTGGTGCCACTGCACAATGTTGTTCGGCTCGTCGAAAACATCTCATTCGTCGACATCCTGACCAACGGCCGCATAGCGTTCGGCATCGGCTCGGGCTATCGCGAACACGAGTTCGATGCGCTGGGCGCAGACTTCAAGAACCGTCGCGCCTACCAAGCCGAGGCACTTGACGTGATGATGAAGCTATTTCACGACCGCAAGGTCGAGCACCGTGGCGTTCATCTGCCGAACTTCAACATCACCGGCGACTACGAAGTTCTACCGGTCCCGGTCCAGCAACCACATCCACCGATGTACATGGGCGCCGCATCCGACGAGTCGATCAAACTATGTGCGAGCTACGGGCTCGGCCTGCTCATGTCGACACTGACACCCATGAAGCAACTCGCCCCAAAAGCGCAATTCTACCTCGAGCAATGCGCAGCGACAGAAGACCCGTACCGTCAAAGTCCAAGCCATCGATCCGTGGGGATCGGGCGGATGGTGTACGTCGCCGACACTGACGCTCAGGCGCAAGAGGAAGCTGGCGAGGCGGTCGTGCGTCACGTGCATTCCTTCACAGGCGCCGCAACATCCGGCTACTTGGGCACGATCTCCCAGGAGAACAAAGACGCCTACTCAGTGGCGGGCTACGACGACTTGTGTCAGGACACGATCATCTACGGTTCGCCCGAGACGGTGATCGACAAGATCAAATACATGGAGGAGCTGACAGGCGCGACATCGCTCATTCTCCACTTCCCCCCTTATAACAGTCGCGAACAGAACAGACGGGTCCTTCGGCAATTCGCCCAGGACGTCATTCCGAAATTCCGCTAGCGCTCCGGACGTTCGAGCCCCTCAACACTGCGAGCAGTGTCCTTCGCTGATGAGATTTGTCCCACACCCGGCGGTGGTTGGTTTCACTGCCTGAGGGGGCCGTCGAGCCAAACCTACCGGCCTCAGTTGACTTCGAAGCGTTCGGTGATCTCCGGAGTAGCGAGGGTGCTTCCGTCGCTCTTACTGCCGAGAGGAATGCCTGGCCAGCGCCCGTTGGCGAAGATAACGAGCACACTCGCGCCGTCAGGTCCCGCAACCAGGGGGCCATAGCCCCGGTTGGCCAGACCGATCCTGATATCTCCGGGGTACAACCACGTCCGTCCGACCATCTGCGAACCCTCGAGAATGATCTCTGAATAGTCGCAGTCGTGGGTATGTGCCTCGATGGTGCATCCGGGAGGGAACCACATCTTGAACACAGTTGGTGAGGCCTCGCTATCAGGCACCCCGATCTTGTACATGGTGGCGATTGCTTCAGTGGGCAAGGTAATGCCACCGATCTCCTCCCAAGAGGTGACTAGGTGGCCGCGCCGGGTCAATTCGTCCTTCATCTGCTCAGGGGTCAGCGGTTTGTCGCGGCGGACGCGATCGCCGTCTTGGCTCGTCTGTTCGTCTGTTCCCATCGGAGTGCCTCTCGATTTCCCACCTGGCGGACGCCGTACCCCTGGTGCCCTCGCGGCTTCAAACACCATATGCGACCAACATGAGAGTCCAACCACAGGGTTGACGCCAATCGGGCTAGGACGAGCTCCGAGAATGACTGGTTGAGGTCTCTTCGCTGGTCGGCCAACGGCCTCACCCTCATCTAATCGCGAGGGCTCTCGCCCCGGACGGCGACACCTGTGACTGTGGTATACAAGCTTGGCTGCGTGGAGGAGACGCCACAGAACTTGTTGGGGGGACTGATGGACACGAGCACAACCGACGTCTGGTTGACAAACAGACGGTGGCACCACGACTACCCGGAGTTGGGCACGGACCCGATTCCGATCGCGCCATATATCTCCGATGAGCAATTCGAACTCGAGCGAGAGCACATTTTCAAGAAGGTGTGGCTGTTCGCCTCCCGGATCGAAAAGATCCCGAACCCGGGTGACTTCCACGTCGTCGACCTACCGATTTGTGAGACTTCGGTAGTACTGGTACGCGGCAACGACGGCGAGGTTCGCGCGTTTCACAACGTGTGCGCTCATCGGGGCAACAAACTGGCCTACGACCAGAGTGGCAACACCAGACGACTGGTGTGCCGCTTCCACGGCTGGGCCTACGACCTGGAAGGCGCCCTTCGGCTGGTACCCGACGAGGACAACTGGTTTGATCTGGACAAGTCCTGCCACGGACTGACCCCGGTCGCAGTAGGCGTGTGGGAGGGCTTCGTCTTCATCAACCTCGATCCCGAACCATCGCAAACCCTTCAGGAGTACCTCGGCGAAGCGGCCGAGACCCTTGACGGCTACCCGTTCGCGGAGACATCGTCTCAGTCCTACTGCTTCCGCACCGTCCTCAACGCCAACTGGAAGCTGGTCAAGGATGCCTTCCAGGAGGTCTGCCACACACCGTTTCAGCACCACCGCTCACTGCCTGACGGGTTCGTCAGCAAAGAGAACCCCTACACCCACGTCATTGACATGCGGTTGTACGGGCCGCACGGGCGTGCATCACTGTTCGGGAACCACGACCACGTGCCCAGCCCAGTCCAGGCGCTGGCCTATGCCCGCGGATCCACCTTAGTGAGCAGCGTGTTCTCAGGTGAATCAGAGGCGACGGCACCGGTCGGGGTAAACCCTACCGAGAGCGAACACTGGGCCTTCGAGCTCACCGTCTTCTTCCCATGCTTCTTCGTCGGCGTCACCGAGGGCAACTACTTCGCCCACCAGTTTCTGCCAATTGACATCGACCACACGCAAGTCGAAATCACGGCCTACTTCCCGAAGGCACAGAATCTGGCTCAGCGGTTCAGCCAGGAGTACAGCAGGGTCATCTTCAGAGATATCTTCCTCGAGGATGGCCGACAGCTAGAGGAGACCCAGTCCATGCTTTCGTCGGGGGCCCATAGCAGCTTCCCCCTGAAAGATGAGGAACTGCTGGTCCGCCAAAGCCACCACGCTATCCAGCGGATGGTCGATGGCCACGGGATCATGCCGTGAGCACCAGCGCACTCCCCGAGGGTTTCGCCCACCTCGAGGTTTGGATGGACTGGTCGCTCGAGACGATGGCCGAGCGCAGTGCCAAGCGGACGGCAAGTTCCATGGAAGACATCCAGGCATTTTACGACGGGATCCTGGCCCACATGGAGGGCGTCTTGAACCACCTCGAGCGGTACCGGCCCGACAACGCTCCACCGGACACCTTGCGTCTATTACACCTCACCCAGTCGCTCGCCGAAGTGTCCTTGGCGGTCGAGGGCTTCGGCGAACCGACTGTCTCGTACGGCTACGACGTGACCCGCATGGAGCCCGGTCCGGAGTAGCCGAACTCCAATCGGGTGTGAACCTTTCGATCAAGAGCTTCGAGGTTGATGGCCAGTTGAACCTAACAATCACCAGCTCGTGGAAGGGGGACGTGTGCAAATCCGGAACACAAACGAACGAAGTATCCCAGGCCAGGTGTTGAGTACGGCAGCTCAAATCCCCGATCAGAATTCCATCGTCGATGAGGGTGTCCCGCTGACCTACCGTGACCTCGCCGACCTCATCACTGCCGGCGGGCGGGCAATGCTCGCCGCTGGGATCGGTCGCGGAGACCGGGTGGCGCTCTGGGCTCCAAATTCGGCGCGGTGGATCGTGGCCGCCCTGGCCGGGCAGAGCGTCGGTGCGGTGATCGTGCCGATCAACACGCGATACAAGACAACCGAGGCGGTGTATCCCCTCGTCAAAACCGCGGCGAAACTCCTCATTGCGGACCATGGTTTCATGGACATCGATAGTCACCAAACAGCCGAACAGGCCGCAGTTACGGCTGGTCATCCGATCCGGATGATCGATCTGGCTCCGAAAGCAAGCGGGCCCGGATCCTGGGATGACTTCCTCGCGGCTGGCGACGCAATCGACCCAGCCCGCTGGGAAGCCGCCCACGCTGAGGTCGGGCACGAAGACTTGTCCGACGTTATGTTCACCTCAGGCAGTACCGGGCGACCAAAGGGTGTCCGACACCGACACGGGCCCACATTGCGTCAAACGTTCAACACGATCGAAGAAAACGGCATCCGCTGCGGCGATCGCCTTCTCATCGTCAACCCGTTTTTCCACGTGTTCGGTTACACGGGTGGGTGGGTGCCAGGGTTGTTCGCCGGCGGCACCGTGTATCCATTGCCGGTGTTCGACGTGACGCAGGTTCTCAACCTGATCGAATCAGAAGAGATCACCTACTTTCCAGGCCCGCCCACCATTTTCCATTCGATCCTTGCTGACCCCCACCTTGACGACGTCGACGTTTCGTCGCTGCGCGCCTCGTTGACCGGCGCCGCCGACGTGCCGGTCGGTCTCATCCAGGCGATGCTGGAACGGCTCACCTTCGAGCGCGTCATCCAGGCCTATGGGATGACCGAATGCGGCACCGCGACGAACACGATCGCAAGTGATAGTCCACACACTGTCGCAACCACCGTTGGCAAGGCATCCGAGGACCTCGAGGTTGCAGTTGTCGACGAGCACAACAACCAAGTTTCCGACGGAGACGCGGGCGAGATCGTCGTGCGCGGCTACGCAGTGATGGACGGATACTTCGATGACCCTGACGCCACAGCGGCGACGATCGACGCTGCGGGGTGGCTCCATACCGGAGACCGTGGAGCCTGCGATGAGGACGGGTATTTTCGGATTCTGGGCCGTATCAAGGACATGCTGATCGTGGGCGGCTTCAACGTGTATCCAGCCGAGGTCGAGGACACGATTCGCGAACATCCCAACGTCGAAGATGTTGCTCTTATCGGTGTCCCCGATGCACGTCTGGGCGAGGTCGGGTGTGCATTCATCACGCAACGCCGGCCGATCGATTTCACGGAGTTCGTCGCGTGGTGTCGAGAACGGATGGCCAATTTCAAGGTGCCTCGCTACCTGGAACCCTTGGAAGCCCTTCCGCTGACAGGGTCGAACAAGGTGTCGAAAGTCGACCTGCGAGAAATCGCGGCCGCTAAGGGGATCGGAGAGTCGGTGTGAAACGGTCGTGTCGCCGCCCACTTCGATCGGGGCAGCGCCACGCGTCCCGGGTGAGTCGTCAGTCGTCCGCAGGTGGCTCGGCTCGCTCTAGCTGTCGGGATTGTGGAAGAGCACGCCCTCGTCCACCAGGGCCCTGTACTGGTCGTGGCTGCGACCGGCTAGCTCACACGTCACGTATTCGTTGTCTTCACCGAGTCGCCGCGTCATCAATGGTGCGTCGCCGGGGGTTTCGGAGAACTTGATGGGCATACCGGGTACCAGCACTTTCCCGAGCACGTCGTCGTCGACCCATCGCACCGCGCCAGCCTCGTGAAGGTACGGATGTTGGGCGGCTTCGGCCAGTGTTAATACAGGCGCCGAGGGCACCCGGCGGTCATCGAGGAGGTTCACAACGTCGTCTCGGTGAGGTTGTGTTGCTAGCCACGTTGCGATGAACGTGTTCACCTCGTCCCGATTGGTGACGCGGTCGGGGTTAGATGCGAATCGAGGATCATCGGACAGCTCGGGTCGTCCCATGGCCTCAGCCAAGCGTTGCCACTGGCCGTTGTTGACGGCTGCAACCGTGACGTAACCGTCGCCGGTCTCGAACACCCCAACGCCGCCAACGACCGGATGGACGTTGCCTCGCCGGATGGGCTCGCTTTCGCCACCCGACACCGACCACTCCTGCCAGTTGACCTCATGCACGGTGGAGTAGGCGTCGAGCAGTGACACAGACACCTCTTGACCCCGCCCTGTCCGCTCTCGATGGAACAGCGCCGCAGCCACTCCACCAAAAGCATGGACCCCGGTGAGCACATCACCCGGTGATATCCCGGCGAGAATGGGTGCTCGATCCTCATAACCCAACATGTGCAGCACCCCGGCCCATGACTGGGCAATGGGGTCATATCCGGGTTTGTGCGCGAGCGGACCTTGGCGACCAAATGCCGACATGTTGCACATCACGATGCGGGGATTGACCGCCGACACAACGTCGTACCCGAGACCGAGCCGTTCCATGACGCCAAGCGCGAAGTTCTGAAGGACCACGTCGGCATGAGGGACGAGGTCGAGGACGAGCTCAGTTGCCCTCGGGTCGCGCAGATCGAGGCACAAAGATCGCTTCCCCCTGTTCTGCTGCACGTGATAACCCGAACGCGATCCACGTAAGCGAGGCAGGGTACGACCGGGGTCGCCCTCCTCGGCGAATTCGATCTTGATCACCTCGGCACCCAACTCGACCAGAAGCTTGGTCGCCGTGGGGCCAGCCAGCACTTGGGAAAAGTCGAGTACCCGAATTCCGTTGAATATCCCCTGCACAGCTAAACATCATGGCCCACCGTTCAGATTGATGTGGGTCCGAGTTTGGTTCAGGCCTCTGAACTGCGGTTTTGTGTGTGGGCGCTACAGGACCGGTGCCGAAACGTATACAGCCTCGTGGCTTGGGTCTCAACACCGCCGTTCAAGTGAAAAACTAGGGCTCTCCCCAATAGGGGTACCGTCCCCATGTGTGGTCAACCTAGTTCTCGTCGCGGAGGAGAAACAGCGCCTCCACCTCGACACAGATATCGAACGGCAGCTCGGCCATCCCCACCGCGGCGCGGGTGTGCACACCATCATCACCGAAGACATCAAGAAAGAGCTGAGAGCACCCGTCGATCACTGCCGGGGTGTTGTTGAAACCTGGCGCGCAATTCACCATGCCGAACACCTTCACCACACGATCCACCGCGTCGAGTGATCCGAGCTCCTCGCGCACGGTGTGCAACATCTGCAGGCCTGTCAGCCGGGCCGCGGCCTGCGCAGCCTGGAGGTCGACGCCGTCGCCGACCTTTCCGGTGACCATCGATCCGTCATTGCGGACAGGGCCATGCCCGCCAATGTGCAGATGGTTGCCCACTCTCACCGCGCCCACATAGAGCCCGGCGGGTGGGTACCCCTCCGGCAACTCGATGCCCGCGTCCGCCATTCGTTGTTCGTGACTCATCGCAACCGCTCCCCCTTGGGCCGCTAGCGCCCGACGACCCTCAACCTAGTTCTCGTCGTTGAGAGGTAACGGCATCCACCGACCACCCGCACTTGGTGAGCAGTGTCATAGGTGTGAGCGCTCTAGCGCCCACCCCGATCAACTCGAGGATGAGTGTCTGAGTTAACGTGCGGGCGTGGATGTAGAGACATACCGGCACCTTGGGCTCGACTTAAACTTCGCTGACCATCGAGGTGCTGAGGAAGTCAATGGTCGCAGCAATCTAGAGATCGCTGATGCATTCGACACCCCTGGTGACGTGGCTTATTACCCCTGCCCCGAGACGCAACGAGAGCCAGATGCTATTGGCACAGTGCACCGCTTCGAAGATTGGCGCTCCTCGGCGGCGTACCCCGACACAGTGCGCGATGTGTGGCTGTACGAGCCAGCGTCCCCAAAGTCCAAGGACCCGGTGGCATTGCTGGTGTTTAACGACGGTGCCATATATCTGGACCCTGACGGACCAGTGCGGGCTGCGCGAGTGCTCGACGTTCTACAGGCCTCGGGTGCGCTGGAGCCAACCGCTGCGGTGTTCGTCTCACCGGGACGCCCCCTCGATGTTCCTGCCGCTGAGTCTCCGTGGGGGATCAACTTCCATCCCAAGGCTCGTGAGCAGCGCAGCATCGAATACGACAACCTAACTGATACCTACGCAAGATTCGTTGTCGATGAACTACTTCCGTTCGCCCAGCAACAGCTAGGCGTGAGAATCGATGATGAACCCTCACGTCGAGCGACGGTGGGGATCTCCAGTGGCGGGATTTGTGCCTGGACAACAGCATGGCACCGCCCGGACTCCTTCGGCCTAGTGCTCAGCCATTGCGGATCGTTCGTGAACATTCGGGGCGGCCACGCTTGGCCTTATTTAGTGCG
>ERZ651768.2853-NODE-2853-length-11792-cov-16.554588_pt1 | contig 11792 bp, 9 predicted proteins | sample MGYA00514754_ERZ651768 | MGnify/ENA metagenome assembly ERZ651768 | reverse complement strand
CCCCCTGGTCGAGGCACCACTCCAATTCCGTCACCGCCTCGTCGACATCGGCCAGCGACAGGTACGGGGCGGCGTAGATCCGGCTCCGGTAGTCGAAACCCCAGTCTTGGTCTAACCAACGGTTGAACCCGCGCATGAGGGCCACCACGGCGTCGACGTCGTGCTTGAGGAGCTCCTCGTAGAGCACACCGAGGGTGGGGAACAACCAGACCGCCTCGAGGCCCTGGGCCTCGATCATCTCGACCCGGGCGTCCCGGTCGACGTAGGCGTCGGGCAGCGGTTCCCGGTCCTTGAGGTACTCCATGGGGGTCTTGCCGTCCGGGTTGCCTCGGAAGTAGCGGTGTAGCGCTCCGGGTTTGGCGATCGGATTCCAGGTCGGGTTGACCACAGCCCGGCTGAGTTTGCCGCCGACCAGGTGGTGGCGCCGGCCGTCCATATCTACCCACTGGACGACCCGTGGTTGCATCTCAGCCGGTACGTGACGGGTGAAAGCGTCGGGACCCTCGTAGTAGTGGTTGTCGCAGTCGAAGGGCCGGAAACCCAACTCTTCGCTCATGGCTTCTCCCAGGCGGAGACGACGGCCGGCAGTCCCGACCTCCGCCCAAGGGTACCGGCGACCGCATCCAGCGGCCCGGCCGAGTCGGGTGGTCCGACGACCACCCGATCCGGGTCGTCCCGACCTACCATCGGGGCAACGGGACCACCCCGATGGATACCGGAGGCGCCGACGATGGCCGACTACGAAACCATCTCCTACGAGGAACGCGACCACGTGGCCTGGGTGACCCTGAACCGGCCGGAGGCCCACAACGCCTTCACCGCGCTGATGCAGGAGGAATGCCAGGACCTGTGGCGGTCGCTGCGCACCGACGACGGGGTCCGGGTGGTCGTGCTGACCGGGGCGGGCGAACGCGCCTTCTGCGTGGGCATCGACCGGGACGAACCGTTCACAGCCTTGGAGGGCGGTCGGGCCCTCTACGGCACGTCCAACAACTTCATGTACGACGATCCCGGGGACCGACTGGGCCCCAAGTCCAACGACCTGTGGAAGCCGGTGATTGGCGCGGTGAACGGCATGGCCTGCGGCGGAGCCTTCTACCTGCTCGGAGAGTGCGACATTCTGATCGCCGCCGATCACGCCACGTTCTTCGACCCCCACGTCACCTACGGGATGCCCGCCATCTACGAGCCGATGAGGATGCTGACCAAGATGCCGTTCGGCGAGGTGATGCGGATGTCGTTGACCGGGAACAGCGAGCGGATCACCGCGGCGACGGCCCTGCGGATGGGTCTGGTCACCGAGGTGGTCCCGGCCGACGAACTGGCCGGTGCGGCCCACCGCCTGGCCGCCTCGATCGCCGAGTGCTCGCCGTGGGCGGTACAGGGGACGCTGCGGGCCATCTGGGCCGGCCTGGACCTGGGGCGACTCGGCGGTGCCTCGGTGGCCGCGGCGCTGCTATCAGCGGCCAGCGACGCCGAGGCCATGAGCGAAGGCGCCGAACGCTTCACCGGCGGCGAGCGTCCCGAACCGCGACTCCGCTAGGCAGGGACCGGACGCCCGGGGCGGCCCGGGTGCTACGCGGCGATCACCTCGCCGATTGTCGGCACCTCCTCGGGTAGCAGGCCGAGAATCCGGGACGCCCAGATCTCGGCCAGCGAGGCGCCCGAGTAGTCGGCCTCGTAGTGGCCTGCGGTGAGGACCAGCAGGTAGGCGTGGAGGATCAGGCAGACGTCGAGGTCGTTGCGGAACTGGGCCAGGGAATGGTCGACCACCCCCTCGTCGACCAGGGCCTGGTGGTAGTCCCCGACAAGCTGGTCGAGCCTGGATGGGGCGTCGGCACCGGGGACCAGGGTTGACGACAGGAGGGTGGCCACGTCGAAGGCCGGCCGGCCCGACCCGAGGTTGCCGAAGTCGACCATGACCAGGCCGTCGTCGCAGAACAGCATGTTGTCAGTACGGGTGTCGCCGCGCAGGAGGGCCAGTGGTTCATTGATGAAGTCGATCAGGTCCTCGATGTGGTCACCGAACCAGTCGGTCAGGCCGATCAGCTCTGGTGTGAACAGGTGCGGCCACCGCTCGGCCACCTCGGACCGCCGGGCCCGGTAGAGCCCGTGCATGAGCCGCGGAGTCTGGGTCACGGTCGGCCATGACACCACTTCTTCGTCGGAGAGGTCCGGGTGCCGCCACCACCGGGCGTGGATCCGGGCCAGTGCGGACAGGATCTCCTGGAGGTCCCCTTCCGGGGGGTAGTCCTCCATGGTGGTGGTACGGGCCCCGGGGATGTATTCGGTAAGAAGGAGGTACCGGCGACCTGACGGCCGGACCAGGCGGCGGGCGTGCCGCCCGACGAACCGGAGCGCCGACTCGGGAAGCCGATCGATCAGCCGGTTGGTCCGAAGGCGGGCCGCCGGGCCCGGGCCGGGATCTCGCAGTGAGTGGTAGAGCCGGGGCACCCTGACCGGGAAGTCGGCCGAGAACCGTTCGTAGAAGTCAAGCTCGCGGTCGTAAGCGCCGTCCTTTTCGACCAGGCCCCGGTTGCCGGGATCGGCGGAGGGGACCTTCAGGAGGACCGTGGCCGGCGCTCCCTCCTCGGGGCGGTCCCACTCGAGGGCCACCCGGAAGGTCTGGCCGGTAAAGCCCCGGCCGCTGCCCGGTGTCCCGGTCGTAAACGAGGTAACCCGGGCCGAGTGGACAGCCCCCGACTGGTGCAGCGCGTCGGTCAACCAGTCTGCGCTCAGGTCCGCCACGGCCTGAGGAACCGGGACGGTGAGGCGTCGGACCATCGTTAGGGACGCTATGCCGTGGCCTGCCCTTCGACGAGTCGGAGTGCCCCCTCGCCCTCGACCACCCGACCAATGGTCGCCGCCCGGTGACCGGAGGCCACAAGTTCGTCGACGGCCCCCTGGGCCAAGCCGGGTTCGACACCGAACAGCAGGCCGCCCGAGGTTTGAGCGTCGGCCAACAGCACCACGTCCACCTCGTGACACCCGCCCCGGTCGAGGCGGTCTTCGATCCAGGCCAGGTTCCGTTCGCTCCCCCCGGGGACCACCCCGGCGGCAGCTAGCTCCCTAGCTCCGGGGAGCACCGGCACAGCGGCAACGTCAACCTCGGCGTCGACCCCCGATTCGATCGCCGCCCGGCCCAGGTGACCGAGCAGCCCGAAGCCGGTGACGTCGGTGGCCCCGGTAGCTCCTGCTGCGAGGGCCACGGCAGCCGCCCGATCGTTCAATCGGTTCATGGAAGCCAGTGCGGCGTCGACGGCCTCGACTGGGGCCTGGCCACTTTTGATCCCAGTGGTGATCACTCCGATACCCAGGGCCTTACTGAGAATCAGAGCATCTCCCGGCCGGAGCCCGGAGTTGGTGAGAAGCCGGTCCGGATGCACCTCGCCGACCACCGCGAGGCCGAACTTGGGTTCGGGATCATCGACGGTGTGACCACCGGCGATCACGAACCCGCCCTCGTTAGCCACATCCTGGGCGCCGGCTAGGACCTCCCCTAACAGCTCGGTGGACAGTTCGGCGGTGTTCCAGGCGACCAGGTTAAGAGCCAGTAGCGGCCGGGCACCCATGGCATAGATGTCGGAGGCAGCGTTGGCCGCCGCGACCCTCCCCCAGGCGCGCGCGTCATCGACCACCGGCGTGATGAAGTCGGCGGTGACGACAAGCGCCCGGTCGTCGGTCAATCTCCATACCGCGGCGTCGTCGCCAGTGGCCGTTCCCACCAGCAGGTCGGGGTGTTCAGTTGGGTTGAGTTGGCGCAGTACCTGCACCAGGTCGCCGGGGGCCAACTTGCAGCCTCAACCGGCGCCGTGGCTGAACTGGGTCAGTCGCCGCACAACCATCACCCCCTTTCCGGCATCGGGTCGTCGCCCTCAGGCTAGGCGGAGGGCGTCGGCCACTCCGGGGTTCCCCTCAAAGAGAGGCCACGGCGGCGAGGAGCCGGTCCACGTCGTCGTCGCCGATATACACGCAGACCCCGGCCCTCACCCCGCCCGCCTCGTCGAGACCCAGTGGCCCCATGGCTTCCACGGCGTAGTTGTGGCCGTGCCAGACCGCTACCCGTGACTCGGCTAGCCGGGCGGCCACTGCCTCAGGACTGTGGCCGTCGACGAGGAATAACAGGGTGGGCGCACGATCCACCGTGTCGGGCGGGCCAACCACCCGAACGCCGGCAAGGTCGCCGAGACCGGTCAGCAGCCGTGAAAATCGGGCGGCCTCGTGTGCTTCTATGGCCTCGAATCCGGTGTCGAGGAGGAACCGGGCCGCCGCCTCCACACCGGCCAAAGCCTCCCACGACGGGGTCCCGTATTGGAGGCGGCCCGGACCCCGTTCCGGGGCAGGACGAACCTTGTAGACGGCTAGCTCGTCAAGGAGCATCGGTTCGACCCACATGATCCCGGCGTGGGGGCCGTACCACTTGTACGAGGAGGTGGCGTACACGTCACATCCGATCTCAGACAGGTTCACCGCCCGGTGCGGGGTGAGGTGGACCCCGTCGACCGCCACCCGAGCCCCGGCGGCATGGGCAGCCGAAGTGATGGACCGTACGTCAGGCATGGTTCCGATGACGTTGGACGAGCCGGTGACGGCCACCCACCGGGTGGCCGGACCGACCAGGCCGGTAACCGCGTCGGCGGCCAGCCGACCGTCGGCCGGGGCGAACTCCGCCATGCGAACCACCGCCCCGGAATCACGGGCGGCTAGCAGCCACGGGGCCACGTTGGCGTCATGGTCCAGGGTGGTACACACGATCTCATCGCCCGGGCCCAACCCGTGGGCCACCGCCCTAGTCAGGGCCATCATGTTGGCGGTCGTGCTCGGCCCGTAGACCATCCCAGCCGGATTGGCCCCGAGCAGTTCCCCCATTACGTCGTCCACCCGTTCGACCAGGGCGTCGCAGGCCCAGGCAGCTGGGAAAGCGCCGTGGCTGTTTGCGTTCCGACCGCTGCGCTGCCACTCGGCCGCGGCGTCGATCGCCGAGTCCACCACCTGGGTGCCGGCAGGCCCGTCGAATCGGGCCCAACCGTCGGCCAGACCAGGGAATCGGGAACTGATGTCAGTGAGACCGGCCATCGTCGGGCACGCTAGTGGTATGGAAAGCGCCGAATCGGAAGCCCACTGGGAGATCCGGAACCTGGTCGCCGCCTACAACGCGTTCGGTGACCGGGGTCGCTTCGACGAACTCATGGGATTGTTCGAGCCGGACGCGGTGATGGAGATCGGCGACGGACACACCTACGAGGGAGCCGATCGGATCCGGGAGATCTTCACCCGGACACGCGACTCGGTGACCTCGGGCGCACAGCCGTCATACGTACAGCACCACACGTCACCGGTCCACATCACCATGGTCGACCAGGACCACGCCACCGGCCGCGCCTACTTCAGCGTGCTCATGGAGCACGGACTGGACCACTGGGGGCGCTACGACGACGAGTACCGCCGGACCGACGGGAATTGGCGATTCGCCCGCCGAAGGGTCAGGACCGACGGGTTCACACCGGACGGGTGGGCCGCCCAGCGGCTCGGGGATCGGTCATGACCTTCGTCCCACGAACCCACGAGGACTCGGCCACAGAGGACGGGGACCGACTTGACGACGGGCCGGCCCAGCAGGTGTGCGACACGCTCCTGGCCGGGTTCGTGGACTACATGGCGGCCGACCACCTGATCACCGGGCGGGCGAGCAGCCACTTCACCAAGCATGAGTGGTCGGCTCAGGAGGCCGACGCCCTCCAACGGCTGACCCTCCACCGAGAGACGGTATGGAAGGCCGTCGACCAGGCGGCCGGCTTGCTCGACGAGGTCCCAGACCGGCGCGGCGAGTGGCGCCAGGCTCGCAACCTGTACCAGCGTCGGATCGCCGAACGGACCGACCAGGGCCTGGCCGAGACGTTCTTCAACTCGGTCACCCGACGGATCTTCACCACCATCGGGGTGGACAACGACGTGGAGTTGCGATGGTTCGGCGCCACCGCGGTGCCCCGAGGTGAGTCACGAACCGAGTTGTTCACCACGCTTGCCCGCGACGGCGACTCGGCCGCCCTGGTCGAGTCGGTGTTGGACTCCTTCGACCTGGGCGCACCGTGGGCCGACTTAGCGGGTGACGCCCGGAGGGTGGCGGCCCGGCTGGACTCCTTCCTGCTCGAGGCATGGGGTGGTCTTCACCTTGACGGCCTGGACATGGTCCGCCCGGTTTTCTACCGCAACAAGGGGGCCTACCTGATCGGTCGGGCCCGCTTCCTGAACCGGGTGACCCCCTTTGTGCTTCCGATCCTCCACGACGACGATGGACTCCGGGTCGACACGGTCCTGCTCACCGAGACCCAGGCCAGTCGCCTGTTCGGCTTCACCCGCTCCTACTTCTTCGTGGACTGGCATAGTCCGTCGGAGTTGGTGGGCTTCCTCAAGTCACTGCTCCCCACCAAGTCGCTCCACGAGCTCTACACGGCCATCGGCTATCCGCAGCACGGCAAAAGCAGCCTCTACCGCTCCCTCTACCGGCACCTCCAGACCTCGACCGACAAGTTCGTGCGGGCCCGCGGCACGCCCGGAATGGTCATGACCGTGTTCACCCTGGTCTCGTTCAACGTGGTGTTTAAGGTCATCAAGGACCGTTTCGACCCGCCCAAGAACACCACGCGCGAGGCCGTACAGCGCCGCTACGAACTTGTGTACAGCCGTGACCGGGTCGGTCGGATGGTCGACGCCCAGGAGTTTCAGAACCTGTCGTTCGACCGGGACCGGTTCGACCCGGACCTGCTCGAGGAACTGCTCAACGAGGCGGCTGAGACGGTCAAGTTGGCCGGCGACCAGGTAGTGATCAGCCACACCTATACCGAACGCCAGGTGTACCCGCTGAACCTGTACCTGCAGGAAATGCAACCCGACCGGGCCGAGGCCGCGGCCATCGACTGGGGTTGGGCCATCAAGGACCTGGCCGCAGCCAACGTTTGGCCGGGCGACCTGTTCACCAAGAACTTCGGGGTGACCCGCCACGGGACCGTCGTGTTCTACGACTACGACGAGCTGACCCTGCTGGAGGAGTGCCGGTTCCGGGTGATACCCGATTCCGACGAGCCGGAGCACGAAATGCGCTCCCAGCCGTGGTTCGCGGTCCGCGACGGGGACGTGTTCCCCGAGCAGTTCCCGACCTTCATGTCCTTCCCTCGGAAGGTTCCCGCCGAGATCTGGGAGCGGTTCGTGACCGTGCACGGCGATCTGTTCACCGTCAGGTTCTGGGAGGAGGTCCAAGCCCAGTTGGCCGAGGGCGCCCTCCCGGAGTTCTACCCGTACCCAGATCGGCTCCGATTCCGCCGCGACGCTGATAGCACGCCCGTCTAGGGTCATCGCTGTGCCCCGCCCGATCTCCATCGTCCCGTCGGTCCTGCCCGCGGACTTCTCACGGCTCGGCGACGAGTGCATGAACCTCGAGAAGGCCGGCGTCGACCGGATCCAGTTCGACGTCATGGACGGGGTGTTCGTCCCCAACCTGACCTTCGGACCCGACGTGATCGCCTCGGTGCGACCCCATGTCGAGGTGCCGTTCGAGGCCCACCTGATGGTCATGGACCCGGACCGGTTACTGGAGCGCTACGTGGAGGCCGGATGCGGAATCGTGATCGTCCACGCCGAGGCTTGCACCCACCTGCACCGCACCCTGGCCCGGATCGGCGACCTAGGGGCGACGCCGGGCCTGGCCCTGAACCCCCACACCCCGGCCGAGGTGGTTAGCCAGGTGTGCGACCTAGTGGGCCTGGTTCTTGTCATGACCGTCAATCCTGGGTTCGGAGGCCAGGAATACATCGCCACAATGGAACCCAAGATCGCCGAGGTGGCAGCCATCGTCGATGGCCGCGACTGCGACGTGGAAGTAGACGGTGGTATCGGACCGGCCACGGTGGCCGGCGCGGCGGCCGCCGGGGCGAACGTGCTGGTCTCCGGGAGTGCCCTTTATCGGGACCCAGAAGGCCTCGACCATGCTGTAGCCGACCTTCGGGCCCGCGCCGAGTCGGCATCCCACTGAACTGGACCGGGGCGGGACGCCGCGCCGCTACCCTGCCCCTCCATGGACGAACTCCTCCCCGAACAGTCGCCAGACCCCTCGACCCGCCTGGCCTCCGAGAACGAACGCTTCGAGCAGGGTCGCTTTGACGTCTTCCACCGGCTACTCAGGGACCGCATCGTGTTTCTGGGCACGGCAGTAGACGACGATGTAGCCAACTTCGTTATCGCCCAGATGCTGTTCCTGGAGGCCCAAGACCCGGGCAAGCCGATCTGGCTGTACATCAACTCGCCGGGCGGCTCGGTGACCTCCGGGATGGCCATCTACGACACGATGCAGTTCGTCGGGCCCGAGGTGGGCACGATCTGCATGGGGCTCGGCGCCTCCATGGGCCAGTTCCTGTTGTGCGCCGGAGCGCCGGGCAAGCGCTACGCGCTCCCCCACGCTCGGATCCTCATGCACCAGCCGTTGGGCGGGGTGCGAGGCGACGCCAGCGACATCGCCATTCAGGCCGAGCAGATGGCGTTCACCAAGCAGATCCTCCAGGAGCGCATCGCCGAACACACCGGGCAGGAGGTAGCCACCATCGAGGCGGACAGCGACCGGGACCGCTGGTTCACCGCAGAAGAGGCGCGCGACTACGGAATCATCGACAAGGTCATCGTCAGCCGGGGTGAGATGCACTGAGCCGGCCTGACGACACGACCGGTCGCCCGGAGCAGCACCCCGTAGGCTGGTAATGCGGGCGTGGCGGAACTGGTAGACGCACCGGCTTTAGGAGCCGGCGCCGAAAGGCGTGGGGGTTCGAGTCCCCCCGTCCGCACGTGACCGATTATCCCGATAAGACAGGGCGGGATGACCGCCGGGCCGAACTGGTCCTGGACCGGCTGGTCGACGCCGCCCCGACGGCCATGGCCCACCTGTCGGTCGACGGGCAGGGGCTGCGCTTCAACGACCGTTGGACAGCCGTCACCGGCCAGGCGACCGACGAGGCCTTAGACGCGGGCTGGGAGTCGATGGTTGACCCGGACGGGCGTCAGGAATTCCTTGCCGACCTGGCCCAATCGCTATCGGCGGGTACCCCGCTGCGGGGACGACTCCGACTGGTGGCCGCTGCGGGGACGACCCGGTGGGTCGACCTGTCGACCGTGCCCCTAGCCGGTCCCGACGGGGCGCCCGATGGTGCGCTGATGAACCTGACCGACATCTCCGACGAGATGGACGAGGCTCGACGGGCCCGTGAGCTCACCCGAGTGCTGGAGGCCAGCCCGGACCTGGTGGCCATCCTCGACCCGCTGGGCCGGACATTGCAGTGGGTAAACGACGCCATGGCTAACTGCCTTGGCGATGCGAAGGTTCCCGACAGCCAGTTGCTCAACTACCTGGACGGCTGGTCACAGGCCCGGTACGCGACCGCCGCGGTACCGGCGGTGCGGTCGACGGGTACCTGGCGGGGGGAGTTGCGGCTGACCACCGGCCACGGTGGGTCCCTACCAGTCTCGACGCTCTTAGTCGCCCACCGCAGCGAGGAGGGAGTAATCGAGGCGGTCTCGCTGGTGGCCCGTGACCTGTCAGATCTTCACGCCGCGCAACAGCGGGTGGAAGCGTCGGAAATCCGGTTGGCCGCCCTGGTCGAGCACGCGTCCGACCTGGTGTGCGTGGTCGCCGAGGACGGCGGGATCGTCTACGCCAGCCCGGCAGTTGCCCGGGTTCTGGGCCTAGAGGCCGCCGACCTAGAAGGAACCCCGGTGGCCGACCTGGTGCACCCCGACGACCTGACCCGACTAGCCGGCCATGCCGCCGAAGTCCTGGCCGCCCCGGGAATGTCGCCTGCCATGGAGGCCCGGGTGGCCCACGCTGAGGGTGGATGGCGCCACATGGAGGTGGTAGCCACCAACCTGCTGGCCAACCCGGCCGTGTCCGGAGTGGTGGTCAATGCCCGCGACGTGACCGAGCGTGTGGAGGTAGCAGCCCAGTTGGAGGAGCGGGCCTTCCACGACGAGTTGACCGGCCTCCCCAACCGGGCGCTCCTGTTGGAACGGCTGGCCGACGCGCTGCACCGGTGGTCGCGCCACGACCGGATGGTCGGGGTGCTGTTCCTCGACCTCGACCGCTTCAAGGTGGTCAACGACTCGCTGGGCCACGGTGCCGGCGACGACCTGCTGCGCGAGGTGGCTCGCCGTCTCGAGCAGACGGTCCGGCCCGGTGACATGGTGGCCCGACTGGGCGGTGACGAGTTCGTCGTGGTGATCGGCGACATGGTGCGGACCACCGACGCCCTGGTGGCCGCAGAAAGGGTTCGGGCCGCGGTGGCCCGCCCGATAGAGCTGGGCAGCGAGTCGACGGTGGTGACCACCAGCCTGGGGATCGCCGTGGCGTTCGGAGACGAATCTCCCGACGACCTGTTGCGCGACGCCGACACCGCTATGTACCGGGCGAAGGAGCGGGGTCGGGACCGGGCCGAGATGTTCGACGACCGACTACGGGCTCAGGCGGTACGCAGGCATTCGGTTGAGCAGGAGGTCCGGGCAGCGCTGGAGGACGGGCGGGTCGAGGTGCACTTCCAGCCGGTCGTACGGATCGCCGATGGGGTGGTCGTCGGGGCTGAGGCCTTGGCCCGGATCCGGGGTGAGGCCGGAGATCTGCTGCATCCGGCACAGTTCATCGACATCGCCGAGGACAGCGGTCTGATCGCCGAACTGGGCGGTCGGGTGCTGGACCTGTCCCTGGAACGGCTAGCCGCCTGGGAAGCGACCAGCGGACGACGCCTCACCATGGCGGTGAACGTGTCGGCCCGACAATTGGCCGACCCGGCGTTCCCCGAGGTGGTCCGGAACGCCCTGGTGGCCAACGAACTAGAGGCCGACCAGGTGGCCCTGGAGTTCACAGAAAGCGCCCTAATCGCCGCCAACCCGGTAACGGAACGGGTGCTGGGCGACCTTACTGACCTAGGGGTGCAGATCGGCCTCGACGATTTCGGCACCGGCTTCTCGTCCCTGGCTTACCTGAAGCGGCTGCCCATCGACTTCCTGAAGATCGACCGGTCGTTCGTGGCCGGTCTCGACTCCGACGACGACGACACGGCCATCGTGACCGGTACCGTCGCCCTGGCCCACAGCCTCGGGTTGCAGGTAGTGGCCGAGGGGGTGGAGACCGAGGCCCAGCTTCGCCGTCTCCAAAGACTGCAGTGCGACCTAGCCCAAGGGTTCCACTTCTCCGAGCCGGTCACCGACGCTGAGTTCGACCGGTTCCTGGAGCGGGGCTGGACCCCGGCCCCGCTGTCGGTGAACTGACCCTGCCGGGCCGTCAACCGGCGGCCAGGTAGCGGGCCAGTGTCCGGAAGGCCCGTCCGCGGTGGGACAGGGAGTGCTTTTCGTCCCCCATCTCGGCGAAGGTCCGCCCGTCACCCTCCACGGGCACGAACACCGGGTCGTAGCCGAAGCCGGCCGCTCCCGATGGTCGGCCGGCGATAGTCCCCTCGACAGTGCCGGTGGCCATGACCTCCCGACCGTCCGGGTAGCGAACCAGGGCCACCGTCTTGAAGCGAGCGGTCCGGCGACCATCAGGGATTCCGTCTAGTTCGGTGAGGAGGCGGTCGAGGTTGTCGGTGTAGGAGGCGTCGTCTCCGGCGAAGCGGGCGGAGTGCACACCGGGAGCGCCGTCGAGAGCGTCAACCTCCAGCCCGGTGTCATCGGCCACGGCCGCCCTACCGGTCGCCTCACAGACCGCTAGGGCCTTCAGGCGGGCGTTGGCTTCAAGGGGGTGGCCGTCCTCGACGACGTCC
>ERZ651768.2852-NODE-2852-length-11796-cov-3.863555_pt1 | contig 11796 bp, 10 predicted proteins | sample MGYA00514754_ERZ651768 | MGnify/ENA metagenome assembly ERZ651768 | reverse complement strand
CGACAGATGACTGTATCGTTTCACCATCTGCAATGAAAAGGGTTAACTAAAGTCCAACTTTTTGATTACTTCAAGCTGCCTCTTGGCTTCTGAAGATTTACCATAGCGACCATAGGTAACATCTTTTCCTCTATCGTGACCTAAGATTTCTGCTGCTTGATCTCTTGGTACATCAGCCTGCTTTAATGTGTTGGCAACTGTATGCCTGAAGCTATGGAACACTTTAAATTGTGACGTGATTCCTACTTTAATCTTAAACTTTCCAAACCACTTAGATGGCGTCTGGCTATAACCGTCACGTTGTCTTGGTAGCTCAGGAAATAGTTGTTTCTCTTTTTTAATTCTTAGTTTGTCCACGTGCTTAAGTAGTCCTAACTTCTCTAGTTCAGGGTGGACGGGTATTAACCTTTCAGCAGCTTTGCTCTTTAGTTTCTTGTCATGATTACTATTAATACTAATGATATTTATTCCATGCTCTACTTTAAAGTCTTCTAGGTATAGAGAGCATAATTCTTCTATTCTAGCTCCCGTATAAAGTCCTAGTAGAGGTAACCAGTAGTAGTAGGAATGAAGGTATTCTTTTTTCTTGTGGATAGGACTAGAGAATATCTTTGCCAGGTCTTCTTTATCAAATACCTCTCTATACTTATCTTGTCTTTTTGTTTCAGGTAGAGACATTCCTTCAACAATGTTTCTTTCTATATAACCATTCTGAACTGCCCATTTAAATAGTTGGCTTAGTCTACGTATGTTCTTATTGACTGAATTCACAGCCATAGGCTTAACATCTGGCATAGATATTATTTTTTCGATGGTCTTATCTCTGTATTTCTCAATCTTGTTCCTATTTGCTGGAAGCTTTCCCAAGGTTTCCTTGTATTGTCTAATGGCTTGATGATCGTATTGATTGATAGGAACATCACCTGATATTTTTATGAACAAATCAAAGACGGCTTCATTCTCTGACTTTGTTTTCTCTGTCCATCTATCAGCTTTCATAAACTCAGAGACAAACTTAAGTATTACTTTTGATAACTTTGGCTGATCTTTTTGTTCAGCTTTTGAAGAATTACTGAAAGTTGAATTAGAAAACTGATCCGAGTAATCCCCTACAGTTCTCTTTTCAGTAATATCAAGAATTCTGATATTAACTTTTAGTAGTTCACGACAAAGCTTCTTATAATTCTTAGACTTTTTATCTGGTTTGACCTTAAGCTCTTTAAGGAGATCATCTACATGAGAGCTTATTCCTTCATAGTCATTTAGAGCTAACGCTTCTTTAAAATCAGATTTTATATAACTTATAGCTTCAAGTTCATCATCTAAATCATCAGGGTTAATGGGACCTACTGAAAGGTGTCTTTCTTCATCTTCATTTAGGGATTGTCTTAGATGTTGATCTAGGAGGGATTGTATTTGTGTTTCAGAAAGCTTCACTATTATAAGTCTCTCCTCTCTGACGTCAGAGATAAACTCTTCTACAGTTCCAGCGAGTCTCCTGGCTTTTCTTTCAGCTTGTTTTATATAACCAGTCTTAAGAGAATACCTCAGACCTTGTTTACCCACAACTTTGGAGATATCAGGGGGAAGAGTGTAACGGAAGTAATAAAGAGAGTTTCTTTGAAAGGTGTATCTTGGGCTGGGAGTTACTGAGATTTGAGTCATTTTGGCTAACCTTTTGGACACGTTGTTGGACACAGTGTCGTAAAGTACTAGCCTAGACAATAAAAAATCAAAGTAAACCCTTTTTTTACAATGAGTTTGGTGGAGGCGGGGGGAATCGAACCCCCGTCCGAAAGGTTTCAATCAAAGGCGTCTACATGCTTATCCTCTATTTTAAATCTCGCTCGGGCAAACTCCCAGAGGCAGGATTAAGCCTAAGCCAGTTCCTAAAAATCTCGTTCAGCCCGCCCGGAACATGCGCACCAAACCAGTTCACTAAGTGACGTCCGACCCGCTTCCCGCGAACATGGATACGGCGGACGGTAACCGATTAAATTAAGCGGCTACAGCTACATCATAATCGTTGGCGATTATGTATAAGCCGTTTTTTTACGGGCCAACGGCATCCCGTGCATGCAACCCTTGTCTCAGCTCTCCCGTCGAAACCAGATCGCCCCCTGAATTCAGGGAAGGATTTACTATTATTAATATATAGTATAAATCCTTGGGATTCAATGGGAACGGTCTGGACAAAGGTGTCGTGTTTCCCCAAAAACTGCAGTTTCCTTGCAAATATTCCTCATTGGTTTTATCATTTTTGCAACTTATGAGCCGTCCTGAAAAAAACCTGTCGATTCTATCCCTTCAATACCATTGTTATCCTGATGAAGTGGGTGGTGCGTGGGGTTTGACCTATGAAGTCAACAAACGCCTGGTGGCCAGAGGGCAGAAGGTGCATTTGATAACTTGCAAACCCTCGGAATCGCTACCAGACTATGAAGAAATCGATGGAATTCATTTTCATCGTATTTCCTTTAAGGCCAGCAAGGGTTTTATTTCTTTATGGAGAGCCGTGCGAAAGCAGGTCCGCCATATTCTGAAGTCCGGAAAAATTGATCTGGTGCATATTCACAATCCCCTGGTCGGTTTTGTGGCTATCCTGCATCCACAATTGTGGAGGGTTCCTAAAGTCTGCCATTTCCATAGCTCCTGGTATGATGAGGAAAAAATTAATCAGGTTGGCACCGAAAATTCAGAAATATCGTGGAAATTAAAAATCAAACTTCAATTTATCCGGTTAATGGAAGGGGTAGGATATGCCATGTCCCGAACCATTTTCTTTTTGAGTGAATATTCGAAAAGCCGTTTTCTAAAATACTATACTTTCTCCCAACCGGAACTGTGCGTGATCCCAGGTGGTGTAGACATCGAGGAATTTCATCCGCCAGACTCCAGGGCGGCGATGGACTCGATTCGGGAAAAATTGAAACTATCGGCAGAAACCCCTCTACTGCTAACGGTTCGCCGATTAGAGCAACGAATGGGATTGGAAAACCTGATCCACGCGGCGCGCATCCTTCATCGTCGCACCCCTGCCCTCAAGTTTCAAATGGTGATCACAGGAAAGGGCAGTTTGAAAGACCGATTAGAACGGTTGATTCAGGAACAGGAGGTATCCCATTGTGTTCAACTTGTCGGGCTGGTGCCGCGTGAAACGCTACCGCTTTTTTTTCGTTGCGCTGACTTGTTTGTCCTTCCCACGGCCGCTATAGAAGGCTTTGGCCTGGTTACTGCTGAAGCATTAGCCAGTGGACTACCAGTGATGGGAACTCCTGTAGGAGCGACCGAGGAAATTTTGCAACAAGTAGATGAAAGGCTTCTCTTTAAGAACACATCCCCGGAAGCGCTGGCTGAGGGAATTGAAACCTTTTTAAAAACTCCTGAAATTTTTTGGGAAATGAGATCCCGATGCAGGGATTTGGCTGAAACGCGTTATTCCTGGGAGACGGTGGTAAAAAGAACCGAACAGGAATTTAGAAAAGCAATTGGTTGTATTTGATCAAAAATACCCGGCGGAATGTTTCAATTTACAGACAGGAAGAAAATTATTCCATGATCCCTAACCCTTTCTACCCAAAATTAGTTTTGGTAGCCGTGATTGGGCTGGCATATGGAAACACCTTCCTAAACGCCTTTCATTTTGATGATATTCCTTCTATCCTCGAAAAACCGTGGATCCGGGGACTAGATAAAATTCCTCAATTTCTATTCAGTTTCTTCCAGCGCCCGCTTGTCATTCTCAGCTTTAATATAAATTATGCCTTCAGCGAATTTAGTGTATGGAGCTACCACCTGTTCAACATTATTTTTCATGTTTTGGCTACATTGCTGGTTTATCAGCTTGCACATAGAGTCCTGGATTATCTTAAGGAGTTTTCCCCTCAAAAGGGTTTTGCTTTTTTCCCCTTTTATGTGGCAATGATTTTCGCGTTGCATCCCCTCAATACTCAGTCTGTTACCTATATTTCAAGCCGCTCTTCGTTGCTGGTCACTGTATTTTATTTGGGATCACTGATTTTATTCTTTAAAGGCTTCAAAACCTGGAAGGAGACCGGGCGGAAGGGGTGGGGCCATTTTTTGGGTTCTGGTATTTGTTTCCTGTTGGGAGGGTTCTCAAAGGAAACCATCGTGACGCTTCCAGCCATGCTTTTTCTTTTTCATTTTTATTTTATTTCCCGCGAGACACCCAAAGCCTGGATTGCAACGAATGCTAAATGGATTTTTCTTCTGGCGATTCCTCTTCTTGCGTTTGTGGGATACAAACAGCTTGCCGCGGGCGGACTTTTATCAGCTTCTTCGGCCTACTTACAGCCTGGAACCTGGTTTTTGACGCAAACCTCTGTGGTTCCCTTTGAGTATTTCAGGAAGATGTTATTTCCATTTAATATGAATATTGATATTGATTTCCCCATACTGAGCGACTGGCTACAATCTGAAAGCTGGTTGGGAATGGTTGTGTTGGGACTTTTTATAATTTTCTGGGTTCGAATATCCAGCCATAGTTCTGAAACAGACTCTCTTGAGGCTGAGAGGCGATGCGTGGGATTTGGAATGGCCTGGATATTGCTCACCTTGTTACCAACTTCCAGTTTTATTCCTTTGCTGGATGTGGCAGTAGAGCATAGAACTTATTTGCCTGTGGTCGGTTTTGTTTTTATGTTTGCCGGAGGTTTTGGCTGTGTGCGAACCTGGTGCAAAGAGGTTTCTCCTAGATTCTCTTTTCCCGCGACAAAGCTGGTTAATTCCTGTGCAGTGTTAATTCTGCTTTGCTTTTCCATCGGGGTGATAATTCGAAATGGGGACTGGAAAGATGAAGTGACTTTGTGGACCGATGCGAAAAAGAAATCGCCTAACCTTGTCCGACCCTATAACAATGTAGGGGAGGCGTATGACAAACTCGGAAAATATGATGAAGCCATCGTTGAGTTTGAAGGCGCGTTAAAAATAGAACCTAATTATTTTTTTGGTCTGAATAATCTGGGGAATATCTATGGCAAACAAAGAAAACTTCCGCAGGCGATTGGTTATTTCCAAAGGGCGTTGGAACAAAAACCTGATTACAGTCCGGCGCATTATAACCTTGCCCGGGCATTTCATCTTACCGGGAAGCGCCAGGAGGCGGCAGAGTCTTATCGCAAAGCCATAAAATCCAATCCCTATTTTGAGCAGGCCTTTTACAACCTGGCTTATCTGGCAATGGAACTCAGCCTGTTTGATGAGGCCATTCAGAATTTTAAAAAATTTTTAGCCATGCAACCCAACCATTCGAAAGCTCATTTTGGATTGGGCAATGGTTTGATGATGAAAGGCCATTTGGACTTGGCCTTGGCGGAATATAGAAAGTCGGCCCAACTGGACCCCCAATTTGCTTTTCCGTATTTGAACATGGCCAATATTCAAATGCAGACTAAAAACATTCCTGCAGCTATTGAAAACTTTGAAAAGGCTCTAAGTATCAACCCGACCATGCCAGCAGTCCATTTAAGCTTGGGGATGGTCTATCACCAATTCCATGGAAACAAGGAGAAAGCCCTGGGGCACCTAAAAGAATCCCTTCATCTGGCCCCGGATCAGCCTAGGGCAAAGTTTATCCGGTCTCTGATCCTGGAAATGGAAAACAAGCAACCGACTTAGGGAAACAGGATCTGGTTTCGGACTACGTGTGGGGTGCCAAAACGCATATGAATCAATTCAATCTTGACATCCTTTCCCCCGGCCTCGGGACAACCTTTATAATCCATTGAAAAATAGGCGGTTTCCGCGTCCGAATACTCGCCGAATGTTTGGATTGCTGTGGATGGGTCGCCAACAGGCAAAAAATCCACCAGTTTGTCATTCCAATATCGGGTTGCCAACAGAAAATAGTCCTCCATGGTTGCTTTTTTATCATTCTCCAATGTAGCGTTCACTTTCTTCTCCCTCCAGGTTGAATACATAAGTCCTCTCAATTTTTAATATATAATCTCTCAAACTTGATGTCACGGATTACCTGAAGAATATTTGCTAGGGGCTTCCTTGATTTTCATGGATTCAGGGGATGCACATTAAAGACTCAACAAATATCAACGAACCGAATCTCTAATTTATAGAAAGGAATTTTATGCAAAGACTGATTATGGACTGCTGTTTTATTAACAGCCTTATCATTTCCCGCTTGGGCTCAAGAGCCTTTTGATAATATGTTTTGTAGCGATTATCATAACGCACGTGTAAAAATAGTTTCTGATTCTTCGGCCCGGAAACTTTCTGAAGCCAATATGACTGTAGGGGGTAAGTCTGTGATCCGGATCAATTCTGGTCAGCTCAATGACCTCTCTGGAAATGTCCGCTCGTTCGCGGTTAATTTTTCTTGCGCCAGCCTTGTTCTGGGGCACTTGGTTAAAGGGGCCGAAAATATTTATGATTATTACGACCAGGTAGGAAACGCCGATTGCTGGGCTGTGGAAAACTTTTTTTACGGTGGGCGTATAGATAAAGAAGGGGTGGTTGCCTTGGAAGAAGAAATTAACCAGTTGAACCGGGAGCAATGGTCCCATTTCCCAGGATCCGTTCGAGTCGTTGCCCTGAACGATATCTATAAATTAAAACCCCTGAACTAGCCACTGGGCCATACCCCTCTGGGACATGAAAGCAAATGAAAAGTTACCACGCACCCGGTAAGCCCCTTAGCAGGGGAGGCAGATAGCAAGAACATTATTGAGACGAGTGGAGTTGTTGATCGCCAGCTAAAGTGATTGCCCATTGGTGCCACGCATAGTGGCGGCGGTTACGCCGGCCGGAAACGGTTTTCCAGGTTTTGGACCAGTCGGGATAACAAAAGGGTGAGAAGCAGGTAGGTCAAAGCCACATAGGTATAGGTCTCAAAATAATTGAAGTGTTTGGTGGCATATTCATTACCGACCCGAAGAATGTCGGAAATGGCAAGCACCGAAACCAGGCTGGTGTCTTTCAACATACCCAGGGTCTGATTGCCGATGGCGGGAATTATGGTGCGCAGGGCCTGCGGAAGGATGATCTGAAACATGGCCTGTTTTTCATTCATGCCGAGACTGCGGGCGGCCTCGCCCTGCTCTTTAGGAACCGCTTCAATCCCCGCCCGAAACACATCGGCCATATAAGCCCCATAGCTGAAGCCGAATCCCGCCACCGCCGCGGCCAGCGCCGGCATATGAACAAACTCCCCTAAGGCATAATAAATATAAAATAAAAGAACCAGTAACGGAATGCCGCGTAAAACCTCGATATAAAAAGATACCGGAACCCGTATGAAAGGATTATCAGAGAGCTTTCCCAGGCCTACTAACAGCCCAACGACAATGGCGGATGCGCTCCCCAGCAGTGTGACCAAAAGCGTGTAGAACACTCCAGAGGGTAGAAGCGAAAGTAATTCCACATAACCGCCGGTTTGTTCTTTGGCGATAAAAGCTTCCTTCGCTGGCAAATAAACCAGAAAAATAAAACTCATCATTACCGCAAGATTCCACGCCCAGGTTTGGGAGTGGAATTTTTTTTGGGAGGATGATGAGGTTGACATAGTTTAGTAAACTTATGGGACCTGAGCGGCCTGGCCCAGGTCCCATTTTTTGTGGAGCCGGACGACCGTTCCGTCTTTCAGGATTTTATGTAAAGCGGAATTAACCTGGCTCAAAAGAGCGGTATCCTCCTTGCGAAGAACGATGGCGTAATGTTCATTGGTCATGATTTCGCCAACCATTTTAATTTTTTCGAATAAAGGTTTATGCTTGTTTTTATAGAACAGGGTTCCGGTGCTTTCGCCCAATACCGCGTCAATTTCTCCGTTAATGAGGTCGGCCACAGCGTGCCCGTACATTTGATATCCCTTTTTGCGAATGGCGGGATCTTTTTCCAGAAAGAAATAAGCAGTGGTTCCGATCTGTGCGCCAATTAAAAAATTATTTTTTTTTGCGTCTTCAAAAGAGTTGATGTCCTCCTGATTTCTGCGGACCACCAGGGCCAAACCGCTTTTAAGGTAAGGTTCGCTGAATGCCATGCGCTCCTTGCGTTCCTCCAGAACTGTGACAGAACTGATCACCATATCGAATTTATTAGTGATGAGTCCGCCAAATAAACCGGCCCATTCGACATTGATAATGCGAATGTTGATTTCGGCCTCTTTCGCAAGAGCCCGAATGAGATCGGGCTCGAACCCTATTATATCGTTGCCGACACTCATGAAAGACATGGGTACCAGGGTGGTATCGGTCGCTACGAGGTAGGTTTTGCCGGAGGGCCCGTTGTCGCAACCGACAATTAATAGAACGGCAAGTGTCAGCAGAAGTATTTTATAAATTTTATTAATCATTTTGCCTCGTGGTGAAGACATCGGACACGGCGAATAATACCCGAACCGTGTCGCCGATGGAATATTGCGGACTACGGGTTTTGCGGTGTTGGGATGAAAGGGTCAGGCTTTGCCCACCGGGAAGTTGCACCCGATACCGGGTGTGACTGCCAAAAAATTGTATATCACGAAGGGTGCCCTGTAAAATATTTATAGGCTCGGTTTGGGGCCGGTGCTGTTCAAAAAATAATTTTTCCGGTCGGACGTAACAGGCTACGTTCTGGTTCTCCCGCCAGGGAATTTCAGAAACACATTGAATACTTCCAGCGGGCCCAAGCGAAACTGTGATCTGGTCGCCCGTTCTCTGTTCCACGTTGCCGGAAAGCCGATTAACCTCACCGAGAAATTCGGCGATGAAAGTAGTCTGCGGCCTTTCATACAATTCAGAGGGCGTGCCCACCTGTTGCAGGCAACCATTGTCCATGATCCCCATGCGGGTGGCGAGGCCCATGGCTTCTTCCTGATCGTGGGTGACAAACAGGAACGTGATGCCCAGCGCTCTCTGCATTTCGACGAGTTCTTCACGGAGGTGTTGGCGCAGACTGGGGTCAAGCGCGGAAAGGGGTTCGTCCAACAAAAGAATTTTTGGGCGGTTGATGACAGCTCGGGCCAGGGCCACTCTTTGTGCTTCTCCACCGCTGATTTGTCCGGGGTGGGCATCGCGCAGTGCCTGAAGATGGGTGATCTCCAGAAGCTCATCAATGCTTTTGGCGATGTCGATTTCAGGATGTCTGCGGATGCGGGGCCCGACCGCGATATTATCGTAAACGGTCATGTGGGGAAACAAGGCGTAATTTTGAAAGATCAGCCCAACGGGTCTTTGTTCAACCGGCAGGGAGCCGACATCCTGTCCCTCAATGGCAATGGTTCCACTATCGGGAGTCTCGAATCCGGCAATCAGCCGTAACAAGGTGGTTTTTCCGCAACCGCTCCTTCCCAGCAGGGTGAAACGCTCGCCCGCCTCGATCTCCAGCGAGACGTTTTCAACAACGGGTTTCCCGCCAAAAGATTTGCTGATGGAATCGAGCTTGACCATTAAAAGGGGACCTCTAATAATTAGATATTTTAAGTTTTGGCAATTCGCGTTCCCTTTAAATAAAGGGTACGCTCATGGCCGCGGGCAATTTTTAAAGGAACCCAGAAATATCTTTCACCTAACGGATTGAAAGGGTTGCAACACGGGTGTATTTTATATAAATTCCTACTTGAATCATACTAAGTAATTAAGGAGAGACAATGCGGGTGCTGGTAATAGGGGGAGGAGGAAGAGAGCACGCTCTGGTCTGGAAAATTACCCAAAGCCCGAAAGTGACGCAGGTGTTCTGTGCGCCAGGCAATGCCGGTACTGCGGTAATCGCCAAAAATGTTTCTATTCCCGCAGACCAAATTGATCAACTTTTGCAGTTTGCTCAGGAAAATGAAATCGGACTCACCGTGGTGGGACCGGAGCAACCCCTTGTAATGGGAATCGTCGACCGCTTTCAGGAAAAAGGACTGCGGATTTTTGGTCCGAGTGCCCGTGCCGCAGAGCTCGAAGGGAGCAAAGCGTTCTCCAAAAATATCATGAAAAAATACGACTTGCTCACAGCGAAATACGAAACATTCACTTCTCATGAGAAGGCCATACTATATGTCGATAAAGAAAACGGACCCATTGTTGTCAAAGCCAGCGGGCTGGCGGCGGGAAAAGGGGTCATCCTGTGCCGCAACGCAGAAGAAGGTCGGAACGCGGTAGACACTATCATGAAAGACAAGTCGTTTGGGTCTGCGGGGGATGAGGTGGTCATCGAGGAGTTTCTGGAAGGCCAGGAAGTTTCGGTGCTGGCGTTTACCGATGGCAATACCGTGCTTCTTATGGATTCGGCGCAGGATCACAAAGCCGCGCTGGATGGGGATCAAGGACCTAATACCGGTGGTATGGGAGCCTATTCCCCGGCTCCAGTGTTCACCGATCTTATGCGCCAGAAGGTGCGCGACAAAATCATGTTTCCCCTGGTTCGCGCCATGAAGGCGGAAGGCAGGCCTTATCAGGGAATTATTTACGCCGGACTGATGCTCACCAAACTAGGAACCAAAATCCTCGAGTTCAATGCTCGCTTCGGAGACCCGGAAACGCAACCGCTTCTCGTCCGCATGGAAAGTGATATCGTCCCTCTCTTTGAAGCCTGCATCGATGGAACCCTCGAACAATGTGATTTGAAATGGAAACCGGAAACCTCGGTCTGCGTGGTGATGGCTGCAAAGGGGTATCCGGGATCTTATGAAAAAGGAAAAGAGATTTCGGGGTTGGACGAGGCAGGGGCCTTGCCTGATGTTGTGGTCTTTCATGCGGGGACTAAAGGGGAAGGTGGCAAAGTCCTCACAAACGGCGGACGGGTATTGGGGATCACTGCAACCGGACCCGACACCCCCTCTGCAATTGCAAAAGCCTATGAGGCGGTAAACAAAATCAAATGGGATGGAATCCATTACCGCAAAGACATCGCTGCCCGCGGACGTGATATTAAACCTTAGCTCTTACCCTTTCTACCCGTACCGGGCACGAAAGCTAATGAAGAGGACATCACGCATGCCCCGAATGGGGTAGAAGAGGTAAAAGACAATTAGGGTAGAATCCGGAATATGAAAAAACTCAAGATCGGGATCAGCAGTTGCCTGCTGGGCGAAAGCGTTCGTTTTAACGGGGAGCACAAGCGCAACCCAACCGTGATCGACCTGTTAGGTCAACGGTTCGAAGCGGTGCCGGTCTGTCCGGAAGTAGAATTGGGAATGGGTGTCCCGAGAGAACCGGTTCGGCTCGTGGGAAGCAACATGCGGATGGCAGGAGAAAGTTCGAACCCATATCAAAAGGTTCCGCCCGGCATCAGTAAGTCCCCCCCACGGGTAGTGGTGCGCATGGTGGTTGCCGAATCGGGAAAAGACTGGACAGAAGCCATGGCCGGTTTCAACTCCAAAAAGCTGGAATCATTAAGGCAACAGAATCTGAGCGGATTTATTTTTAAAAGCCGCTCTCCTTCCTGCGGTCCTGGACAGGTGTCCCTTCATCACGAGCAGTCGGGAGAAAAAAGCTCAACTGAGGGACTGTTCGCCCGCGCTTTAATGATACACTTTCCCTCTCTCCCCGTAATCGATGAAGAGACGTTGCAGGACGAAATAGCCCGGGAAGGTTTTATTGCTTGTGTCCTTCAGCATGGAGAGGAGTTCAGTGGCGAGTCGGGAAAAAGGGAGCACACCGGAAAAAACGAGGGCGGGTCAGTCTAACTGGGGTTCTTTGTCTTCGGTTTCGACATCTTCCATTTGTTTGTCGAAGAGCCGGTGAGCGAGATACCAGCATCCCCACGAAATAAAAACAATGGTGCCAATGCCAACACCGGCCCATAGCTCAACATTGCCGGACGAGGCTAACCCGCGTAAAAAGACAAAGGCACCAA
>ERZ651768.2851-NODE-2851-length-11796-cov-16.237222_pt1 | contig 11796 bp, 16 predicted proteins | sample MGYA00514754_ERZ651768 | MGnify/ENA metagenome assembly ERZ651768 | reverse complement strand
CTCAGGTGGTTCCATAGATCCGATCACCGGCGTCCCCCAGGCCGGGCAGGATGTAGCCGACCTCGTTGAGACGCTCGTCGACCGCGGCAGTCCAGATGGCGACATCCGGATGGGCGGCGTGCACCGCGGCGATCCCCTCAGGGGCGGCGAGCAGGCACAGGAACCGGATAGCTGCCGGGCTCTCCGCTTTCACCCGATCAAGTGCCGCGGTCGCCGAGTTGCCGGTGGCCAACATCGGATCGACCAGGATGACCGTACGGTCGGCCAGGGGCGGGAATTTGCAGTAGTACTCGACGGCTTCGAGGGTGTCGTGGTCGCGGTAGAGGCCGACATGTCCAACTCGGGCGTCTGGCAGCACTTGCAGTACCCCCTCGAGCAATCCATTGCCGGCTCGCAGGATCGAGACCACCACAGGCACCTCTACCAACTGAGGGGCTTCCATCGGGACTAGGGGCGTCTCGATGCGAACCTGGTCGAGGGTCAACTCTCTGGTCACTTCGTATGCAAGTAGCAGGCTTGTCTCGGTGAGGAGTTGCCTAAACGCCGGGCTCGATGTCTCCTTTCGGCGCATTTGGGTCAGCTTGTGCTGTACCAGGGGGTGGTCCACAAGGTGGAGTTCCGGTTGGTGGGCAGTTCCCATGATCCAACGATAGGTCGGAGTCGCTAGGATCGCCGGGTGCGGCGTATCGCTTCCGAATACGTCGGGAATCGGCCGAGGGAGGCACGATGAGCGAATCGGCCGAGGTGGCGAACGTCGTCGACCTTGCCCCTGGAGCCGGCACTCTGGACCACCAACACCAGTTCAGCGCAGACGATGTCTGCCGGGTAGTCGGAGAGAGAGTGCGCGACGCCCGACGGTCCCTGGGTATGACCATGGCCCAGTTCGCCGAACTGGCCAACCTCTCGTTGGGCATGGTGTCCAAGATCGAACACGGCCAGACGTCCCCGAGCCTGTCCACCCTGACCCGCCTGGCCCAAGCAGCACGTGTTCCCATAACCGCTTTTTTTCGGGGACTCGACGAGGAACACGACGTGGTAATCGTCCGAGGCGACGCCCGGATGGAGATCCTCCACGAAGGCACCAAAACCGGACGGGTGTACGAGGACCTTGGCTCTCTCAGGGGTCCGTATCGGGTGGTGGAGCCGATGATGGTCACCCTTGAGGCCTCCGATGACGTCTTCCCGCTCTACCAGCACGAGGGGGTCGAGTTCATACACATCCTCGAGGGGTCGATGGACTACGGGTACGGGTCGAAGTCGTATCGACTCGACCCGGGTGACAGTGTCCAATTCCACGGTGAGGTAGCCCACGGGCCCGTCGCCCTACTAAGTCTCCCGGTTCGCTTCATGTCGGTGAAGGTATTCCCTCCGCCGGAGTGACTCCCAGCACGGAACCAACGGCGACCAGGACGGCTGGCGCCACGATCATCGATGGTCGTGCCATGGCCGACGAACTCCGCGAGGACCTGGCAAACAAGATCGCTGCCTCAGGAGATCGGCCGCCGGGTCTAGCGACCTTGTTGGTCGGCGATGTTTACACCGCGATGGCCTACGAGCGCCGGCTCGGCCGTTTGGCCCAGGATTTGGGCTGCCACTACGACAACCAGCATCTCCCCGCCGATTCGGAGTTGGCCGAGGTGCTCGCCACCATCGGCCGACTGAACGCCGATCCGCGGATCTCGGGAATCATCGTGCTCCGGCCCCTCCCCGACCACATTCCCGAGGAGTCCCTCTACCGGCGTCTAGACCCCCTTAAGGATGTGGAGGCTGTTCACCCTTGGAACGCCGGCCTGGTGGCTCTCGGCGAGCCGCGCTTCGTCCCTTCGACACCCTCGGCGGCCTTCTACATGCTGGACCGCTATCTAGCTGATTCGGGACGCGACCCTTCTAGTTTCTACGAGAAGTCCACCATCGTGCTGGTCGGTCGGTCGAACAACGTGGGCAAACCGGGTCTGTGGCTGGGGCTGGAACGCCATGCCACGGTGATCTCCTGCGACCGATGGTGTGACGAGCATGGTCGGTTGCGCCACTACACCCGCCAGGGTGATGTGCTGATCGTGGCTGCTGGGGTTCCCGGTCTTATCACCGGCGACGATGTTCGTGACGGAGTGATCGCCATCGACATCGGCATCAACGCGGTGACCGACCCTGAAACGGACCGGGTGCGGTTAGTGGGCGACCTTGACTTCGGGTCCGTGCTGGAACGTGCTGAGGCCGTGTCCCCCGTTCCGGGTGGGGTCGGCCCGATCACCGACGTGTGGCTACTTGCCAACACCTTGAAGGCTGCTGGACTCCCCCGCTGGGTCCACGAGCTCGGCCAGCCGCGGTGAGCACCTGACGAATCCCCACGCGAATGTCACCCGGCAGGGTGCGAGACGCGGGTCTTCCCGCCTAGCCTGCGGCCGCCGACAACGCTAGGAACATCGATCATGGGGATTTTGTGGCTTCTCGACCTGCACACGAAAGTGCTGTATTTCGTGTTGCTCCTGATGACGCTCGGCCTGACCTTCTGGGAGGCCCGGGAACAGGGCTACGACCGTCGACTCACTCTGTGGTGGCTGTCCGTGGTGGCCATGGCCCACGTCCCGGCCTACATCGCCCTGCGGGGATGGGTCGCTTGGCAGAAGCGGAGGGCGCGATGAAGCCGGTCGGCTCGTCCAAGGCCAGGAACGTGTTCGTCCTCCTTGCCGTCATCCTCATCGTTGGCTACCTCGGAGGATGCCTGGGGAAGACCACGGTCGACCGCGACGAAGCGATCCGCATCGCGCGTCAGGAGATCGACTTCGTGCCGGAGCGGACCAATGTCGAACTGGGCCGCCAGGGCTTTCCCCCGAAGGCGGTGTGGGGAGTCACGTTCTGGATCGAGGCCAAGGACGGCGGAGAGGCCAAGGAGCGCGGAGATGAATTCGAGCGTCGGACAGCGGTGGAGGTCCACGCAGACACCGGCAAGATTCTCCGCATCCACAGCGACCCCTAAGCCCCGACATCCTCCGACAAGTCTTCACTCTGGGGGAAACGTCCTTCATTTAACGTGGGTGAGCCGCTAGTGCTACGGTGACCGCCGTCATACAAGCAGCTGGGCGCAGTCCGGCCGGCCCCTGTATGGGGCCCCGTCAAACGCTCGACTCAATCGTCATCCAACAAGGGGGAGACAACGCTATGTCCATGCCCGTAACAAGTCCCGGCGAGGAGGTGTTGGCACAATGATGGGCGACGACATTTTCATCGAGAATTACTACTTCGTCACTGTTGTCTTCATGTGGTTCCTCCATGTTGGATTCATGAGCTACGAAGCAGGCGTCAGTCGACGGAAGAACGTCATGTCGACGGCGATCAAGAACATCATGACCATCGCCGTGGTCACCCCGGCCTTCTACTACGCCGGCTGGTGGACCTACTTCTGCATGTCGCAGGGATTCATCCCGACGGTTGGCGACGCCATCCATGGTCCCGAATGCACGTGGGGAAACCCGTGGGGCGAGTTGATGGGCCCCAACATCGGCGACCACGTCATGGCCGTCTTCTGGGCAGCTTTCCTGCTGTTCTCCTGGACCACAGGCTCGATCATGTCGGGCGCCACCATCGAGCGCATCCGCGTCTCGGCGTATCTGGTGCTCACCGTGTTCCTGGGTGCGTTCGTGTGGGTCCTGGGCGGTGCCTGGGGCTGGAGTTGGCACGGCTGGCTGGTCGTCCACTTCGGGTTCCACGACTTCGCCGCCTCGGGGGTGGTGCACGGCATCGCAGGGCTCTTCGCCCTCGGGGTGCTGTTCAACCTCGGACCGCGGATCGGTGCATACGACGACAGCGGGGGGGCACGGTCCTTCAAGCCCCACAACCTCCATTTGACGCTGATGGGCCTCATGATCATCTTCACGGCGTTCTACGCCTTCTATGCGGCGTGTCTTGCGGTGCTGCCGGGTGAGGCTCCGGGTTGGAACAACATCTACTACAACCCGACCACGCTGGGTGCCATCACCTTCACTATCACCGTCGCCTTCGCCGGTGGCTTCATGAGCGGCTACATCTGCTCGAAGGGCGATCCGTTCTGGACGCTCTCCGGCGGTCTGGCCGGCGTGGTCGCCGTGTCGTCCGGTGCGGATGTGTACGCCCCGTCGCTGACCTACCTGCTGGCCATGCTGGGCGCTGCCTTCGCAGTCTGGATCGGCACTTGGCAGCAGGAAAAGATGCGGGTCGACGACGCCGTCGGCGCGGTCGCCGTCCACGGTTGGACTGGCTTCCTGGGTGTCCTGTTGATGGGCGTCTTCGCCAGCGGCTACCCCACCGGTGGATTCTCGGGCAACGTCCGGGTCACCATCCTCGGCCAGTTGGTCGGCATCGCCGCCCTCTTGTCGTTGGCCTTCCTCTCCGGCTACATCATCTCGTGGCTGCTGAAGAAGGGGAACCTGCTTCGCGTGCCGCCTGAGGTGGAGATCGAAGGACTCGACGTCGCCGAGTTTGGTGGCGACTTCTATCCGGACTTCGCCGCCACCGAAGAGGTCATCGTGGAAGCCGATGGCACCGTAGTTCCGGCAGGGCCGGTGCTCGCCGCAGCGGCCAATCAACTCATCCGAGGTTGATCGATGCTTCAACTCATCGCGGCCATCGTGCTGATGTACGCCGTCGTGCTGGCGGCGGGCATCTGGGCGACTCGCAAGTCGAGGGCCCTGCGTGAGTTGGCAGAGAACAACACCGACAGTTCACTTTGAGAAGGAGTGTGAAACGACATGGACACCTTTCCCTACGCCGATTGGGCTGAGGCACTCGAAGCCAACGGTGCGATCTACACATGGGCCGACAACAACAGCGCGATTTACGTGCTCACGGCCCTCGGAATCGCAGCGTTCGTTCTGAGTCTCATCCACATCATCAGGAGCGAGGATAGGAATCTCAACCACGCGGCCGCCCGTCTGGCCGCCCAAAACGCACCGAGCGCATCGAGCGAACCGATGGGAGGTGAGTGAGATGGCCGGTAAGCAGGTCGAGTTCCAGGAGAACCACACCCATAAGAAGAGTTACGAGCGTGGGATGCTGATCCTGTCCCTCGCGTGCATCGTGTTCGTCATCATCGCGGTCAACGTCGTCGGTGGTGGCGGCACCTGCTGCTGATCGCAGTCGAGTAGTAGTCAGATGACGGCGGCGGCGCGCCTCCGAATTGCGGAGGTCGCCGCCGCCGTCATCGTCCTCTCGCTGTTACTGCCCTGGGTGGTCGACGACGGCAGGACCCTGCGAGGCATCCAGGTCGGCGAAGGGCAGCTCAGCCTGCTTGCCGCCATAGCGACGATCGTGCTGATCCGGGCCGGTATTCGCCTCTCGTGGTTTGCCGCGGGGTTCTCCGCCGCCATCCTCTGGCGCCAGTGGCTGGAAACAGACGAGATCCTCAGAAGCATGGGTCCCCTCGTCGGAGCACTGGCAGCGACGACAGCGGTCGTGTTTCTCGTGTGGAACATGTTCGCTGAGGTCCGTGCCTCGGCACCTGCCGACTGAACGTCACCCCCCGGGTCGACCTGTGGCCGCCGGGCACATCGATGTCGCGGTCGTCGGCCGGGGGATGCTTGGGAGCCCCTGTGCCAGAGTCCTGGCCGAGGCCGGCTGTTCGGTCCTCCTGATCGGACAGGGCGAGCCCGCCGACCGCCGTACCCACGACGGGGTCTTCGCCAGCCACCACGACGACACCCGCATCACGCGTGTAATCGACCCCGATCCCCTCAGGGCTTGGCTGGGCCACCGGGCACTCGGCGACTTCCGACGCCTTGAGGCCTCCACCGGGGAGAAGATCCTGAGCGAGGTGGGCCACCTCTGGATCGCTCCGTCCGACGAGATCGACGAACTGGCCGCAGCAGACGCACGATTCGACCTCGGCTGCACCCGGCACGACCCGGTTGGCCTGCGAACCGAGTTCCCTCATCTGTCGCCTCCAGATGGCCTGGACGGGATCCACCAGGGGCCGGGGGCCGGGCACCTCGACCCCCGGGCGTACGTCCGCGCCGAGGGCACGGCCTGCGCCACGGCAGGGGGGACCGTTATCGACGCACTCGTCGGCTCGGTGGCCGACCGGGGCACCGTCGTGGAACTCGAGACGTCGGCCGGAACGTTCCACGCCGATCGGGTCGTACTTGCCACGGGACCGTTCTTCGCCTACGGCGACACGCCGGCCGGCGAACTGGACCTGACCGTCGGAACCCACACGATGCTCCACGTGGAACCCTCCCCCGCCGACGCCGAACGCCTGGCCGGCCTACCAAGCCTCATAGTCAAGCCGACCGACGAGGACCGCCACTGCTTCGTACTCCCCCCGACGACCGGCCCGGACGGGCAGGTCGTGGTCAAGATCGGCGTCTCACACCAGGGACGGCGGCTCGGCTCCGCCGAGATCACGCAGTGGTTCCGCACCGACGGTGACCTTGACGACGCGGCCAACCAGGAACGGCTTCTCCTTGAGCTGCTTCCCGACCTCGAGGTTGTCCGACGCTGGACGGTCCCCTGCGTCACCACCTACACGCCGTCCGACCATCCGCTCATCGACGACCTGACCGGCCGGGTCAGCGCTCTCCTTGGTGGAAATGGTTATGCCGCCAAATGCGCCCCGGCTCTCGGGGAGTTGGCAGCGATCCGGCTTCTCGACGGTTCGTGGAATCCGGAAGTGGATCGAGACCTGTTTCGTCTCAACGGGCCGGATGCTTGAGGGTGATTCAGGTCTGACCCGCCGGTTCAACTCCAGGGGTAAGGCGAGTTGCTGACCGGGTGCAGTTGGCCCTCGGCGTACCGCGAGTAGCGGAACGGCTCCAGGAGCGCCTGGGTTTCACCGAGCAGTTCCTTAGCTACCAGTGCCCCTACGCCGATCATCTTGAAGCCGTGGTTGGAATCGGCGATCACGTACACGTTCTCGCAGAAGGTGTCGAAAACCGGGAAGTTGTCAGGAGTAAAGGCGCCAATACCACCCGACGGGGCATGACTCATCAAGCCGGCCTTGCCCTCGAAGCGTCCCTGACAGTGTGCGAGACCTGCGGCCCAAACCGCACGAAAATCTTTACCCACTGCAAAATCAGGGCTGGCAGGACCGTAAGGGTCGATGGCCACATCCCGCCATGGCCGATCGACCCGGTAGGGCATGTAGCCGCCTTGTACACCGCCGAAGTTGAAATCGGGCTTGTAGTAGATACCCCACTTGCCATCGACCAGCAGGGTGCCCTCTTCGTCGTAGAGCGGTACGTCTGCATCAACGTGGACCACCGGTGGCATGGTTCCCTCGTTGTTCATTAGATAGCCGGGGTCCACATCTAGGGTTCCCTCTTGCAGGGCCCAGAACTGCCAGGTTGGAAGCTCGAAGACCTCACCCTCCACGAGAATTCCGGTGGTTTCGGGTAGGTCCAACATCTCCCACAACTTGGGGACCCATGGGCCGGCCGCGGCCACGACATGTTCGACCTGGATCACGCCCCGGTCGGTGACGACGTGGGTGACCGAACCACCGTTGACCACCAACTCGGTGACCAGGGTGTCGGTGACCACCGCGACCCCACGAGCTTTGGCCTTCGCCAGGAGACCCTCCACAGCGGCCATGTTGTGGGCGTACCCCCCCTTCTTCTCGTGAAGGACGCTGGTCACTCCGGTCGCTCGCCAGTCGTCGAAAATCCCCTTCATGTAGTTGAAGGTCTCTTGTTCGCCGTCGATGAAGACCGATTCGTAGCCGATCGCCGCCTGCTGTTCAGCGATCGCTGCTACCCCTTCCCGCATTTCCTCGTAGGAGATCTGGAGATAACCCACCGGGTGGTACTGGAACGCTTCAGGATCCGACTCCCACACAGACACCGAGTGGGCCATCAACTCCCGCATGGCGGGCTGAAAGTAGTTGTTTCGAACCACGCCACAGGCAATGCCAGACGGTCCGGCACCGGCGTGCGTCTTTTCGATGACCACAATGTCCGACCCGTCCCCTTTGCCGCTCGCCTTGAGTGCCTCGGCCAGATGCCAGGCCGTCGACAGGCCGTGGATCCCGGCGCCGATAATGCAGTAGCGGATGGACTCCGGAAGGTCGTGTGTGGGTGTCATGCCGGGGAATCCTTTGCAGGGCCTGTCGGTCGGATCGTCACCCAGGCCGGACGGTGAGAGAAGACGGTGCTCAGTGGGCGGGTGGGTCCCAGCCCTCGAGGACCGGTGGCTGCCAGTTGTCGCCTACCGACTTGGAGTCGGCCACCCACGGACCCAGTTCTACCTGGTGGAACTTGCAGTGGGCCTCCTTTAACTGGATGCCATACGAGTTGCCCAAGATTAGGTGGGTCATGAGGACCTTCCGGGCGATCTCGTTCTCCCGTCCCTCCGGGATCTCGAAATAGATCTTCAGGAAGGAGTTGGAATAGCGATCGAAGACAGCCGGGGTGTTGTCCTCCTCGAGAAGTTCGATGTCCTCGAGCCAGTTCAGGTCCTTGCCTGGAGTGGCCTCCAATAGGTCGAGATCCTCGACAAGGGCCATGTCGTGTTGGTAGGGGAACGAGTGGCCAGCCAGGACCTCAGCGTCGATGGCGACAGTTCGCTTTTCCGACATGATCTTCAGCCTCCCGTGTCAGCCATGTGCTTGGCCATCAGGTCCTTCATCTCCTGGAGGGCTCGCTCTTCGGTAACCCCGGGGATGTAGGTGGTTCCGGCCAGAGGGACCTTGGCCATTGCAGACGCCTCGTGGGTTAGAGCAGCCAAGTCCTCAGGCTCCAGGCTGTGGATGTCGGTCTTGCCACAAGCCCGGGCCAGTAGCTGAACCTCCATGGTCAGGGTGTGGAGGAAGTTGTAGACCCGGAGGGCGGCCTCTTCGACATCGAGTCGCTTTCGTAATTCCACATCTTGAGTAGCCACACCGACCGGGCAGCGGCCGGTGTGGCAGTGATAGCACTCCCCCGCCGGGACGCCGATCGTGCCTTCGTAGTCGGTGACACCCTCGATGTGCTTGTTGCAGTTCAGGGCCATCAAGGCGGAGGTTCCCAATGCAACCGCCTTAGCTCCGAGCGCTAGACACTTTGCGACATCACCGCCGTTGCGGATTCCGCCAGCCACCACCAGGTCGATCTCATCGATGAGTCCGACATCCTCAAGGGCCCGCCGGGCCTCCGGTATTGCTGCCATTAATGGGATACCCGTCTCCTCGGTAGCCAGATGCGGTCCGGCACCCGTACCGCCCTCGGCGCCATCGAGGTAGATGGTGTCGGGCCCACACTTCGCGGCCATCCGAACGTCGTCGTAAACCCGGGCCGATCCCAGCTTGAGTTGTATGGGAATTTGATAGTTGGTGGCCTCCCGGATCTCCTGGATCTTGAGAGAGAGATCGTCCGGTCCGATCCAATCTGGATGGCGGGCCGGCGAGCGTTGGTCGATGCCTGCCGGTAGCGATCGCATCTCGGCCACCTGTTCGGTCACCTTTTGGCCCATGAGGTGCCCGCCAAGGCCCACTTTGCAACCCTGCCCGATGAAGAATTCAACTGCGTCAGCCAGCATGAGGTGGTGAGGGTTGAAGCCGTACCGGCTCTGGATGATTTGGTAAAACCACTTAGTCGACAGGTCCCGCTCCGGTGGGATCATGCCGCCCTCTCCCGAGCAGGTAGCGGTTCCGGCCATCGAGGCTCCCTTGGCTAGGGCCATCTTTGCCTCGAGCGACAGAGCACCGAAACTCATGCCAGTGATATAGACCGGGATGTCCAACTCCAGGGGCTTCTCGGCGAAACGGGCGCCGAGCACCGTCTTGGTCTCGCACTTCTCCCGGTAGCCCTCGATAACGAAGCGGGTCAGAGTCCCGGGTAGGAACACCAGCTCGTCCCAGTGCGGAATCTTCTTGAACAGAGAAAAGCCGCGCATCCTGTACCGGCCCAACTCGGCCTTCACGTGGATGTCGTTGATGACATCTGGGGTGAAGATCTTGCTCTTGCCTATGACATCGGTGGGTGCATTGGTGTCGACCGCTTTGATGTCGTTTGCTTCAGGCATTGTCAAGCCTCCTAGAGCACGAGTTTGCGCTCGGAGGGCTCCAGAGCGTCATAGTTGTGGAGTACTTTGCCGCACTCGAACTTCTGCAATTGGGGCGGGCTACCAAGGTCGTGGATCTGGAACTTCCGGTTGATGAATTCGTGATCCTCGTCCGTCATCTCACCGGGGACACAGTCCACACCGAGCGAGGCGATCTTTCCTCCTACGTAGATGACCCCGTCGTACATCGAATCACCCAGGCCGTCGTTGGCGTTGCCGCAGATGATCTGATGGCCTCGTTGCATCATGAAACCCGTGTTGATACCGGCACTTCCCAGGACGATGATCGTCCCGCCCTTCTGGTCGATACCGGTCCGGGCCCCGACATCACCCTTGATGACCAGATCACCACCCCGTAGTGCGGCACCGGTCAGCGAGCCAGCCGCCTGTTCCACGACGACGGTCCCGGACATCATGTTCTCGGCCACCGACCAGCCGACCCGGCCGTTGATCTGAACTTCGGGGCCGTCGATTAGGCCACAGGCGTACCAACCGGGGCTCCCTGCGAAGGTGATGGTGCACCGCTTGAGGATGCCTACACCCAGCGAATGTTTCGAACCGGGATTCTCGATGGTGACGTCGTTGACTCCCTCGTCGTAGATGATCCGCTTGAGTTCCAGGTTGATCTTGCGGGTAGTCAGGTCGGTCGCGTCGATGACAGCGCTAGTGCCGTCAATCTCGGCCGTCATGGGCGGCTCGGGGTCTGGTTCGACAAGCCCTCGAGCGTCGTAGACGACGCCGCTCTTGGTCAGACCTGCCACGTCAGCACCTCTCGCTCGAATGGATCGCGGGTTACGACCTCCCGGCCCACCAGAGCCCGAATGGCCATCTCTTCCGAGGCCATAGCCACCAGGTTGTCACTCTCGAAAAGCACCAACGGTTTAGCCGCCATTTCGTCCTTGGCGATACCCAACTCATTGTCGGTGGCCACCAGGTAGGTGAAGACCCCGTCGAAGTCGTCCAGGCTGTCCTTCATGGCCGTCTCGAGAGTCAGGCCCAACTCCAACTTCTCAGCCAGGTACACGGCGATGATCTCCGAGTCGCACTCCGATTGGAATCGGTGGCCACTCCGTTCCAGCCGCCGCCGCCACTGGTGGTAGTTGGTGAGTTGGCCGTTGTGGACGACGGCCACGTCGGCAAACGGATAGGCCCAGTACGGGTGGGCACTGGCCAGGTCCACATCCGATTCGGTGGCCATCCGCACGTGCCCGATGCCGTGAGTGCCTCGCACTTCGCTGAGACCGTACTGAGCCTCCACGGATTCTGCGTCGCCAAGGTCTTTGACAATCTCGAGTGAGTTCCCCAAGGAGAGCACCTCGCAACCCGGGATGTCCTCCAGATAGTCGGCCAATGGCTTGAGCTCGCCCTCGTAGCGGATGGTGGCCCGGAACGCGTACCCCGTAGCACTGTCAATAGTGGCCACGTCGGCCCCGATCTTGGCCAACCGGGACTCGACCTCAGCTCGATTCCGCTCGAGTCGTTCCTCTACGCCGAAGCCCCCGTACTCCTTCGGTTCGGCCAGCATGAAGCGCACGATGATCAGGTCGTCGGGCGGTCCGTAGAGCGCGTACCCGGTGGAGTCTGGGCCCCGGTGCTTCATGGATTGAAGCATCCGGGTGATTTCGGTGCCCAGATCTGACGGCCCGTCGCGATGGATGACACCGGCAATGCCACACATGTGAGTTCTCCTCGTTGATCTTCGAAACGGTGGCCTAGGGAAGGATGTCGAGGTACTCCTCGACATCCCAGTCGGTCACGGTGTGCATGAAGCGCTCCCACTCGTCGCGCTTG
>ERZ651768.2850-NODE-2850-length-11798-cov-12.703609_pt1 | contig 11798 bp, 10 predicted proteins | sample MGYA00514754_ERZ651768 | MGnify/ENA metagenome assembly ERZ651768 | reverse complement strand
GCCGGGTACTCCTGCATGAGCAGGCGGAAGGCCCGCACCCCTTCCATGGCCACCTCGGCCGCCGGTCGGCCACCAGAAATGTGTAGGCGGATCACCTCTGCCACCGGGCCGGCGTTGACGTTGGCCGTGGCCGTTATGCAACCCGGCCCGCCGCGGTCCAGGGCGTCCAGCAGGGGCATCTCGGCTCCCGGGTAGACGGTGAGGCCGTCGATTCCGAAGAGTGCCTCGGTGTTGGCCCAGTCGCCAGACGAGTCCTTGATGGCCACGACGACCTCAGGGAACTCGGCGCGCAGACGGGCTACCAGCGGGACCGGGAGGCCCACGCCGGCCACCTGGGGAATGTGGTACAGCATGATCCGTAGGCGGTCGTCGCCGATCCGCTCCACCAGCCCGGCGAAGTGCCGGAAGAGCCCCTCGGGGTCCGGGTCCTTGAAGTAGAAGGGCGGGAGCACCATGCAGGCCCGGCAGCCCAGCTCCATGGCATGGCGGGTCAGGTGCACCGTGCCCGGCAGGTTGGTCACCCCTGTACCCACGATCATCACGCCGGGGTCGATGCCGCCGGCGACCAGGGCCTCGAGGGCCGCCTCGCGTTCGCGGGTGGCAACGGACAGGGCCTCCCCCGTCGTGCCGAACACGGCCAGGCCCACGCATCCCTCGTCGAGCACCCTCTGCGCATGGGCCACCAACCGGTCGTGGGAGACCGAAAGGTCGGCCTCGAACGGCGTCAGGATCGGCGCCACCACCCCATCGGGCAGCAGCGGCTCCGGCTGGCCTCCCATGCTCGTCACACCTCGCTCATCGCTGGACGGGGATCGTGACACATCGGACACGTATCCTGCGCCGATGTCCTCCTCGCCGACCTCCCCCGACCAGTCGCTCCCCGCGACCGGCATCCGCGCAGATCTCCGTAGCGACACGATCACCCGAGCCACGCCCGAAATGCGCGAGGCCATGGCCTCAGCCGAGGTGGGCGACGACGTCTACGACGAGGACCCCACGGTCCGAGCCCTCCAGGACCGGGTAGCCGACATGGCAGGCAAGGAAGCCGGCCTCTTCTTCTCCTCGGGCACCCAGTCCAACCTGGCCGCTGTGCTCAGCCACTGCCAGCGTGGCGATGAGTACCTGATCGGGCGTACCTCGCACGTGCTGATCAACGAGGCGGGCGGAACGGCAGCCCTGGGCAGCGCCATCCCATGGCCGATAGAGGTCGACGAGACCAACCACTTCACCGCTGACGACGTGCGGGCCGCAGTCAAGGAGCCCGACCAGCACCACCCGGTCACCACGCTGCTGAGCCTCGAGAACACGGTGAACGGCCACGTCCAGTCCGTCGACCACGTGGCGTCCCTGGCTTCGGCGGCCCGTGGGTGCGGGCTGGCCGTCCATCTCGACGGGGCCCGCCTGTTCAACGCGGCCACCGCGGCTGGCGTAGGCATCGATGCCTTCGCCGCCCACGCCGACACCGTGTCGCTGTGCCTGTCCAAGGGCCTGGGGGCCCCGGTCGGAACGGTGCTCGTCGGCGACCGGGCGTCGATCGGCCGGGCCCACCGGCTCCGCAAGATGCTGGGCGGAGGCATGCGCCAGGTCGGGCACCTGGCGGCCGCCGGCCTGTACGCGGTGGACCACCACGTCGTACGTCTGGCCGAGGACCACGAGCGGGCCGGTCGCATCGCTGACGGATTGTCCGGCATCGACGGGCTCGACGTAGTGCACGCCACGAACATGCTGTGGATCACGCCGCCGGCCGAGGTCCACAACGCCCTGGTCGACCATCTCGTGGCCGACGGGATCCTCGCCACCTTCTGGGCACCGACCATGCGCTTCGTCACACATCTGGATGTGGATGACACCGGAGCCGACCTGGTCGTCGACTCGTTCACCCGCTTCTTCGGCGACGTCTGAACCGACTCCGGTCCGGCGCCTTCGACCGGTCACCGGTAGCCTCCCGCGCACGGGCGGGCCTCCCCGATCAGCCGCCGGAGGGTGAAGGACATGTCAGGAAGTCACGAGGGCCAGGTCGTCGTCGTCACCGGAGCCGGCAAGGGCATCGGGCAGGCCATCGCCGAACGGTTCGCAGGCGCAGGCGCCCACGTGACGGTCAACGACATCGATTCCGACCGGGTCGACGCCGTCGTCGGCGCCATCTCCGACGCCGGCGGCACTGCCATCGGTGCCGTCGCCGACGTGTCGGACAGCGGTCAGGTCGGGTCCATGTTCGACGCCACGCTGGAGGCCTTCGGCACCGTCGACGTGCTCGTCAACAATGCCGGCATCATCAGCCCGATGCTCCACTTCTTCGAGGCCGACGAGGCCTGGTGGCGGCGCATCATCGACGTCAACCTCACCGGCCACTTCCTCTGCTCGCATCGGGCGGCACGGATCATGGCGGCCGCCGGCTCCGGCGTGATCATCAACATGTCGTCGGGCGGCGCCACCCGGGCCCACCGGGCGTTCGCCGCCTACGACGCCTCCAAGGGCGGCATCGAGGCCCTCACCAGGGCCATGGCGCTGGACCTGGGGCCCTACGGCATCCGGGTGTGCGCCCTGATGCCCGGCTCCATCGACACCGAGGGCATGGACGCCGACGCCCGCCGCCTGCGCGGCGAGAACATCCCCCTGGGACGCCCCGGCGACCCGGACGACATGGCGGGCCCGGCACTGTTCCTGGCCTCCCCCGACGCCGCCTACATCACCGGCGACGTGATCAAGGTCGACGGCGGGATGCTCTCCCAGCAGCGGTCGGCGACCGTCGACATAATGCCGCCCAGCGACTTCCCCAGCCTCGCCGACGTGCTCGGCCGGGACGACTGAGGCCCGACGGGATGGCCGGCGGAACCATGCGAATCGGGGCCGACGTCGGCGGCACGTTCACCGACGTGGTGCTGGAGACCGGCGCCGGGATGTTCTCGACGAAGGTCCTCACCACCTACGACGCTCCCGAGCGGGGCATCCTTGACGGCGTGCGGTCGGTGGTCGCCGAGGCCGGCGCCGACCTGGCCGACCTCGAGGCCTTCATACACGGCACGACGCTGGCCACCAACGCACTGATCGGTCGCACTGGCGCCCGGACGGCGCTGGTGACCACCGCCGGCTTCCGCGACACCATCGAGATGCGCACCGAGAGCCGCTTCGAACAGTACGACCTGAACCTCGTGCTCCCCGCTCCCCTCATCGAGCGCAGGGACCGCCATGTCCTGGCCGAACGCATCGGCGTCGACGGGCGTGTGCTGCGACCGTTCGACGAGGCCGAGGCCCGGGCGCTCGTCGAGCACCTGGCCGACCGCCCCGACGACGAGGCCTACGAGGCGGTGGCCATCGGCTTCATACACGCCTACGTGGACGGCACCCACGAACGGCTGTTCCGCGACCTGCTGCTGGAACGCCTCCCCGACGTGGCGGTGTCGATCAGCTCAGAGGTCTCGCCCCAGATGCGGGAGTTCGAACGGTTCAACACGGTGTGCGCCAACGCCTACGTGCAACCCCTCATGGCCTCCTACCTCCGGGAGCTCGACGGGCAACTGCAGGCCTCGGGTGCCCGCTGCCCCGTCTACCTGATCCACTCCGGCGGCGGGCTCATGAGCGTGGACAGCGCCGTGCGGTTCCCGGTGCGCCTCATCGAGTCCGGTCCGGCCGGGGGCGCCATCTTCGCCGCCGATATAGCAGCCCGTCACGGCCTGGACTCGGTGCTCTCCTACGACATGGGTGGTACGACGGCCAAGATTTGCCTCATCGAGGACCACGCCCCGAGTACGGCCAAGACCTTCGAGGTGGCCCGCACCCACCGGTTCACCAAGGGCAGCGGAATGCCCATCTCCATCCCGGTGATCGAGATGATCGAGATCGGAGCGGGTGGAGGCTCCATAGCCGGGGTCGACGTGCTCGGGCAGATCCGCGTCGGGCCGCTCAGCGCCGGATCCGAACCCGGGCCCGCCTCCTACGGGCTGGGTGGCATCCGACCCACCGTGACCGACGCCAACCTGGTCCTGGGTCGCCTGTCGGCAGACACGTTCGGAGCACCGGGGATCGACCTGTCCGACGACGCTGCACGTGGCGCCCTGGATTCCGACGTGGCCGACCTCCTGGGCCTCGACACCGACGAGGCGGCAGCCGGCGTGGCCGAGGTGGTCGACGAGAACATGGCCAACGCGGCCCGGGTCCACGCGGTGGAGAACGGCAAGGACGTGGCGAGGTACACGATGATCGCCTTCGGCGGTGGTGCCCCGCTCCACGCCGGTCGGCTGTGCGACAAGTTGGCCGTGGACGAGTTGCTGGTCCCGCCCGGAGCCAGCGTGGGCTCGGCCATCGGATTCCTGCGGGCCCCGTTCGCCTATGAGGCCCTACGCAGCCACCACGCCATGACCGCCGAGTTCGACCACCGGTCCGCCAACAGGATGCTGGCCGAGTTGGCCGAGGAGGCCACCAACTTCGTCACCGGAGCCCTGGCCGCCAGCGACGACGCTGGAGACCCTCCGGTGCTGGAGACAGAACGATGGGCGTTCATGCGCTATGCCGGCCAGGGCTGGGAGATTCCGGTCCGCCTCGACGCGGCCCCGTTCGACCACCTGGGCGGGGAGTTTCTGGCCAACCGGTTCGAGAAGGCCTACGAGGAGTTCTTCGGTCGGGCCATCGCAGGGCTGGCCATAGAGGCCATCGGCTGGTCGGTACGGGTAGCCACCCGGCAGCGCCCCGTCGAGCGGGTGACACGGATCGAGGCAGCCCGCGAGGTGGCGGTCGAGCGCACCCGGGCCATCCACGACGCCGGAACCGACGCCGTCGTGGAGGCGGCGGTGGTGGAACGCGACGCCCTGTCGCCCGGCGACCGGGTGACCGGGCCGGCGGTCATTGTCGAGTCCCAGACCACCACCTGGGTGTCCTCGAGCCGCCAGGCCGTCCTCCAGGCCGACGGTTGCCTGCTGCTCACCCGACGGGAGGGCGCCCGATGAACGAGCTGCGCCACCAGGTCATGTGGAACCGCCTCATCTCCATCGTGGAGGAGCAGGCCCTGGCCCTCGTGCGCACCGCTTTTTCCACCAGCGTGCGGGAAGCCGGCGACCTCTCGGCCGGCGTCTACGACACCGAGGGCCGGATGATCGCCCAGGCGGTAACCGGCACCCCGGGCCACGTCAACACCATGGCGGCGGCCGTCGTCAACTTCATCGACGACATCGGCCCCCACCGCATCTACGAGGGCGACTCCTACATCACGAACGACCCGTGGAAGGGCACAGGGCACCTCCACGACTTCACCGTGGTCAACCCGGTATTCCGCAACGGCTCCCTGATCGCCTTCTTCGCCTGCACGGCCCACGTGGTCGACGTGGGGGGTCGCGGCTACGGGCCGGACGCCACCGAGGTGTACGAGGAGGGCCTGTTCGTCCCCATCATGAAGTTCGCCGAGCGGGGCGTCGTCAACGAGGACCTGCTGAACATCGTGCGCCACAACGTGCGGGAGGCCGGACAGGTGGTGGGCGACCTGTACTCGCTGTCGGGCTGCAACGACACCGGCGCCCGACGCCTGCACGCCATGCTCGACGAGTTCGACCTGGCCGACCTGGCCGACCTGGCCGCCTTCATATTCGACCGGACGGCGGCCGCCACCCGGGAATGCCTCCGGACACTACCGGCGGGAACCTACGCCAACGAGATGCGGGTGGACGGGTACAACGACTCGGTCGACCTGGTGGTCACCATGACCGTCACCGCCGACGGCGCCCACGCCGACTTCGCCGGCACGTCACCCACCTGCTCCCACGGCGTGAACGTGCCGCTGACCTACGCCCACGCCTACTTCTCCTACGCCATGCTCGTAGCCCTCGCTCCCGAGATGCCGTCCAACCACGCCTCGCTGGCCGCCTTCACGGTCAGCGCCCCGGAGGGCTGCATCCTCAACGCAAAGCACCCGGAGCCGGTGGCCGTGCGCCACGTCATCGGCCACTTCGTGACCGACCTGTGCCTGGGTGCCATCGCCGACACGCTGCCCGACGTGGTACCGGCAGAGGGGGCCGGAGCCCTGTGGAACTTCCAGGTCAGCGCCCGTGCCACCGACCCGGCTTCGGGGCTGCCGCCCCGGGAGATCCTCATGTTCAACAGCGGTGGCACCGGGGCCCGACCCTCGCTGGACGGCCTCAACGCCACGGCATTCCCCAGTGGCGTTCGCACCATGCCGGCCGAGGCCACCGAGCAGGCCGGACCAATCGTCGTGTGGCGCAAGGAGCTGCGCCCCGACTCCGGCGGGCCGGGTCGCCAGCGGGGTGGGCTGGGCCAGGTCATCGAGCTGGGCCCGACCGAGGGTTACGAGTTTGCCTTCTCCTGCATGTTCGACCGGGTCGAGAACCCTGCCCGGGGTCGCCACGGAGGCGGCGACGGGGCTCCGGGACGGGTGTACCTCGACGACGGCACCCCGTTCGACGCCAAGGGGAAGCAGGCGGTCCCCGAGGGCCGCACCCTCATACTGGAGCTGCCGGGCGGCGGCGGCTTCGGCGACCCGGACGAGCGGGACCCCGAGGCCGTGATCCGCGACCACCGGCAGGGCTACGTGCAGTGAGCGGCCCCGCCCGCACCTTCTATGACACCGTCATCGTCGGCGGAGCGGTGATGGGCAGCTCGCTGGCCTACTGGCTGTCCGAGGACCCCGGCCACGACGGCACGGTCCTGGTGGTCGAGCCGGACCCCACCTACCAGAAGTCGTCGACCACGCTGTCCGAGGCCAGCATCCGCCACCAGTTCTCCGAGCCGGTCAACATCCGCCTGTCGATGTTCGCCACGGAGTTCCTTGCCGACTTCCACGACCGCGTCCAGGTCGAGGGCGAATCACCGGACCTGGGGTTCCGGGACACCGGCTACCTGTTCCTGGCCAGCGACGACGGCATGGGGGTGCTGCGGGAAAACCACGAGGTCCAGCGCTCATGCGGCGCCGAGGTGGCACTGTTGAACCCCGGCGAGTTGGCCGATCGGTTTCCGTACCTGTACGTCGACGACCTGGCGGGGGGAAGCCTGGGCCTGCGGCACGAGGGCACCCTGGACGCCTACTCGCTGATGCGGGGCTTCCAGCAGCGGGCCCGCCACAACGGCGTCGAGTACCTGACCGACCGGGTGGTCGACCTGCGCCTCGCCGGGGCCGACGGCGACGAGCGGCGGGTCAGCCACGTGGATCTGGCGTCCGGCGGGGTGGTGGCCTGTGGTCGGGTCGTGAACTGTGCCGGGCCACGGGGCCGGTGGATAGCGGAGATGGCCGGGCTGATGCTTCCCGTGGAACCCCGCATCCGTGCCGCCTTCGTCTTCGACTGCCGGGAGGCTCTCGACGGCCCGACCCTCCCGCTGACGATCGACACCACGGGCGTCCACGTCAGGACCGAGCCGCCCCACTACGTGGCCGGTGCACCCCCTGTCGACGACGTCGCCGTGGACCCTGACGACTTCGCGGTGCGCCACGACCAGTGGGAGGAGGTCATCTGGCCGGCGCTGGTGCACCGGATACCGGCATTCGAACGGATCGGCGTGACCCACTCGTGGGCCGGCCACTACGCCTACAACACGCTGGACCACAACGCCGTGGTCGGCCCAGCAGAGGCGGTGCCCAACTTCTACTTCTGCAACGGCTTCAGCGGCCACGGCCTGCAGCAGAGCGCCGGTGTGGGCCGGGGACTCAGCGAGCTCATCACCTACGGCGAGTACCGCACCCTGGACCTGACCGAGCTGGGCCACGGCCGCATCGTGCGCGGCGAGCCGTTCCTGGAGAAGGCCATCATCTGAAGGACTGCGCCTGCATCGGAGTCCGGTGGTGGAGGCCCAGCGGTTCCGGCTATTCCCCGGACGGGCCCGTGTGACCTGTACTTCTACCGCCCCGGTGTCCCCTACTGTCCGGTGGGCATGTCCACCCTCCCCTCCGCCCGCGCCCTCGTCATCGGGGGTACCGGCCCCACCGGGCCGGCCATCGTGCACGGGCTGGAACACCGTGGGCTCACCGTCACGCTCTTCCACACCGGACGCCACGAGGTCGAAGAGGTGGCCCATGTCGAGCACCTCCACGGGAACCCGTTCTCAGCCGAAGCCGTGGACGAGACCTTGTCCGGTCGCTCGTTCGACGTCGTGGTGGCCTGCTACGGCCGCCTCAGGGCCATCGCCGAGGTGCTGTCCGGACGCTGTGACCGGTTCGTGAGCGTGGGCGGCACGCCCGCCTACCGGGGATACTTCGACCCGACCCGCTTCGATCCCCCGGGCCTGCCGATCCCGACCGCCGAGGACGCCCCACGATCCACCGAGGACGACGACGGCAAGAGCTACAGGGTGGCCCGCACCGAGGACCTCCTGTTCGGACACCAGCCCTCGGCCACCCACCTGCGCTACCCGTTCGTCTACGGCCCCCGCCAGATCGCACCGCTGGACTGGTGCATCGTGCGACGGGTCCTCGACCGTCGGCCGGCCATCATCGTGCCCGACGCCGGCCTGGCCGCCGAAACCCGGTCGTTCAGCGAGAACGCAGCCCACACGGTCCTGCTGGCCGTGGACCAGCCGGCAGCCGGTGGCCGGGTGTTCAACGTGGGTGACGAGGAGGCTCTCACGGTGGCCCAGAGGGTGGGCTTGATCTGCGCTGAGTTGGGCCATGAGATGGAGATCGTGGGGATGCCCACCGACCTGGCCCTCCCGGCCCGACCGCTCATGATGCAGGCCGAACCGGGCCACCGCATCCTCGACCTGTCGGCCACCCGGGACGTGCTCGGCTACCGCGACCTTGTGCCGGCCCGTCGGGCGACGGGGCTGGCCGCCCGGTGGCTGGCCGACAACCCGCTGGAGCCTGGCGGTTCGGCCGAGCAGGTGCTGGAGGACCCGTTCGACTACGAGCGGGAGGACCGGCTGCTGGACTGGTGGCGGTCGGCGACCTGCGACCCCCCGGACCTCGACTACCCGGTCGAGCCCGGCTTCGGCATCTACTACAGCGGGCCGGGAACCAGCCGTCGTCGTAACGACGAGCGCATCTGACGCGGTAGGCCTCCGGTCGGGAACCGACCAGGGTGGCCCGGCCGGTCAGGACGGGGCACGAACTCAGCGGGCTGGCAACACCACGGGAATGGGCCCGGGCGTTGCCGCTCCAGCCCGAGGCCAGCGGCAGCATCCATGGCAGCCCGCTCCGTCGGGCACACCGGGCGCAGTAGCGCGACGATGGTGTGGTGGGCCAGGATCCCGGAACGGACCGATACACCGACGCCCGGCGGCGCATGGTGGAGGTGGACCTGGCCGGACGTGACATCGTCGACCCCCGGGTACTCGCCGCCATGCAGCGGGTCCCACGGCACCTGTTCGTGAACGACGCCCAGGTCGGACAGGCGTACGAGGATCGGGCACTTCCCATCGGTCGGGGCCAGACGATCTCCCAGCCCTACATCGTCGCCTTCACCGCACAGGCGCTCGCCGTGGCCCCCGGGGACCGGATCCTCGAGGTGGGCACGGGTTCGGGCTATGCCGCGGCGGTGCTGGCCGAGATGGGTGCTGCCGTCGTCACCGTGGAGCGTGACCCGGACCTGGCCTCCACGGCCCGGAGTCGCCTGGACGCCCTGGGGTACGGCCAGGTCGAGGTGGTCCGGGGCGACGGGAGCACGGGCCGTCCGGAAAGGGCTCCCTTCGACGCGATCACCGTCGCGGCGGCTGCGCCGTCCGTCCCGGAGCCGCTGGTCACCCAGTTGCGGGTCGGCGGCCGGCTGGTGGTCCCGGTCGGCGACCGTCGATCAGGCCAGAACCTGTTCCGGGTCGTCCGCACCGGAGAAGGCAACGAGGTCGAAGACCTGCTCCCGGTGACATTCGTCCCGCTCGTCGGCCGGGCCGGCTGGCCCGATCCTCAGACCGGCCCGAGGCGGGGTGCCCTGCGGCGGAACCACCCCCGGTAGGCGACGGCGACCAGGACCGCCACCGCCACGCGCAGGACTGTCGTGAATTCCTCCGGGTAGACGACGCCCTCCAGGTAGCGGTCGATGAACCCGAACCCTCCTGCCTCGCTCCGCAACCGACGCTCGATGCCGGTGAGCGGACACGGGAAGCCGACGAAGACGATTCCCACAGCCCAGCCGACTGCGACCACGTGCGGGTAGATGGCTCGTGGCCAACGCCAGGCCAGGAAGCCGCCGACCACCAGGTAGACGAGGTAGCCGAAGTGGATGCCCATCACGGCGTCGGCGAGCAGTCGGTGCAGCATGTGCGCCCTCGCTGTTCGAACGTGTTGTCCGACGGTAGCGCCCGTGGGACCTCGGGTGAGGCTGCGGAACCGCTCCGGGAGGACATCGGCGCCACGGTCAGACACCCCTGGCCGAGTAGCTCTGGTCGGTGCCTAACCACGTGGTGTGGATTGATCGCCTCAGCCATGGCCCAGGCCAGCTCCTCGGTCGGAGCGCGAGTGGTAGGGCATCGGCTGTCTGGGGTTCGCGCGGTGGATCGTGGTCACCGGTGTATGACAGAGTCCTCGGACGGCCCCAGACAGTCGGGGTGGCATGGCCAGGAACCGAGGAGGATGACATGCCCCACTACATGATTCGAGGTAGCTACACGGCAGAGGGCGCCAAGGGCCTACTGGCCGAGGGAGGGTCATCCCGCATCGCCCAGGCGACCGCACTGCTGGAATCTGTCGGTGGGACCGTCGAGTGTCTCTACTTCGCCTACGGCGCCGACGACATCGTTGGGATTTGCGAGGTGCCTGATGCTGCATCAGCGGCAGCGGTAAGCCTCACCGTCTCCTCGACTGGGATGGTCAACGTCTGTCTCACGCCACTGATCACACCTGAGGAACTTGACGCTGCCGCCGGAATCGCGGCAGGTGTTGCCTACCGTCCACCAGGAGGCTGATCCAGGCGGTCCTCGTGGCGGTGGCCACTGCTGGCTACCCCTGAGCGACTACAGCGCGCTGGGCCGAGTCAAGGGTGCAACGCTGACCGCCTCAGCCCTGGCACAAGCAACACCTCCCAGACCGGGGCCCGCCTTTCCAGAGCAGTCCGCACCCACATGCGAGGGGCATGGGCTGCCCTGCTGGCCGTTGCTTTCAGATTCTTCGATAGACCCATCTTGGAGGTTCGGGGAGTCCGGCCCACACACGGCGTTGGAAGTACTGGAGAGACGGTCCTACTGCCAAGGCAAAAAACAATGTTCCCACTCCGTAGGTCCCACCGAGGGCACCGCCGATCAACACGACGGAGGCCTCAATCCAGGTTCGAGCCGCCCGGGTACTGAGGCCAGCATCTTCCAGTGCGGTCATCAGGCCATCGCGGACTCCGATGCCTAGACCGCCGCCTAGGTAGAGCATCGACCCGAAGGCCACGACGATTGGAGCTGCAACCATGAGAGCGACACGCATTGCCATCGTTGACGGTGGTTCTACAACGGCCAAAACCAGGTCGAGGACCACGCCGATGATCACGGTATTGGCGATTGTGGCCGGGCCAATTGGCTGCCGCAATAACAGCACGAGCCCAGCGATCGGAACCCCCAGAACGATGAGGACGGTGCCCGGTCTGTGATCAAGCAGCTTTGCGAGTGCATCGTGCAGGATGTCCCATGGGGCGACACCTAGGTCGGCCAGAAATAGGAGGGCGATCCCGATGCCGAACAGGACCAAACCGACCAGGATTGCCATAGTACGAACAGCCACTTCTCTCATCTTTGAGGGGTGACAGTCCGGGAATTTGGGATTAGTAGCCTCAGCCCTCGCCGAGGTAGGAGGCCCGCAACTCCGGGTTGGCTAGGAGGGCCTCGGCGGTGTCGTCCAGCACGACCCGGCCGGTCTGGAGCACCCAGCCCCTGTCGGCGATCGAAAGCGC
>ERZ651768.2848-NODE-2848-length-11800-cov-34.365862_pt1 | contig 11800 bp, 11 predicted proteins | sample MGYA00514754_ERZ651768 | MGnify/ENA metagenome assembly ERZ651768 | reverse complement strand
TTTCGGCTGTTTTCGATAATGCCGAGCGCACCGTTGGCGAATTTCAGTGAAATGACAGCCGTGTCAATATCGCCCGCCTTGCCGATTTCCGGATCAACCAGAACCGCACCGTAAGCGTGAACTTCGGTTACTTCACTGCTGCTGAGAAAACGGGCCATGTCGAAGTCGTGAATCGTCATGTCCAGAAACATTCCTCCGGAACCCGCTACATACTCGGCCGGCGGTGGAGCGGGATCGCGTGAAGTAATCCGGATGATGTGCGGATCTCCCAAAGCTCCGGAAGCGACCTGATGCTGTACTGCAGAAAAATTTGGATCAAAACGCCGATTGAAACCAACCTGGAGTTTGACACCGGATTTGTCAACTTCTGCCAAGGCATTCCTAATTATCTCAGGATCGAGCGCAATCGGTTTTTCGCAAAAAATATGCTTTCCTGCTTCGGCGCATTCTATCATTTGCGGTGCATGTTCAGCAGATGGCGAGCCGATCAGGATTGCGTCAATTTCCGGATCGTCGAGCAATATCCGGTGATCTTTTCCGGTCAGTGGTATATTCCGGGAGGCAGCCCAGTCTTCGTCGAGAAACGGATCTGTGATTGCTTTTAATCGCGCTCCATCTACGCGGCTGAGCAGATTGTCTGCATGTAGTTTGCCTATGCGGCCTGCTCCAATAATTCCAAAAGTTACAGGTTTCATTTAATCCTCATTATTTTTTTCATTCAGGGAATTCTCCGTATTGCAGAGTCATTGAGACACTTGTTAAAACGATCGAACGGCCACTCCTCAGTCAAGGCACGTTCCATCAAAGTCCATAAGTCCTCTGTAACAAGACCTTCCATAGGAGAATCTAAATCCAGGTTGGTCGGAAAAGCGTATCCATCAATAACTGATGCCCAAACGGCTTTTGTTCCATCTGGACTAATTTGATGGTATTTTTTTCTATCAAGCAGTACTTGATAGATCAACTTTGTCATCTTGGTACGATCCACAGATTCCATAGTCTTACCGAAAGCACTGGAGGCCTGTAATAGGTTGGCAATACGGTCGCTAGATTTGGAATTAGTTCCAGCAGCGTGGAATAAAGCAGGACTGAAGAACACCGCATCTCCTTTTTTCAAGGCTAATTGAACTGCGTGCTTTTGAAAATACTCTATGAATTTCGAATCTCGCCACGCCATATAGCCGAGTGGATATTGATGAGAAAAAGGCAGCATCATAGTTGATCCGGATGAAATGTCCATATCGGTGTGTGCCACAGACTCTTGTAAAGTAAGAAACTGCGAGAGAATTTGGGCTGATATTGGATATTCGGAAACGAGTGAATTCTCCTGAAAACCTAGATGATAATCGCGGTGTGGTTTCTGTGCCTGTCCGCCAGGCTTTACTATGTTGACTTGTGAGGTCATTTGAAAAAACGGACCGAGCCATGCTTCTGTTACAAAACAAAGAAGAGGGTTGTTATAGTAGTCAATGAAGGTTTCAGTGTCTCGCTCACAAAATTTTTGTAAGGCATTCCAAATACGCTCGTTTTCTCCCGCTTTCGCAAAGTGATCACCTCGGTGTTGGCCAGAAGTTTTTTCTTCGTCAATGATTTCTTGGAATATCTCAGTAGCCCTATCAATTACTTTCATATCCTGAAATGCTTGACGAACGACCACTACTCCCGGTCCCTCTTTGATGCAATGATGCAACTCCGTTTTTAAGTCAAGAGCTTGCGGTGTGCTGATCAAAGAACGGATGTTGTCTCCCTCATAAATAACAACCCTTTGTTGGATATCAGAGGAAAAATTATAGTCTTCCAAACTTACAGTCTGAGAACACAGGGAAGCAAATTCAGAGAGTTTAATATCATCAACATCGAAAAAATGACGTTGCATAGTTATTTTTAAAAAAAGGAATTTAATAGTTTGTCATTTACATTTTTTAAATGCGAAAATGCCCCCTGTTTCTTTCGCCAAAGCATCAGCCCCGGCTGAATTGGCATAGGATGCGGTGGCAAGAGTTGCGTAATGGTTTGTTGCAATACTGTGGGCATGAACTTGACCAATTCCACCTCACCCAAGTAATCCAATCAAAATCATTCTGGTTTCCCATTTAAAGCGCTGATAACTTCAATTGTCACACTTTTTACGGCATCGACAGTTGGTGAAAGCAATCTAATGCGGTCAAAACTATCTCGATTCTCTGTTAATGACTTTCGTAATGCATTGCCAAATGCCATCCGCAGTTCAGTGCCGATATTAAATTTGGACACACTACTTTCTCGAGCCAGACGCTTGCGAATATTCACTGGAATTCCACTGCCTCCGTGTAAAACAAGGGGCAATGTTGTGACCTCTTCAATTGCCTTTAAGGCACCAAAATCAATACCTGAGGTTTTTTCAGTTTTCAAATGAACATTGCCGACAGAAATTGCCAAAGCGGTCGCGCCGCTCTCGTTATTAAAACGGGCGGCTTCCTCGGGTAGCGTGTTTGCTGATGGAGCCCCCTCGGCGTAACCGACAAAACCAACTTCTCCTTCTACAGAAACACCAGCGGTATGTGCCGTTTCGACAATTCGAGCTGTGATGTCGATATTTTCTGATATCGGTAACTTGGAGCCGTCAAACATAACGGAGGTAAATCCACTGTCGATTCCTTCTAGACAGTCCTGGACAGAATACCCATGATCAATATGGCATACGATGGGCACACTGGCCTGGTCTGCAAGATGGCGGAACATTTTACCCAATATTGGGACAGGTGTATGGGCACGGCAGCCGGGTCCCGCTTGAAGAATAATTGGTATGCCTGTTTCCTCAGCAGCTTCGACGTAGCCCCGCGCGTCCTCCCAGCCCAATACCACAAGGCCTGCCACGGCACGGTGTTCTTCCATGGCGGGCTTAAGGACTTCTTTCAGAGAGACAGCAGTCATTTAAATTTAGCAATCATATCTTTGATACCAGGGATGGTTTCCACCTGATAGGCGTGCTCAGGCTGGAATGACTGAATCAGCGAACGCTGGCTTAAGCCTCCCAAAATGGTGAAATAGTACATTTCGTATCCAGGTGCTGCGACGCATGGATGGTATCCAGCGTTAAAGGCGAATGTTGAGCCATCAATAAGATGAAATGCTTCTCCGACGGAATCAACATCTTTCTGGAGAAGCTGCATTCCAAATCCGTGATCCGGTTTAAAACGAAAGTTGTAGACTTCGTTGTGGAGCGTTTCATTAGGTAATCGATCAATTTCATGTTTGTGTGATGGGAACCCTGACCATCCGCCTGCCCCTACGGTGAAGAGCTCTGATACCAGCAATCTGCCAACTTTATCGTTATACTTGGTCCCCAGGATGTGTTTGATTTTGCGATGGGTTTTTGTATCGTCAGAGCCATACTGTATCATATCAATGTCATCGGCACGGACTGCGAAAGGGGCCATCACTTTGTCATACTTTGCACCAGCAACGAAGACTTCTGCCGCTTCAGAAGTGCAAACAAATTCCGTTTTTGCACCAGAAGGTACGTAAACGCACTCGGGCTCCCCGTCCCAAACGTTTTCCTTACGCTGACCAATAGCAGCATAGTTTTCGCCTTCTACACTGACATCAACAGTACCCGTAGCCGGGGCAACGCAGGTTTCGTATCCAGGCGTTTGATAGGAAAAAGCTTGCCCTATTTCTAGCTTAACAATGTTGAAATATGTCAACGGAACAATTGAATCATCGACATCTACAAGCGGTTTGTTGTCATTTTCAAAAGGTGCTATATGCATTGAAATCTCCAGTTCAAATTTGAGAAAGAGTGTTGATTTTTAGAAATTCAGACAGCTCGGTCTGAAAGGGCATTGCGGTTGAGCAGGCAACACGGGTGACCACCAAGGCCGCACAAGCAGATCCTTGAACGACCGCGTCTTCCAAGGTCATACAGTTTGCAAGCCCAGCAATGAGACCACCCATAAAAGAATCACCAGCCCCTGTTGGCTTGATTGCTTGTACCGGAAATACGCCCTTATCAAACGATTGGTCTTTGGTTAGCGTCGTAGACCCAAACTCGCCCTTTTTGTATATTACTATCTCAGGAGTTTTGGTGACGAGTTGAGTCGCATAATTTAACCCCTCCACTTGATTCCCTGCTGCGACACCAAATTCCACATCGTTACCAATGACAATATCGCACAGAGAAATTGCCGAAGAATAAACTACTTTTGCTTCTTCAGAAGATGTCCATGAATAGGGTCGGTAATCCATGTCAATAATGACGGTCGCATTGGCGGCACGAGCAAATTCAATAGCGTCAAAAATGGCTGAACGTGATGGCTCATCAGCGAGGGCTGTGCCGGATATGATCACACCACCAAACCCTTCGTAATCAATCATTTTAACATCGTTTGAATTCATTTCAAAATCGGCAGCCCCGTTCCGATAAATTACGGACTGGCAATCCTTTAAACGAGTTTCAATGACGGCAAGCGTGTTACGGGCTTCGCCGCCGACGATCCTACAATGGGATGTGCCGACGCCAAATTCTTGTAGCTTTTTCGCCGTAAAGCGACCGACAGCATCGTCAGAAAAACAAGTGACGAGTTCCACCTCGCTTCCTAATTTTGCTAAGGCGACGGCAATATTGGCCGCCGATCCACCGACATGTGCCGAAAAATTGTTGGCTTGTTCAAATTCAGTTCCCGGCGGTTCGGCATATAAATCCATTCCGGCACGACCAATTGAGAGAAAGCGTTTGCGCTTCAGTTGTTCGATAAGTTTGCTTTTACTCATTACACTCCCTTGCACTGTTTTTCTCCGCTTGCTTCCCAGTTAACGTGGTCGATGCAAACATCTTCGTTTTAAGAAATCTCAGGTCTACCTCATTTTCACCAGGTGTGTCCCTTCTGAGTCCAGCCCTCAAAAGAGTCAACCTGCATACAGATCAAAAGTCATTTTACATAAAAATCGATTTGAAAAAAGTAGTCAGTAAATTTCCTTAATGTCTACTTTACGGCCTTCTTGGGAACTGAGAAAAGCTGCGTCCAGAATCCTTTGAATTTCAGCTCCATCCTCAAAAGTAGGGCTGCAGGTTTTACCTGAAGCCACTGCCTCGATGAATTCACCGGTCATTTGGCCTCGTTTGCGAAAGGTTTCCTTGTACATTTGCTGTATATCTCCCAGTTGCTGACCTTCCTGTATCAATTCAGGAATCTCAATTTCTTGGAACTGCTTCTCTTCCGCTTTGGCTCCAAGAAGTTTATAAGTCTTTTCCCAATCGGTCCAGCCACGTAAAGTTCCTCCGGAACCGTGTAGGTCGAAGTAGTGCGTTTGTCCCCAAGGAGTTGGTTCATGGGCAACGGTGGTGGCTTGCACTACACCCTTTGCACCATTTGAGAATGTTAGCACTATTATACTAAAATCGTCTGCCCTTACATATGGCTGACCTGTGGGGTCAAGGTCTGGACGCTCTATAAAAGTACACAATTCGGCTGAAACATGTGTTACCGCACCAAAAAACCAAACTGATAAATAAATAAAATGGGAACCAATATCGCCCAATGAACCTGAACCAGCACGTTTTTGATCGAACCTCCAACTGTATTCCGGAGACCGACCATAATTAGCGTTATAACGGAAATTTAAATGATAAGGATTCCCCAAGTATCCTTCGTTCAGTAAGCGTTTGATCGTCTGGGTCATGGGTAGAAAAGAGTACGTGAACGGAACCATTGTTATAGCCTTGTGCTCCTTTGCAGCTTCCACCATGCAGCGTGCCTCGGTATAATCCAGAGCGAGTGGTTTTTCACAGAGCACATGCAGTCCTTTTTCCAGTGCTGCCAGTGTAATGGGGCAGTGAGTGTCATTAGGTGTGGTAATGATCAGAGCATCCAGAGGTTCTTCATCCAGCATGGTCTTCCAATCGGTATACACTTTCGGAATATTCCAGAGCTTCGCCAACTTCCGGGCACGTTCCTCGTTACGCCCGCAACAGGAGGTTATAATTGCCTTTCTTGTACCAGCCAAAGAAGGTAAATACATTGTATCTGCCCACCAACTTGTTCCAACGATTCCAACACGAACTTTTTCCATCATAGTCTCTTAAAAAATATCAGGCTCCGGTGTTTCACCCGGAGTCCCTTGTAAAAAATCAAAATCACAGCCTTCGTGTGCTTGTGTCACGTGTTGTGTAAAGAGCTTCGCATAACCCCGTCTGGCTTTAGCCTCTGGAGGTTCCCACTTTTTACGTCGAACATCTAATTCGGATTCCGGTACCAGCAAATCCAGTCTCCGGCTTTCCACATTCAGTTCAATTAAATCTCCATCTTGAACCAGAGCCAATGGCCCGCCCAAAGCAGCTTCCGGAGAGACGTGAAGCACGCCGTGCACTGTAGGGAGCAAATAGATCATCCAGGCTCATTTCATTTGACAGTCAGACAATGAATCGGCGATAGATTGTTGATTTTGCGTGTGACACTTCCCATAAACATACTCTTCAATTCACTCAATCCTTGAGTGTCCATGAAGATCAGATCTACATGGTGATTCTGAGCAGCCGCCACGATTTCAGTCGCTGGATCTCCTTCACTAATTTCGGTTTCGATTTGCGTTACCCCTTCTTCTCCAGCAATTTTGCGTGCTCTTTCGAAAATGATTTCTGCAGAAGTTTTCAAGATCTCCAGTCGGGATTCCGTCACTTCTCCGTCTTGAATCATTTCCTGGATCTCTTTCGGTAAGGGAAGATCCCGGATCACATGTAAAATCACTATGCAACTTTTTAATTGATGCGCCAGCTCTGCTGCAACCTTCACTGCTTTAATAGAATGGCTGGAACCATCAACAGCCACCAACAATTTTTTAAACATCAGTTTTCTCTTTAAAAATTGGGCACAAAGTAGTTTTTCCCTTCAAAATTAAGTTCATTGAAACTCATCATATCGTCAGTTGTTCGCGAACGAAGTCCATACAGGATTTTATCGCGGCAGCCGGGTCGCTCTGGTGCCAAAGATCTTCAGCAAACGGTTCAAACGAAATATATTCCTGATAGCCCGTATCTAGTAATTGCCTGACCTGGCCAACGCTGTCCAGACGATCGGCTGGGCCGACAAAGAGACGATGCGCATCCAGCATTTCGTCGAAACTGATTCCAGTATTTTCTACTCCTGAAATGTGCACCAGCCCCGTCATCGACGCATACATCTCGGTTTCTGCTGCTCCACGATGGTGAAAGGTGTCGTGTACAAGCCTAAAAGTACCCTCACCGCCAATGTCATGAATGGCAGTAATGGCATCGGCCTTGAATCTGAGGGTGGAGATCGGAAAGCCCAGGGGCTCAATGCAGCCGATCAGACCTTTGGACTCCAGGATAGGTCTCAGTTCTCGCAACGCGACTCGTAACTGCTCACCACGCTCTGCATCATTGGCATCGTAGTCGGCTGACACCAAAGGGCAGCATACAAGCATCTGTGCTCCGCTGGCACTGGCTAAATCTGCCAGGTGACTGGCCTGCTCGGCACGCTCATCCTCCCAGATGTTGAACGGATACAAAGCATTGATACTGAGGACTGTAATTCCCTTCGTAATCGCTCGCTTAGCGATTGCATGTGCTTGGTCAATGTCGGAAATACTGTTTTCACGTACGTCATTGCGCAGCTCCACTGCGTATATTCCGAGTTCGGCGACCATATCCAGCATTTCCAGTGGGCTCAGGGTTGGGCAGGCCATGTGATTGAGTGCAAATTTGAATTCTTGATTTGACATAGTAAGTTTCTCAGTAGATGTTTATCAGGGCTCCCGGTTATTTCATTCTTTGCATCGCGAATTCCACACCATCTTATTTTTTTGGGATCAGCATTGATCCATTGAGAATTTGAAATTTGATAGAATTCTTTGGCCTAAAAGCAATGGATCCATTAGAGTGCCAATTGATCGCTTTTCAAGCTGGAGAATTCATTTCCCCCTGAAGCAATGGAGGAAGACGTTGTTACTTTGAGGGCCTTGGTGGAAGCTGGCTGTGTTTGTTCCTTTTCGTCCAAATGAAGGGCGTCCTCATGGAAAAACCGTTGGAGGCAGCGTGGGGATCCCGGCGAAATAATCTGCTGTTTTAACAATGGCTGTCAGAGTTTACTCATCTTCGTTTTGGTCATGCCGGATGAAAAAAAATCCGTAGATGCAGTATAACCCCAGTGCCCCGAACAGAATTCCCCAAAAAGGTGCACCTTGGTAAAACTCAAGTACGGCCCATCCAATACAGACCACAATGACAGCCAATCTACGCCATAAGCGGTCGAAGATCGGATGATCGAAATCGACCAGATTCATGATTTCTTCAAGTAGAAAATCAATCTGTTCATGATAAAGCCTGCAATCGGAGTACCCGTGTTCGGTACCTAAACATCTCCTTCCATAGCATAGTTTGGATCGGTCTTTGCCCCGGTGATATAGGCCACAACATCCTGACCATCGGTCTCCTCTTTGTTGAGATTTGCAACGATGCGTCCGCGCCTGAAAACAACGATACGATCGACGAGATCAAATACCTGGCGCATGTTGTGGCTTATCAGGATCAGTGGCTCACCGTTTTCTTTCAACGTACTGATAATATTTTCCACCTGCACCGTTTCCTGTACACCCAACGCCGCGGTCGGCTCGTCCATGATCGTCAGCTTGGAATGAAAGGTTGCTGTACGTGCTATTGCAACACATTGCCGCTGACCACCAGACATATTACGAATCGTGTTCCTGATGTTTGGAATCTTCACCCCGGTCGTCTCGAGTCCGCGTATTGTTGCATCGCGCATGCCCTTGTAATCAAGAATTGAAAACGGGCCAAGCTTAAACTTGATCATTTCACGCCCAAGAAACAGGTTATCGGGCACGTCAAGATCATCAGCCAACGCCAGTGTCTGGAACACTGTCTCGATACCGGCCTCACGTGCCGCCAGGGGTCCATCGAAAGACACTTCCTCTCCATCGAAGATGATATTGCCCCGCGTGCGATGTTCCACTCCGGTGATCTGCCTTACGAATGTAGACTTTCCCGCGCCATTATCACCCATGATTGCTACGTGCTCAGACTTATTCAAGGTGAAATCTGCAGCTTCCAGCGCAAACACACCACCGTAATGCTTGGTCAAATCGTGTGTTTCGAGAATTACGTCATTCATAATTTCCTCCTCATGCCCTGGTAGCAGCATTCCGCTGCCGCCATTGGTCGAGTACCACCGCACCGACGATAATTATACCCTTTACCATTTCCTGATAATAGGCATCAAGTCGCAGGAATGTAAAACCTGAGATGATTACACCGAATATCAATGCCCCAATAACGGTACCTACAATGGAGCCGCGTCCCCCAGCAAGCGAAATCCCTCCAATTACTGTCATTGCGATAGCATCGAGTTCATACATGACGCCCATACCTGACTGTGCAGTCAGGTTTTTGGAACTCAGTACCAATGCGGCGAATGCAGCAAGCATCCCGGCAATGGCATAAACCAGTACCTTGTGCCGTCTGACATCGATTCCCGCCATCCGAGCCGCGTCCTCATTGGAGCCGATCGCATAGGTGTGCTTGCCGTAAACAGTGTACTTGAGGATCAGGTAGAACAGAATAGCCAGCGAGATGAAGATCACTACCGGCATCCAGCCACCAAAGCCGTTACCGATCATTTCAAAATCATCCGTCGGGAAAGAGATCGGCCGGCCCTTCGACCACCATTTAGCTATGCCACGCGCGCTCACCATCATGCCTAGCGTAGCAATGAACGGCGGAATGCGCGTATAAGCAATCAACAAACCGTTTATACCCCCCGCGACTATTCCGCAACATAGGCCTACTAAAATAGGGATGATTATCGGTAAATCGACCCAACCCTGCTCAAGGAAGATTGCCTTGGGATTGGGCCGGCCGTTGACTTCCGCAACCTGTGCGAAGGACATTGCAATCATTGCAGTCGCACCGACGATCGATCCTGAGGACAGGTCGATGCCGCCTGAAATGATAACCTGAGTAACACCGATCGCAATGATACCTATGATTGAGACCTGCAGAATAATGATTTTTAGCCGCTGCTCATTAAAAATACTGTCGAATCGATCTTTCGAATCGAACAAAAAGCTTTGGCCTTGGGTTAGCAGTCCCAGACCTTCGAAAATCAATATGAGGATGATAAGCGCTATAAATACGTTGGCCTCGTTCGGCCAACGACGTTTCGAAGTGTCGTAAGTCAATCCGCCGACACCGTGCTTGCTATTTGCCATGGCTATCCCCAGAATGAACCGTCAACTTACTTGGAAAGCAGGGAGAGCGGTGTTAATGCTGCGCCCCTCCCCTTGCCAGATATTTTTCGGTTAATTCTTCTTAAGATACTCACTAATATTAGCCGGGGTAACCAGCTTGAAGGGGATATAGACTTTCTTATCCACCTTCTCGCCCTTAGCCAGTTTCAATGCGGTGGTCAGTGCTCCTGCTCCTTGACCTGCAGCATCCTGAAACACGGTTACGTCGAGGTCACCGGCCTGCATCGCGGCCAACGCGTCCTGGGTGGCGTCAACACCGCCAACAATGATTACCTTCATGTCGAGACCTGCGGCTTTCATCGCTTGGATCGCACCGATTGCAGATTCGTCGTTATTGGCGATAACTGCATCAAAGGATTCACCCGAAGACAACCAGTTGGTCATCAAGTTTTGTGCTTGTTCGCGAGACCAGTTAGAAGTCTGCTTGTCGATGATCTTGATGAAATTGCACATGTCCATTCCGACAACATCTTCAACATCCTTAGTGCGTTGTACAGCGGCCTGATTCGACAGTTCACCCATGATAATATATGCCTTTGCACCACCAGCTTTACCTTGAGCACGTAACATCTTACAAACTTCGAAGGCCTCCAGAGTCCCGGATTCAATTTCATTTGATGCAACAAAAGCTTGGCCGTCTGGCAAGCTGTTGACATTAATCGGCTCGCGGTTCACGTAAACTAGCGGAACACCGGCGTTCTTTGCTGCATTAGTCATTGCTTGGGTGGCCGAGGTATCGACCGGGTTGACGATGATCGCATCCACTCCAGAGGCGATGAAATTGTTTATTTGGTCGAGTTGTTTTGCTACGTCATTCTGTGCGTCTTCAACTTGCATGTCAACGCCGCTCATACTGTCGGCCATCTTCACCATGCCATTACGTAAGACCGTTAAGAAGTTATCGTCGAATGCCGCCATAGAAACGCCAACGGTTTCTGCCGAAACCGGTGTTGCCAATATTGCAACCAGACCAAATGCCGCTGAGGTTTTTTTCATAAGAGTCAATACATTTTTCATTTTTCATTCTCCATATTATTATCTGCCACAGATTTACGCGGATGTTCACGTGAAATTTTGTATCCGTTATTATCTGAGAAAATCCGGGCATAAAAAAATTTGCCGTTTCACCTGACACATAGGCGCAAGTGAATTATGTTCTTTGCGGCACTGCAAAATTGCAGTTCTTTGCGGCACTGCAAAATTGCAACGCACAGCACGAGAGTACATGCTTGGATTTAGAGTGTCAAGAGTAATTTTTACTGAGATTTTAGTATTTTTCCGAAGTGATGATTGGTGAAAATCAGAGGTTTGGTACGGGTACGGTGACCAAATGAACGCAAATCGTCTGGTCCATACCAACGATAACTACGATGGGATTCCGGTTTTTTGAGAGAAGAGGACATATCAATTTATTAGATCAAGATGTTTTTATTGAATCATCCAATTTTGAGTTAACCCAACAACCATTGTTATCAGCAGATTCTACACAAGCTTCAATAAACTTTACTCCGTGAGCACCATCTTCTAAAGTGGGAAAATC
>ERZ651768.2846-NODE-2846-length-11804-cov-3.620790_pt1 | contig 11804 bp, 10 predicted proteins | sample MGYA00514754_ERZ651768 | MGnify/ENA metagenome assembly ERZ651768 | reverse complement strand
ACCCAGAGATGCACGTCCCGAGACTGTTGCGCACATACTTCTCGTCGCAACACTTGAGCTAAATCCTGTTCTGTTTCCTCCAGCGGCTGACCGTACTCGGCGCTACGCCCACAGCCTGGGCGATCTCGCGGACGCCGGCACCGGGATGTTCACGCACATAGTTGAGTGCATCCATGCGCTTCACGTACCGGCGTTCGGATCTTTGGGGGGGACGGTCCTGCTTCAGAAGCAGTTGCATGAGATCGGCGAGCTCGTTGGGGGGTGGAACGTGGTTTCGAGCGCATGCGCGCAACATTCTGTATGCATAGTTCCCGATCAGACTGTCCGGCAGCGCTTGGCCCCGCACCACTAACTGGGTTTCACCCTGCCTGGTGCGTGTCTCGCGTTGCTCGAGGTTCCCGCTCAGGGTCGTAGAGAACTCTTCAATCGCGCGCGCGTCGCCGTCGCTGCAGGCGGCTCGGATCAAATCAGGGTCAAACCGGGGCATCACGGTTTGTCAGAAATGAGACAATCGCATCGGTGATCAGGTCGCCCCCAATTTCCGAGGGCTCAATGGGATTTGCAAAGGCGGTCGGGTCTGAGCATACCTCTCTCAGATCAATGATCGGAACCGATCTTCTGAGTGCCTCTTCTGTAATGACATCGTTAAAGAATGAGAGAGCTGTCTCAGCCAATTTCTGAAGGTCGGGTTCCGGGAAGTCTGGGTTGTAGATCGTGCACACGATCAGCGGCTGGCCATGCTCAAGGATCACATCGAGGGCGTGTACGTACTGTCGCCGGAAGTTTTCCTTGATCTGGCCAAATCTTGTCAGCACAGAGACAACCGACTGACTGGAGGTCGTATCCTCAAGGAGCCCGACGTGGCCTAAGGCATCATTTCCTCCCACGCTCAGGATAAACGTACAGGGCTTTGAGATCGGTTCTTTGTTGAGTTGATGCTCAATGCTGGAGGTGACATGCCCGTCAACAGCACGGACGTCGACAGACCAGCCCTTCGGCTCTACCTTCCTCTTCAAGTGATCCGTCACGTCAGCTTGCCCCGGATCTACGTAGATCCCATTGTCAAAGACCGAGTCGCCAAGAAGTATCAGGTGTTTGGCTGTTGTCATCTTTTCTTTCCTGACCTTGTCAGCGGAACTGAGCTGCACCGGGTTCAATAGCAGAAGGTTCGGGCATGAGTTCGGTTCACTATTTTCGCAAAATGGCGGATTTGCAATGGTTGATTAAAGGTAACCCTCGATGAATTCCTATAGCGCCTTAAGGTTTTGGAGGCTACCCGAATACCTTAAATATCAGGCATCCGTTTCCACCGTAACTCTTCTGATCAACCGGGTGATCAGTTGCTCCGCTACAGCCTGTATTCTGGCATCTCCGCTGGCACGCGGACCGGCGACGTTAAGCGTTTGGATGGAGTGGTCGTCGAGCCATCCGAGCGTGGTTTCAATCATTCTTTCGGCCGTATGCCGGTCAGGATCGAGTACAAGACTCGGTTTCTTGATGTGTTCCGCAAAACGTGCGGTCGCACGGGTTCCTCCCAACAGCGGGCCACGTGCAATAATTAAAGTCCCGTCGGAGTCTTCGACGTTGCGGTGCGTCCGGTCGAGATAATGGGCCGAGCGTGTCTCCTCTAAGGGATAGCGGTCAGGTATCTTCCCGTCCTCGGCGCGCTTGCCCTGCGGACACCAGCCGCCGCACGAAAATCCGGCAGCCAAGGCAGCATCAAGCGCTCCTCTATCCACCCCCGTTTGTCCGCCGGAAATAATTTTTTTCAGCACCGTCTTAGTGAAATCAATGACTTATATATTAAAAGTGACTAATCATGGTATTTTAGCCCAACGTAGCCCAACGGGCCTAGCAAAAAGTGGCCACAAAATTCAGGCCAAAAATAACGCCCGCTCATCCGTCCTCCTAAGTACTAAACCCCGTAACCGTTTCCCGTTACAAAACACCCAACGCAACATCTCGTCGGCTGCTTCTTCGTAACGTCCCTCATTTATATATAGACGTCTAAGACTCGATTGCTGGAGATCCCCGTAGATCAGACATAAGCGTGCTCCTTCTGTGCGCCGGCCTCCCGTCCCAGAATGGATGCTGCCCCCTTTTCAGCAATCATCAATGTTGGAGCATTGGTGTTTGCCGAGGTGATTTGTGGCATAACGGAGGCATCGATTACCCTCAGGTTTTCGACGCCCCGCACTCGTAAGTCGGGGTCGACAACGGCACCGGCATCGCTGCCCATTCGGCAGGTGCCAACGCAATGGAAGACCGTGCCTCCGTTGTGGCGGACGTAGTCCCAAATCTGCTCATCTGTCTGAACATCTTCTCCCGGAATTACCTCGGTATCCCAAAGGTCACGGTAAGACGGTTGGGAGTATATCTTCCGCAGAATTTTGACACCCTCGACGATAACCTTTCGGTCAGCATCCTCTCCAAAATAGTTTGGATCAATGTGTGGCTGTTCGAATGGATCTATAGATTTGATCCGGACATTACCCCGCGATTTGGGATGGCACTGCCAGACGGAAGCTGTGAAACCCGAATAGGAATGTAGTGGAGCGCCCGGCCTATCAACGGACAGGGGCATCACGTTGAACTGCACATCCGGCCGGCCATTCTCGGCGTATCTTGTGCACGCCCCGCCACCCACTTGACCCGCGCCAACCGTGAGAGGTCCGGATGCCTTCAGGAGCCATTGCAGCCCCATCAGAGTCAGCTTGACTGGGTTTCGGACCTGATCGTTAAGTGAGACTTTTTCCCTAAGACGGACAATGACCCGCATCTGATAGTGATCCTGAAGATTTTGTCCGACCTCCGGCGCATCCACTTTCAATGGTATCCCATGCGCCGCCAGCAATTTCTCGGACCCAATTCCAGACAGTTGAAGAATTTGCGGTGTTTGCAAGGCGCCGGCAGAGAGAATGACCTCTCGTTTCGCTATCGCTTGCCTGACCCTGTCGTTCTCAATCCACTCCACGCCAACGGTCCGTTGCCCCTCAAACAGAACTCGAGAGGTGTGGGCTCTGGAGATCACGGTTAAGTTGGGCCGGGAGAGTGCCGGTGTCAGAAAGGCCGTGGCGGAACTAGAGCGCCACCGACCTTTGATAGAGAGCTGATAGGCGCCGACTCCAAAGGTGGTCTCCCCATTAAAGTCGGTGATAAATGGCAGGCCATATTCCTGGGCTGCGGCAATCCAAGCTCTACACGACGGATCATCATTTCGGAGGTCGCTAACGCCGAGCTCGCCCAAGGTACCGCGATATTGGTTCTCGCCGCCGCTATAATTTTCAAGACGCCGGAAGAACGGCAGGACATCTCTGTAGCTCCAGCTTTTGGCCCCGAGACGCTCCCAATCTTCAAAATCTTCGCGTTGTCCCCGGATGAAGATCAAGCCGTTGATCGAACTTGATCCACCGATCACCCTGCCGCGGGGCCAAACAATGTTACGACCGCCGGTGCCTTCGCCGGGTTCCGTATCAAATTGACGCGAAAAGCGCTCATCGTAAATGGTGCGAAAATAGCCAATGGGAAGTTGCAGCCAGAAGTTTCGGTCCGACCCGCCGGCTTCCAGTACCAAAACCGTGTAGTCCGGAGTAGCGCTTAGCCGGTTGGCGAGAAGAGACCCCGCTGAACCGGACCCGACGATAATATAGTCGAATGACGTTTCGACCCGTTTTTGAGCATAAGCCACGCCCAAAGCCTCCCATTTACCGGTATTAATCCGGTATTTTATTAATTAATAACTGTTTGTAATTCGTCAATCAAGAACAAGGGGCGTATACAGTGATTAGAAATTATTTGAAACACGGCGTTCTAGATAGAGCCGCCGATGAGGTGTCCATGAAATACAGTCCGGGCCAACTGCATCAGGCGCTACGATACAGCTTGGTTAGAACGAACTCTCTGTGACCGAGTGCCTCGGCCGCGGTCAAGCGGCCGTTACAGGTGCGGATCGTCATATCGATGAGGGCATCGCCAGCCTTATTTAACGTCATTTCACGGCGGAGAATCCCCGAAACGTCCACGTCCACATGTTCGCTCATGGTGCGCACCGTACGCGGGTTGGCTGACAGTTTAATCACCGGCTCGATTGGATTGCCGATGATGTTGCCCTGGCCGGTGGGGAACAGGTGCACGGTGAAGCCGGCCGCCGCCTGGAGCGTCACGCATTCCGCCGCCGCCGATGAGGTGTCCATGAAATAAAGTCCGGGCCCCTTCCGGGGCGCTTCGGCCGGACCGAGGACGTCGATGAAGCTGGTCTTTTTGCCGATCTTTTCCAAGTTGCCGAAGGCCTTTTCTTCGATGGTGCTGAGGCCGCCTTCGATGTTGCCTTTGGTCGGCTGGGAATCGGACAGGTCATCGGTCTTAAACTGCTCGATAACATCATCATTGTAAGCCTGCCAGGTCTTCAGGAACTTATCGCCGATCTTTTTGGTTTTGCCTCGCTTGGCGCAGTTCAACTCGGCGCCGGTGATCTCAGAGGTTTCGCCGAAGCACGTTGTCGCGCCCCAAACATCCATCTTGTCGATGAAATTACCCACCGTCGGGTTCGAGGCCAATCCCGAAGTGGTATCGGACTCGCCGCATTTTACCGAAACCCACAGGTCCTTTACGGAACATTTTTCCCGTTCAAGCTCCGATGCCGCTTGCACGTATTCTTTCGCTAGGCGGCTGGCGTCGGCAATGGTCTGATGGTCTCCATTCTGCTCAATAGCGAAACCGGTTACCGGCTTACCGGTCTTGGCGATGCCCTTGACCACACGCCCCGTCCATTGCGGCTCGATGCCGATGACAATGACGGCGGCGACATTAGGGTTGGCGCCGGTACCGATGAGGGTGCGGAAATGGAGTTCAAGGTCTTCGCCGAACTGCAACCGCCCATAGGGATGGGGGATTGCCATGGTGCCCTTGATATTATTAGCAACCGCTTCGCAGGCGGCATTGGACAGGTCATCCAGGGGCAGAATGATGACGTGATTGCGAATGCCGACGCGACCGTTTTTGCGGCGCCAGCCCATGAATGTCGGTTTATTTGCCATGACTACCACCTCTTGGTTTTCAGGTTATGGGTGTGCACGTGGCCGCCCTTTTTCACGGCGGCAACGCATTTGCCGATGTCATGGCCGTACTTGATGACCGTGTCGCCCTTGGTGATTTGGGCGAGCGCAACTTTGTGGCCGATGGGTATGTCATGCAGACATTTCATACGAAGCGTCTTATTGCCCCGCATCAGCCAGCCGGTCAGCATCTGGCCCTTGCGGACGCCTTCGACGACAACGACGCCGACGGAATCCTTATTTTCGTGTACGAGATAATGCGGTGCAGCCACCTTGTCCTCCTTAAAAAAGTTAGAATTGAGTCATTAGGGTCGAAGTATGATTTTTGCTGACGCGGAACGGCCTTCGATCAGATCGGAAAAGGCGCCTGCGCCGTCCGATAAGTCTCGTTCCTCGTACCAATCCAAGTTGCCGAGCGTGCCCGAATGCATGGCCGCGACGACCGCATGGAAATCTTGCATGGTGTAAGTGTAGGTGCCGATGAAGGTGATTTCCTGAAGGGTTAGCTTGCGCACATCTATGCCATCTACCCCATCCATCAGTCCTACGTGGACGATCACACCACCGGGGCGGATCGCGGATATAGCGCCCACCCGGGTCGGTTTGCCGCCGACGCAATCGATCACCACATCAACGGAATTCTCACCGGCTTTGTTGTTGTTGATGGGATCGAACGGCGTGCAAATGCCTGCTTGAGCGGCCGTCTTACGCCTCAATTCATTGGTTTCCGCCAACAAAATATCCCGACAGCCCTGGGCATAGAGAGATAGCGCCGCCGCCATCCCCACGGCACCGCCGCCAAACACCAAGGCCCGGTTTTCCGCGAGTGGACGATGCGCGGCTTTGGCCGCCATCGTAACCGCATGCCAGCCAGTGGCAATTGGCTCAGCCAGTGCGGCCTTCGCCATGTCCATTCCTTCTGGCACAGGAACCAGGTTGCTTACCGGGATCGACAGAAACTCGGCGAATGCGCCTTGGCGCGGTGCCATGGAAACGATTTCCCGGTCCGCGCATAAGTTTGAACGCCCCAACAAACAAGCCTTGCAATGTCCACAGGTCACCAGCGGATTGATCACCACCTTTTGCCCGTTCATCGAACTACCGACGATGACGCCAGCGGCTTCATGGCCAAGGATTAACGGCGCGATACGACGTTCGTCATGACCCAGGTAAGCATGCAAATCAGATCCGCAGATCCCTACGGCGTCAACACGCACCAGCACCTCGCCCTCGCCAGGAACGGGATCGGTTTCCTCGCGGTAAATCACTTCATTTGGTTGGATGTAGACCAAAGCTTTCAAGGTGCGATCCTCACTTTGCCGAGTAACCGCCGTCGAGGCCGATAACCTGTCCGGTGATGTAATCAGAGGCGGGGGCCGCTAAGAAAACGGTGATACCATCGATATCTTCAACTTCGCCGTTACGTCCGATAGCGGTCATCTTGGCGTTGTGGTCGACCAAGTCTGGGTTGTCGTAAACCTCGGCGGTCAGGGCGGTGCGGAAAAACCCCGGCGCGATGGCGTTTACCATGATGCCTTGCCCCGACCACGCTTCGGCCATGGCGCGGGTCACCTGAGCGATACCACCCTTGGATGCGCCATAGGGAATAGAGTTTGCAAAGGCACGGGTGGACTGCAGCGACGCAATGTTAATGATTTTGCCGCGGCCCTTCTCAAGCATGCCCGGCACACACGCGCGGGCGAGAAAAAACGGCGTCGCCAGATTTAGGTTAACCGTGATGTCCCAGGTCTCGGAGGTGACTTCGTCATAAGGCTGACGCAGATTGACGCCTGCGGCATTGGTCAAAATGGTCGGGGCGCCGAAATGACGAGCGACCTCTGCCACCACATCGACCAAGGCTTCACGGTCCAAAAGATCGGCAACCACACCTTCAGCCTTGCCTTTGCCTTCGGCGTTTATTGTTTCCACAGCTTTGCCCAAGGCATCTTCCTGACGGTCCACCAAAACGACATCGGCACCAGCTTGGGACAAGGCCCAAGCCATACGTTGGCCGATCCCGGATGCCGCGCCCGTGCACAAGGCAACATTTCCGGTTAAATCGAAGAGCTGGTTCATAGATCGCTTTCTGGTCATTTAATGCTTGTCTTTTTTTACAAAGAGTCCGTTCCCGCCGACAAGGAGAATCCGGCGGGAACGGAATTCTACTGGAGTTCGAACGTCTCGTCAGGGAAATACTTGGCGAGACGCACGTCACCGGTACGAGCATGCGCTTCCATGCCTTCCAGGCGAGAAATTCTTGCGGTGACCTGCGCCACGTCACGGTTGGCTTCGCGAGAAGACCGCTGATAGGTCACGACCTTGATGAACTTGCCGACGCTGAGGCCACCGGTGTACTTGGCAGCACCCTTAGTGGGCAGGATGTGATTTGGACCCGAAGTTTTGTCGCCAAAGGCTACGTTGGTTTCTTCGCCCAGGAACAAGGACCCGTAGTTGCGCAAGTTCTGCAGCCACCAGTCGAGGTCATCGCAATGCACTTCGAGATGCTCTGATGCGTAATCATCGCTGACTTTTACAGCTTCCTCACGCGTTTCAACCAAAACAACTTCGCCGTAATCACGCCAGGCATCCTCGGCTGCCTTGCTGTTTAATTCGGGGAGCTCTGCAATCAATTCGGGCATGCGCTTCATAACCGTTTCAGCCAGTCCGCGGGAATCCGTGATCAACCATGCAGGAGTGCTGGGGCCATGTTCGGCCTGGCCCACCATGTCGACGGCGACAAGCTCGGGGTCTGCATCCTTATCGGCGATGACCAGGATTTCCGACGGACCTGCAAACATATCAATGCCGACGCGGCCATAGAGTTGGCGCTTAGCTTCAGCCACGTACTGGTTACCCGGGCCGACCAGAATATCGGCAGGGCGGCCGGTAAATTGGCCAAACGCCATCGCCGCGATGCCTTGCACACCACCCAAGTTCAACACTGTGTCGGCACCACACAAACCCAAGGTGTAGAGAATAGCGGGATGCATGCCACCCTCACGACCGGGAGGCGAGCAAGCGATAACATTTTCGACACCGGCGACTTTCGCGGTGGTCACGGACATGATCGCCGATGCGATGTGCGAATAACGTCCACCCGGCACATAACAACCTGCCGCCTGCATCGGGATCAGCCGTTGACCAGCGAACAGGCCGTCGGATAGTTCGGTTTCGAACTCATTCATGCTGGCAAGTTGCGCCTTGGCGAAGTCACTCACACGTTCATAAGCAAACTGAATGTCTTTTTTCAGCTGCTCCGGAACTTTCCCTGCAGCCGCTTTGATGTCTTCATTGGATACAACGATATCGCCATCCCATTTATCAAACTTGCGGGTGTATTCAATGGACTTTTCTTCGCCACCTTGCTCAATTTCCTTGAGCATATTGGCGACCAGATCACGGACATCGTCCTCGCCCGTTGTCGCGGTTTTGTCCGCTTTTTTTAGATATTCAATAGCAACCTTCTTTATCCTCCTAAAGGACCCCGGACAAACGGAGCGGCCAATTGCTAACGGTTTCGGATTTCGACTGCATAGCCTTCCCCATTGTTCCCGGAAACTCGGTATTCGCTTTAAGTTTTTCATTATTGCGCATTTGATAAGCGCTTACATTTAAGGCGCCACTTAAAGCCTAGACATTAGGGGTGTCAAGCTTTTTTTGCACTCCACCTAGAAATGTACTATATGTTCTAGGTATTGTATTCATTAGAAATTAAACCTTATAGACTTGATATAGAACAATGTCTGAAGAAACGATCCCTAAGAGAAAGCGCTTACAAAAAAAGCCGCTTCGAGCTCCCACGCTGAAGGATGTGGCCGAACACGCCGGCGTGTCGACGGCAACAGTTTCGCGCTATCATTCCAACGCGGAGCTGGTCGGAGAAGAACGTCGCCGACGCGTTGAGGCCTCCATCGCAACCTTGGAATACATCCCCCATGGCGCGGCGCAAGCTTTGGCGTCGAAACGATCCCGAACCATCGGTGCCATCGTACCCACGCTGGACAACGCGATCTTTGCCAGGGGTATTCAAGCCTTCCAACAACGCCTACAGAACGCCGGATACACCCTGTTTATCGCCAGTTCGAATTACTCTCATGATGAAGAACGGACACAGGCTGAAACGCTCATCGCACGCGGCGTGGACGGTGTGATGCTGATCGGGCTTGACCACCACGACCAATTATTTGAGCGCTTCAGGCAAAAGCAATTGCCTTACATCAACACCTGGTCGTTCAGAAGCGATTCGGATCACCCGTGCATCGGCTTCAACAATTTCGACGCGGCAGTGCGCCTGACAACTTATTTGCTGGATATCGGTCATATACGATTCGGTATCATCGCCGGCATCACGCGCAATAACGACCGTGCCCACGACCGCCTACAAGGCATCCTGCACACCTTGTCCGAACGTGGTTTGACCATCCCTGACGATATGCTGATCGAGTGTCCTTACGACATCGCTGTCAGTCGCCAAGCCATGAAAAGACTACTGGCCTTGGCCGAACTACCCACAGCGGTGATCTGTGGCAACGATGTGTTGGCCTATGGCGCATTACTGGAATGCCAAGCCAGCGGCCACAAAATCCCAGATGATGTTTCAATCATCGGTTTCGACGATCTGCCGTTGTCCGCCCACATACAGCCGCCTCTGACCACCATGCATGTGCCATCCGAAGAGATGGGGCAAAAAGCCGCAGATTACCTTTTGGCATGTCTAAACGGAGAAAACGTGCCTGAGCACGCCGAGCTTGAGGTTAACCTCATCATCCGCGGCACCACGGCCCCGCCGCACAAGTGATTATTTTTTTTTTGGGCTATAGGAGGTTTAGTGCCAAGGCTCTAGTCATCTGACGGTCATTTTTTGATACTTATCTATTTTAAAAAGTGCCCGTCCCGAAACCGCAACAGCCCATGAACACATAATTGAAGAAAACCGTGAGGGAATTATGAAATGACTGCACCTAACATTCTATTTATTCAAGCGGACCAGATGGCGGGCCCGGCGCTTCCCATGTACGGGCACAAGGTTGTTAAAACCCCGCATCTACAACAATTGGCAGAAAGCGGTACGACCTTCCAGAACGCCTACTGCAACAATCCCGTATGCGCACCGTCGCGTTTCTCCATGATGTCAGGGCAATTGTCATCGCGTATCGGCGCTTATGATAACGCGTCCGAGTTTCTTGCATCGGTACCGACCTTTGCCCACTATCTTCGCGATCTTGGATACAAGACGTGTCTCAGTGGCAAGATGCATTTTGTAGGTCCGGATCAACTGCACGGATTTGAAGAACGCATAACGACCGACATCTATCCGTCGGATTTTGGCTGGACGCCCGATTGGAGCCAAACCGATTTTCCCTTCGCACCCTCGGTGATGAGCTTGCGGGGCGTTGTCGAAGCTGGTCTTTGCACGCGTTCGCTTCAGTTGGATTACGATGAAGAAGTCTGTTTCACGTCGGTAAAGAAGATTTATGATTACGCGCGGGATCAAGATGACAGGCCGTTCTTCCTGACGGCATCCTTCAGCCATCCTCACAATCCTTTCACCATCACCCAGGAATATTGGGACCGCTACGATCATGACGAAATCGATTTACCTTCGGTGCCATTTATTCCCTTTGAAGACCGTGATCCATGGAGCCAACGTTATTACCACCTGATCCGCCAAGATGAGCATGATGTTAGCGACGATATAATTCGTACTGCGCGGCGCGCCTATTACGGAATGATCAGCTATGTCGATGACCAGGTTGGAAAGCTCATGACGGCTTTGCAAGAGACCGGTCTAGCGGACAACACCGTGGTTATCTTCACAGCCGACCATGGCGATATGATGGGCGAACGGGGTATGTGGTTTAAGTTTAATCCCTACGAATGGTCGGTTCGTGTCCCATTGATTGTCTCGTCTCCGAGCGGCGTTAAGAACCACGTCGAAGAACGCGGCGTATCCTTGGTAGACCTGTTGCCAACGTTTGTTGATCTGGCGACTGACGGTAACCCGCCGGAAATGATTGACCCGATTGATGGCCACAGTTTAGTCGGACTTATGCACAATAACGATTTGGAATGGCAAGATGATGTCATGATGGAATTCACTGGCGAGGGCATCTATTCGCCTTGTTTCATGCTGAGGAAAGATGGTTTTAAGTTTGTCTTCTGTGAAGACGATCCCGGTATGTTATTTGATTTAGAGAACGATCCGAAAGAACTTCGCAATTTGTGCGGTGATGCGGATTACGCCGGGATAGAAGCGGATATGTTGAAGGCGATCCAGGATCGCTGGGATTCGGACAGCATAAAAAAAGACATAATTAAAAGTCAAATTCGCCGCCGATATATCCAGTCGGTACTGCTTAAAGGCGTTCGGTCACCTTGGGACTATCAGCCCTATAGGGATACCTCCAAGGAATTCGTGCGTAGCAGTAAAGACACGAACACGACTATGACCAAGGGGTTGGCCAGGTTCCCCTATATGGAGCCGGTGCCGCCAGATACGCCGAGATCAGAATAATTTGAATTTGAATGCGGCGAACGATCTTCATGGCAGACAATAATCCGGCCCTGCATCAATGTGACTATCTTGCTAATGCGAATCGAATGGCGGAAGGCCTGTTTGCCGCCATGCAATTTACCAAGATGGATGTCTTCATCGACACCTACATGGACCTAGATCGCCGGCATCACGCGCAATAACGACCGTGCCCACGACCGCCTACAAGGCATCCTGCACACCTTGTCCGAACGTGG
>ERZ651768.2843-NODE-2843-length-11812-cov-4.489561_pt1 | contig 11812 bp, 10 predicted proteins | sample MGYA00514754_ERZ651768 | MGnify/ENA metagenome assembly ERZ651768 | reverse complement strand
TTTTGCGATGCCGCCAGCTTCAGCTTTCTTACCCACCATAAATCCAGTAATATTTTGAAGAAACAGAAGGGGAATCTTTCTTTGGCAGCAAATCTCAACAAAGTGGGCACCCTTTAGGGCTGTTTCGCTAAAGAGAACACCATTATTGGCTACAATCCCAACGGCTTCTCCACCGATCTTACAGAATCCCGTCACGAGTGTTTTTCCATAATCTGCTTTGAATTCTTCAAAGTTGGAGCCATCAACGATTCGAGCGATTACTTCACGTACATCAAAGGGAATACGATGATTTTGAGATACAATCCCATAAAGTTCATTTGAATCGTAAACTGGTTCATTATAGCGATTGATTTCAGGTAATGATTGAGGATAATGGTTAATAATTGCTCGGATCTTTTCGATAGCTTCATCATCATTTTCAGCAAAATGATCAGCCACTCCACTCATTCGTGTATGGAGTTTTGCGCCACCTAGTTCTTCCGGTGTGGCTGTTTCACCGATGGCAGCTTTCACCAAGGGTGGACCGCCAAGGAATATGGTTCCTGTTTTGTTGACAATTATAGCTTCATCGCTCATGGCGGGTACATAGGCTCCACCGGCTGTGCAAGAACCCATGACTGCTGCGATTTGCGGAATACCTGCTGCACTCATTCGCGCCTGGTTATAAAATATTCGTCCAAAATGATCTCGATCAGGGAAAACTTCATCCTGTTTGGGGAGAAATGCACCACCACTATCAACGAGATAGATGCAAGGAAGTCGATTTTCTGATGCAATTTCTTGAGCTCGAAGATGCTTTTTTACAGTCAATGGATAATAGGTACCGCCCTTGACTGTCGCATCGTTTGCAATAACGACACAAGAATGCCCATGTATTTCAATGATTCCGGTAACGATTCCGGCGGCTGGAACAGGATCATCATAAATTTCATAAGCAGCTAATTCAGAAAATTCAAGAAAGTCTGTATTGGCATCTTTCAGTCTTTCTATTCGTTCCCGAGCTGTGAGTTTCCCACGTTTGTGATGTTTTTCAATTCGATGAGATGGACCCATTTCTCGAATTTTTTCCAAGATGGTAACCAACTCATCCGATAATGCATTATGGTACTCATAATTCGATTTGAATTTTACAGAGGATGTGTCGATCTTTGTCTCAATCTTAGGCATGAGTGACTGACTCCTTTTCTACGGTATTTTGAATGAATTCAGCCGCTTGGATTAAACTTTTAGACTGAATTCCAGTTTCAATCCCAAGAGATTGACATAATGAATGAAGGGTTTCTGTGGCAATGTTTCCCGAAGAACCTTCTGCATATGGACAACCGCCCATTCCACCGGTGGAACTGTCAAATTTGTATACTCCCAATTCAAGGCTTGCGCGGATATTCTCTTCTGCAAATCCAAATGTGTCATGCATGTGGAGTGCAAATAATGAGGGAGGCCATTTTGATAAAATAATCTCTAACAATCTTCGAACTTCATTTGGTTTGGCTCGTCCGATTGTATCTCCTAATGAGATTTCCGTTATCCCTAGGTCAATGAGTTTTGAAATCATATCAATAACTATTTTATGATTAATCTTGCCTTCATAGGGGCAATGCCAAACCGTGGAAATATATCCACGAACCCGGAGATTTATTTCTTTCCAGACCAATTGCATTTCAGAAAATCGTTTCATACTTTCATTTATAGAACAATTGGTATTATTTTGGGAAAATGTTTCACTTACAGTCGTAAATACAGCAACAGAATTATACCCTGCATCCAGGGCATTTTCAAGTCCAGGTAGATTGGGAATGAGAGCTGTATAAACCGTGTGTGGAGCATGAAGGATTGAACGAGAAACTTCATCGGCATCAGCCAATTGCGGAATCCATTTGGGAGAGACAAAACTGGTAACTTCTATTTCCGGGAAACTACACTCAGACAATAAATCAATATATCTAATTTTATCTTCTGTGGAAATGGTTTGATTTAAACTTTGGAGTCCATCTCGGGGACCTACTTCAACAATTTTTACAAAAGATGGATATGAAGCCATCAGTTTTTGATCCAATTGGGTTTTCTTTTTTCGAGAAAAGCCGACAATCCTTCCTGACCTTCTTCACTTGATCGAATTTCTGAGATTACATCTGTCGAGTCGATTGAATCCATATCTCTAATATATTCTTTGAATTTGGCTTGGGAAACAGGACCGCCTTTTAATAGTTGATCCACAACTTGATTGGTCATTATTTCTAATTCATCATTCTTCACACAATAATGAATGAGACCTATTTTTTCTGCAAATGGAGCATCAAATCTTTCCCCGGATATTCCTAGTGCACGAAACCAAGATTTACCGATTTTCTTTTCAGTATAGGGACCGATTACTGCCGGGATTAATCCTATTAAAACTTCACTTAATGAAAACAGGGTCTTTTCTTCTGCAATAACTATATCACAAACGGTGCAAAGCCCAAAGCCTCCACCAAAAGCATGTCCATGAACTATACCAACAATGGGCTTATTGCATTCATCAATCGTTTTGTACATCTTGGCCAATAAAACAGTTTCAGCTTTATTCTCATCGGAAGTTTTCTCTATAGAATTTTTCATCATATTTACATCAGCTCCCGAGCAAAAAGATTCACCTTGCCCATTTAAAACCACGATGCGAATGTTTGAATCTTTCCCTACAGAATGAAATGCTGTGGTGATTTCTTGCATCATGATCTCATTCATAGCGTTTCGTACATCAGGCCGATTTAGGGAAATAGTTGCAATGTGTGATTCAGTATTTAGGTTGATGGTTGTGTAGGTCATTTGATTAGGATTTTATGCGTGGTTCAATTTAGGAAATTTCAAGGTTAGGATTATTTAAAAAACAAAAACCCCCGCTCCATCTAAATTGTGTTACATTCGACGAAAGCGGGGTTGCATAAATTATTACAAAAAAAGTTTAAAAATAGAATTTCCGGTTATCAACAATTTCGGCATTCTCTTTCAAATCATCTAACCATGCTTGGAAAAATTGATTCTGTTTCTGATTAAAAATTGTTTTTCGAAGTGATTCTTTTTGTACTTCATATTCAGTTGAATCAAATACGCTGATCTCTTTTAGCTCAATGATAGCATGGCCACGACCGGTCTCCAAAGGTCCAAGGATTTCACCTGGTTTCGCGGCAAGAAGTGCCCCGGTTACGTAATTACTCCGTCCAATGGATGTAAAACCTTGCACCAGTTGTTTGGATTCATTTTTGATGGCGTCTAGTTCGGAGTCCTCATCGATAGCATCATCCAGTTTTATATCTTTTCCTGAGATAGTGAGTAACAATTTATTTGCTTGATCCAGAGTAACTGCCATGACCTTTGTTTTCTTCAGGGTACTTTTTATTTGTGCCTGGACTTCTTCGTATGATTTGAATCCAGGTGCAATAATTGTATCCAGTGTAAATACTGAAAAATACTGATCATTCTCCAAAATATCAGATACATCACCCACTTTACTATTGAATGCAAAACGAACACCTGCACGAAGACCGCCAAGTCCTTTTATTGAAAACCCTTCTTCATTCATTTTTTTATGGTTCCCAATATCAAGGTTGTGTTCTGATACGGCTGACGAAAATCCGTTATCTTGTGCATCATAACTAAATAGAGTGGCATCCCTTTTCAGATTAGAGAGGGTTGTTGAACTGATTTCAATTTTTAGTAAAATATGAGATGCTAAAACTTTTTCTTCGCCATTTTCTACTTTTTTATCTCTTACATAGATAATGTGATATCCAAAATTGGATTTTACAGGTTCAATAATCTCACCTTTTTTCGCAGTAAATGCAGCTTTCTCAAATTCCTTGACCATTTGACCTTTCCCAAACCATCCCAAGTCGCCACCTTTCGTACCTTGATTTCCTGGATCTACAGAGTATTCATTAGCCAGAGTTGCAAATTCTTCACCTTCCTTTGCGCGTTCATAAATTGCAGTTGCCAGTTTTTGGACAGAGATAGAGTCATTCTTAGCTGGCTCTTTTTTCCATGAAACGTAGGATACAGAACGAAGTTCATCATGTTTAAAATCGGATTTACTTTTGTTATATTCTTCGCGAATTTCACTGTCACTGGGTTCGGATTCCTCCACGGGTACTTTCCCAGATGTAATATGAATTCCTGAAATTGTATAATTCACATTTCGCTTAATAAATTCATTCTTTATATTTCTTTCCGTAATGATGATACTTTCATCCAGCAATTTTTGCAGTTTAAAATTTGGGACATAAGTGTTTTTCATAAACGCTTCAATTGGAAGCCATTCATCGCCTTGGGGACTTGCCAAAGCAGTCCGGTATTTATCCCAATCAAAAACCCCATCCGTCTGGAAGCTTGGGTTTTGTTGCAGAAAGGGAGGGGGATTATTTTCAAGGTGGTACATAACCTCTTCATCAGATGCAGAAATATTTAATCGTTTAACTTCCTGTGAGACCAATACATCCTGAAGCATATTGTCCCAAGCCGTGTCTCGTGCACGGCGAATCTGGAAATCATTTAATTTTTGCCCATTCGATCGTGCTTGCTCTAATTGTTGACTCACTAGCTGGTTAAAGTAATCTGGTGAAATATCTTCCCCGTTGATTTGTGCAATAGTTGTTCTGGGGTCAACGTTGCCTGCAAGGATATCCAAAACATTAGCGCCACCGACAAGTCCGCCGATAGTCATACTCAAAATAAACATTGCGAGCAATGCCCACAAAACAACATGCATCTTTTCACGCATGGATGTCATCAGTCCCATAAAATACCTTTCATAATAATAAATTGATAAAAGAGGAAAATATACCGTGGAAAACGGGAGGCAAATTTAAAGTATGGTAATTGATGAAACAATGAGCAAGACGGATTTAACTTCAAGGCTTCATTATGACTGAATGCCAATCAATATTTGTAACAAAACACGGCGTGCCCGATGTTTTAAAATTAAAATCCGATTCTCTCAAAGAACCAATAATTGGTGAAGTTTGTGTTAAAATAAAGTATTCTGGAATTAATTTTGCCGATATTATGGGCAGGATGGGTCTTTATCCTACTGCGCCAAATCCGCCATACGTTCCGGGCTTCGAGATTGCGGGAATAATCGAAAAGACCGGAGATGACTCAACCAAAAGCCTTGTTGGACGTGCCGTTGTGGGATTATCTCGATTTCATGGTTACTCGACCCATACGAATGTGCCGTTAAATCAATTATTTTTCATCAATGAAAAGTGGCTGGATGTGGCAGCGGCTATTCCCGTTAATTATCTTACTGCTTATTTCATGATGGTTCACCAGGCTGCCATTCGGGAAAATGAATGGTTCCTAATTCATGGGATTGGCGGAGGTGTTGGTATTGCTGCGTTACAGATCGCACAATATTTGGGTGTAAAGATCATTGGAACTTGTTCCGGATGGAAACATGACCAAATTCACGATATGGGTGTAGAACATGTGATCGATTACAGGTCGGAGAATTTTAAGGATCGTGTATTAGAGATTACTGGTGGAAATGGCGCAGATGTTATTATTGATTCGTTGGGGGGTAAAGCGTTGAAAGATAGCTTTGGATGTTTGGCAGAATTTGGTCGGTTAATCTCTTACGGTTTCAGTAAGGCTGCACCAGGAACAAAAAAGAATATTTTAAAGATTCTTCCAGAATATCTAGGTATGCCAAAATTCAATCCGATGCATCTCATGTCGAAAAATAAAGGCGTATTTGGTTTTCATTTGGGTTTGATTCGAAAAAGACAAGATCTTGTGAAAAAGTATGGGAGTTTATTATTGAAATGGTTAGATGATGGTATCATTTCACCGAAAGTGGATGCGGTTTTTCCATTAGAAAAAGCAGCAGAAGCGCACCAATATATCTCTGACAGAAAGAATTTTGGAAAAGTTTTATTAATGGCAGATGAATGAGTTTGGTTCATTTAGAAAAAGAGGTCACAGCTTGTCGTAAATGTGACAGATTAACGGTCTTCCGAGAGAAAATTGCTAAAGAAAAACGAAAATCCTATATGGATTGGGACTATTGGGGGAAGGCTGTCCCGGGGTATGGAAAGCCTGATGCGAAACTTTTGATTTTAGGACTGGCGCCGGCTGCTCATGGCGGCAATAGAACGGGGCGAGTTTTTACGGGTGATAAATCTGCAGATTTCCTGTTTAAATGTCTTCATCATGCTGGTTTAGCTAATCAGCCAAATTCAGACCATCGAGATGATGGATTGGAATTGAATGGATATATCACGGCGGCTGTGAAATGTGTTCCTCCTGGAGATAAACCTACTGCTGAAGAAAAAGAGAATTGTGAGCCTTATTTGGCTCGGGAATTTGAATTATTACCTGATCTAAAAATTGTTCTAGGATTGGGAAAGATAGGATTTGATTCCTGTTTGAAATTTGTTCGTAAAACATTTCCATTAAAAATGAAGGATTTTAAATTTGGGCATGGTGTGCGATATGTATTACCAAATGGGCTCATCCTGTATGGTGCGTTCCATCCCAGTCCAAGAAATGTAAATACAAAAAGGTTAACTTTCGAAATGATGGTTGATTTCCTAGAGATAGTTAAAGGAGAACTTTAATAATGAAATTGATTAAAATTAGTCTTTTAATTGTGATGATTAAACCTGTTTTAGGTGTATGGCTGAGTTATGAAGAAGCAGTATTAAATTCGCCTTTTGAGGTGGCATCGTTGGGATGGACAATTTCAGTTCCCAATGAAGATGCCTATGTGTATCGTGGTAAAGGTGATAATTGGAAATCATGGTATAAAGTATCGTTGCCTAGCATGGATACAACACTATTTATAGATAGCACTGCTTTCACTTTGAAGGGTGATGATCTTCATGTGAGTAGTTTATCATTTGCGAAATCCGGAGACAAACTTTTACTAAAAACTGCTTCACGAAAAATATGGCGTCATTCAAATAGCGGTACCTATTTTATTTATAATCTGAGTTTGGGAACTCTGACCCCGGTTAGTGAGAACAATAAGAATCTACGAAATGTAAAAATTTCCCCCGATGGCAAACTGGTTGCATATGTACGGGAAGATAATAACCTTTACATTTATGAATTTAAAAGGAAGCGCGAACGAAGGCTTACATCATCAGGATCTAAAACAGTTCTTAATGGTCATTTCGGCTGGCTTTACGAAGAAGAATTAACTGGGTATGATGGCTATCGTTGGTCACCGGATAGTGAATCCATTGCTTTTTGGGAAGAAAATGAAGCCAAGGTTCCTGAGTTTATTTTATTTGATGAAATGGGATTATATCCAAAAATACAAAAAATACGATATCCTAAAGCTGGAGAAACAAATCCAACCTTAAGAATTGGGATTCTTCGAATTAAAGGTGGTGGGCGAAAATGGATTCAATACGCTCAAGTAGACAATGATTATTTACCTTGGATGGAATGGGTTAATAATGAAAAAGTTGCCTTTTTGAAAATGGACCGGAAACAGAAGAACTGGGATATTTTTATCGCCGATCGCCAAACTGGAAGATCCATGAAGGTATTATCGGAATCTGACCCGGATGGCTGGCTAGAAAATCATGAACAGATAAAATTTATGAATGATGGTAAAATTCTCTGGATATCAGAAAATTCAGGATATAAGCATATTTGGATTGCAAAACATTCAGGTTCCAACTTCTGGCCTATTACCAAAGGTGAGTGGGAGGTATCAGCCATCAAGTACATTGATGAAGATGCACAGAAAATTTATTTTACAGCTAATAAAGAATCTGTGTTTGAGAAACGATTTTACTCTATTCGAATTGATGGTACAGAACTAAAGCTCTTAACACCTGAAGAAGGGTCTCACTACATCTCAATTTCGGGTTCAAAAAAATATTTTACGGATACTTTTTCAAGTTTGACTGTACCGAAAAAGATCCTTTATCGGGATCTGGAATCCGGGGAAATTATACATGTGCTGGGTGAGACAGATCTTCTGCAATTTGAAGAATATGAATGGTCCACTCCGAAGATGGTTCATTTCCCAACAAAAGATAATACAGAAATTCTTGATGGGATCATTACACTCCCGCCAGATTATTCAAAAACAAAAAAATATCCTGTTATAATGTATGGATATGGGATGCCGGGTACGCAAATCGTTTGGAATCGCTGGGGAAGGACTTGGAACCAGTATTTAGCCCAACTAGGCTATATTGTTTTTTCCATGGATTCCCGTGGAATGAGCGGCCGGGGAGAAGCATTCAAGAACTTAAGCTATGGAGATATGGCTCATTATTTAGCAAAAGATCATTTGGCCGGGTTGAATTATCTTGTGGATGAAGGTTATGCAGATCCGGAGCGAATTGGTGCCTGGGGCTGGAGTGGCGGCGGCTATTTCACTTGTCTCATGTTAACTAAAAATGGTAAATATTTCAAGGCAGGTGTTTCTGTTGCACCCGTAACAGACTACCATCTTTATGACACAGCCTATACGGAACGCTCCATGGGGCTCCCACAAGAGAATAAGGCAGGATACGATTCGACGAATGTGATAACATGGATGAACCGCATGCAGGGGAGTATATTGTTGATGCACGGTACAGGAGATGATAATGTACATTCACAAAACACCACTCATTTTGTTCAGGCGGCGCTTAAGGCAGGGAAGGATGTAGAATGGTTTCAATATCCGAATCGGAGCCACGGGATTTATGGAAATGGTTCACGGGAACATCTTTATAAAAAAATGATAGATTTTTTTAAAGCAAAATTATAAACTGATATATGACCACGTAAATCATTAGATGGATTCACTTGGTGGCGTTGATATTTTGTGGACAAAGACTTTAGTGATGAATTTGATGATAGGGAATATGATATAGCTGCATTTTTTTCAAGAAAAAAATCCTTTAACAATTAATGGGCTATATCTATATCACACTAAGTGCCTTCTTTTTTTGCCTGATGACAATCTTTGTAAAAATTGCCGGGCAACAATTAGCAACAATTCAAATTGTTTTCATTAGAGGTATAATTACACTTTGTTTCACGTATGCAATTATTCGCAGAAAAAAAGTTTGGTTATGGGGAAAAAATTATAAAATACTAATTCTGAGAGGAATAACCGGGACAGTGGCACTTTTCTGTGTGTATGAGTCCATACAGCGATTCTCTCTTTCAGAAGCAACTGTAATTCAATATCTCTTCCCTATATTTACCACTTTATTAGCATCATTCTTAATATCAGAGCATGTAGGTAAAAAACTTATTTTTGCAATTGTTTTGGGTTTTGGAGGTGTATATATAATTTTAGGTTTACCATTTTTAAATCCAGATTCTTCTTTTAATACATTAAGTGTGCTTATTGCAATCTCTGGTGCATTCTTAAGTGGTCTTGCTTATGTACTAGTTAGATTAGCATCAAATATGAATGAGTCACCTTATGTAATCATGTTTTATTTTCCCTTATTTACTATTCCATTGAGTTTTCCATTCGCATATTCGGCATGGATATCTCCAAGTTTTAATAATTGGATAGCTTTATTACTAATCGGTATTTGCGCACAAATAGGACAAACTTTTTTAACATTTGGATACAAGTTGCTACCCGCTAGTAAAGCGGCACCCACTAGTTATATACAAGTACCTTTTTCTGCTTTAGCGGGTGCATTGATTTTTTATGAAAATATATCGTATAATTTCATTTTAGGTTCGATTATAATATTTTTTGCCATTTTTCTAATCATTGAAAAAAGAACACAATCTGAATACAAATTTTTGCATTAATGGTTCTATTTTCGTGGTTTTTTATAAAATAATGATGTGAAAAATAATAGGGTTGTAAAATAAAATGTTTTATAAATTTGGTTTATAGCTTTTTATTTCAGAAAGTAGATTGATTATGAAGAAAACTTATAAATTACTTTTCTTAACAAGTTTATTCTTTATTATTAGTTGTGATGATATAACCTTTCACAGAAAGCCGATTATTTCTGTAACTGTTTCATCAGATTGTCACGACCTGTATAAAGATGATAACCTGTATATATATATTTCTCGATTAGGTACCGATTGGGATACTGATATGTATGTAGATGTTGGAAGCACAGAAGATTTACCAGTGTTTGTCGAAGGTAAGTATAATATTACGGCGATTGCATCTAGAAAAAATTTAACTGGAAGTAATTACGAATCAATTAAATCTATTTATATATATCATGGTGAAGAAAGAAATGTCGAATTTCATTGTGATTAGTGAATAATTATTTTTTTGAATGATTAATCGCATCACATTACTATTGTTTATTGGGTTATCATTTAGCTCCAATCAGCGAATATTTTTTATTAATCATTTAGTAGAGAAAAACGGAGTATTAGTAAGACCAATGACAAATGAAGTTGTGATTGGAGATATCTACAGATATTTTAAAAAGGGAAATATAAAAACAGAAAAGGTGTTTGTCGGAAGCATTACAACCGAAGGGAAAAATGGTAATTGGATAAGGTGGTGGAATAATGGGAGAAAAAAATCAGAAGGACTCTATCTCAATTCTGTGAAAGACGGTTTGTGGACTGAATGGACTGAACTGGGAGATAAATATTCTGAATTACTCTATAAAAACGGTTCGCTAATACAACTTAAAAATTGTCTGCTTGAAAATTGTGATTAATCATCAAGCCCCACACTCGTGAGGGGCGAAGTACCAAATACCCTTGTTCTGGTATAGAGTTGCCAAGTAATTTCACAAGCGATTGTGGCATCTAATTGCTACATATATGCTACTTTGGGGCTGTAGCTCAGTTGGGAGAGCGCTTGAATGGCATTCAAGAGGTCAGCGGTTCGATCCCGCTCAGCTCCACATACGATTTATTCTCTTAAAACCCTGCATTAGCGGGGTTTTTTGTTTATGGGATAAATGGTAGATTCAAATGTTCTGTAATAGTCAAATTGAGGAGTAAACTATGATTAGTAATCTAAAGCCCTTACTATTTTTTATAATACTATCTACAATTTCTTTTGGTAATCAAACAGATATAAGAATGATGGAGATTGCAGATTTAGCTGCTATTAATATATTAATTGATAATTATTCAAAAACTGAGGATGATGGTACATTACTTGAACAGGCAAAATTGATGTCTGATGATAGGGTATGGATTGGGAACAATGGAGCGGGACGGATAACAAACCAGAGTCTTAATATGAATATGCAGCAAACTCAAGTGGATGCTTTGTTTAAAAGTATTAGTGGAATAAAATGGTTTACTGATGCTCGTGACAGATTAATAAAATTCTATGGTGATGGCAATGTTGCAGTTGCCAGTTTTTATTGGTATAGGACATTTGTTTTGCCGCCAAATACAAGTTTTGAAAATAGAGATATTATGAGTAAACAACTTGACCCAATTGCAATATCATTGGTGCTGGAAAAAAAAGAAGGTAACTGGAAAATTGTACACTCACATACTTCCTTATTGGTTAAACAGGATAATAAATAAGTAGTTAGATGTTTAGCATCAAGCCCCACATTTGTGGGGTTTTTTGTTTATGGGATGAGGGGTAGATTTGGGCAATCCATAAATTTGTGAGAAGATTTTAAAATATGAGAAAAATAGTGTGCTACTTATTATTTGTATGTGTGATGACGCAAATGGGGCAGGCAAAAACAGTAGATGATTTAAGATTACTAACGAAGTCATTTGGCCAACAGAATAGATTCAGAGTTACTACAAATCGGAATAATAAAATAAAGTATATCCATGGTCTTCTATCGGTCCCTAATTATCAGGATGTGCACTCCATTCAAAATTTCCTAAAGGAATATAAAACGGCATTTGG
>ERZ651768.2842-NODE-2842-length-11813-cov-3.841769_pt1 | contig 11813 bp, 14 predicted proteins | sample MGYA00514754_ERZ651768 | MGnify/ENA metagenome assembly ERZ651768 | reverse complement strand
TAATTTTTTTCTTTTTTTCTTAAAAGTTAAATAAATATGTTTTAAATAATAAACTAAGGAAGTTCTCCAAGGATTTTCTCCGATAATTTTAAAAAATGCTCTCTTGCTTCCTGTAACAATACTTATGTTGTAGAAAATCATCTTACTGACTCTCAACAATTCTGCAATGATTTCAGAATGTAACTTATAGAAATCTTCTATGGGAAGACTATCATCAAACTCGGAATACTTTGTTCTTGGGTCATTCATCATGGATGGCCAGTTCCCCATACGCTGATATTCTCCACGCGCTATTTTGAGTTTCATATTATATGGTGGAGATGTTATCGTCAAATCTACAAAGTTATCCGGCATCTTCTTCATTGTATCCAGACACTTCTCATTATATATTTTATTAATCTCCACTAGTTCAATAATCCTTGTTCTTGTAAATCATCGGAAAACTCTTCATCACGAGCAAGGTTCAATTCTTCCATGTTATCATAATGGTTCATGGTTTTTCTCAGTTCTCCATCATCATCTACTCCGATGTTCAGTTCCATAATCCCACCATTCTTCACCTATATCAAATTGATTATTTCCTTCAGTACTATCAGCATCTAGATATCCCATTAGTGTATGGTGTACACCATCTGATCCCCAATCAAATAATTTCTCTCCATTATCCCATTGTTTGTTACCTTCGGTGCCAATTTGATTATCTGAACTAAAATTATCATTATTAGGGTCAGGATTATAATTATCTCCATTTAAATAATAAAACAAAAACAAAATAATAAATTTTTTCATATCATGGATATTGGATCTACATGTATCTGGACGTTGTTTGCTCCAACGCTAAAATTTTTATTTTTTATAAAATTTTCATTAATAAATAAATGTAATTTTTCGCCGTTAGAATCATATTTTTTCAAAGATTTTAATATAACCTGAAACCTATAATTATTTTTAATTTTTTCTTTAAAACATGCTGCTGGACCTAATATTTCTAACCCCTTATATTGGTTTAATAAATTATTCCTTATTTTATTTGACAATGCCAAAACTGATTTTGGATCGGGTCCGATGAATTCAATTTTTGTGATCCAGCTGAAAGGGGGATATTTTAATATATTCCTATCATCTAACATGATCTTATAATATTGCTTTAAATCTAATTTCGCTGCGGCTTTGATAACTGGATTATCATTATCATAGGTTTGAATAATAACCTCTCCTTTCTTTTTACCTCTACCAGATCGACCTGCTGCCTGATATATTAACTGAAAAATTCTCTCGCTTGCACGGAAATCAGGTAAATGAAGGCCTAAATCAGCATTAATAATTCCAACTAGAGTTATATCTGGGAAGTCTAAACCCTTTGCGATCATTTGTGTCCCAATTAAAATATCTATCTTACCATCAAAAAAAGACTGTAGAATTTTTATCATATCAGAGCTTTTCTTAACACTGTCATGATCAACTCTTGCAATGCGAGCACGAGGAAAAGTTTGTTCTACAATATTTTCCACTTTCTGAGTACCTGTCCCTGTATAAATCAGATTTTTACTCATACATTCTTTACAATTATCAACTGATTGCATTTCAATATAACCACAAATGTGACACTTAAGATTATTATCTTGTTTATGATACGTAAGGGGGGTTTTACAAGCAGAACACATTATCAGTGCACTGCAATCTGAGCAGCGTACTGAAGGTGAATAACCTCTTCTGTTCTGAATCAATAATATTTGTTCATTTTTATTTAGTCTTTCTTCAATTTTATCTAATAGCATACCAGAAATGACAGTATTTATTTTCCCTGATTCTTCACTCTCTTCTAATAGATTAACAATTTTCACTGTTGGATATCTTGCTTTCCCATATCGCTTTGGTAAGCTAAGATATTTATGCTTATTATGCTGATAATTATAATAACTCTCTAAGCTAGGTGTCGCACTTGATAACAATATACTGGATTCTTCAAATTTTGCACGCATAATTGCAACATCTCTTGCATGATATCTTGGAGATGGAGACTCCTGCTTATATGATGAATCATGTTCTTCATCCACTATAATTACCCCTAAATTTTTCAATGGTGCAAATATCGCGCTTCTTGCACCTATAACTATTTTATAATCATTATTGTATATCTTATGCCATGTGGATGCGCGCTGAGATTTAGTTAATTGAGAATGCCATAATGCAGTTTTATTACCAAAAACCGATTTAAAACGTCCCGCTATTTGCGGAGTTAATGAAATCTCTGGCAACAATATTATCGCTGATTTACCTTGCGCTATAACTTTTTTTATGATTTCTATAAATATTTCAGTTTTACCACTTCCTGTCACACCATGTAATAAATGAGAATTAAATTTTCTTGTTTCCAAATATTTATTCAGCTTATTTATTACTATCTTTTGATCCGGGTTAAAACGTATTTTTTTTTCAACTGGTTTAAACGATAAATCATCTATACTATATTCCTTTTCCTTTTTAACAAGTATAATCAACTTTTTTTTCTCAAGAGACTGACAAACAGAAACAGGGTTAGAACAAATATTTTTTAATGACGATACTTTTAATAATGTCAGGGTGGTTGCTTTTTTGATGTGTCTATATACATTATACTGCATGGGTGCTTTTTTTTTCAAATCATCAATTACGATTCCGCTTTCAAGCTCAACGTATTTAGCATACCAGTTTAATTGAGGCGAATAATTTTTTGTTATACTAATCGGTAAAACAGTATTAAAAACTTTACCAATAGGTGTAACATAATAATAACTAATCCAATGTATTAAATCCCATAATTCTTTTGTTAGAATTGGGCCTTCGTCAATTATCTTTGAAACAGGTTTAATATCACCTTCATAAGTTGTATTCTCGTTTAGTGCGGTAATTACACCATAAACCAGACGATTACCTAATTGAACTTTAACTCGTGATCCGATTCGGGCAATATGAATCAGATCACTCGGGATTTTATATGTAAAAGATTGAAATGTCGATATAGAAAGCGCTACTTCAGCAAACATTATATATTAATATTAAAGACTAGCCTTTAATCACATATAACTTTACATCAGAAGTTATATCTTTCGATATCTTTACGTTAATATGATAAATACCTAACGCTTTTATTGGTTCTTCAATGGATATCTGATTTTTTTCTATTTCAAAACCTTTATCAATTAATTCTTTGTGAATATCTTTGTTTGTGATAGAACCAAACATTTTCTCTTCATCGCCAACTTTAACCTCAATAGTTATTTCAACTTTACTTAATTTTTTTGCCAAAACGTTCAAAGCTTGATTTTCTCTTTCGAGCTTAGACGTTGCAACTCTCTTGTTTTCATTAGCAACCGCTATATTCCTATTTGAAGCTCTAAGCGCTAACCCTTGAGGGATTAACTTATTCCTAGCATATCCAGGCTTAACAGCTATAACATCTCCTGATTCACCTAAATTTTCAATATCACTCAATAAAATAATTTTCATGATTATACCTCACTAATATTATTCTGAACCATTATCAATAAAAGGCATTAAACCTATTGTGCGAGCTCGCTTTATTGCACTTACAACTTTACGATGCATCTTTGCACTCGTGCCAGTAACTCGACGAGGCATAATTTTACCATTATCATTTATAAATCTCTTTAATAATTTGACATCTTTATAGTCAATTTCAATAATATTATTTTCTTTAAAAAAACAATATTTTCTTCTTGTTTGAAAAGCCATTATTTTACTCCTTCAGTTTCTTCATCATTTTTTTCTTTTGATATTTTATCTTTAACATCATCTGAACTTTTATCTTTATCAGATTTTAGATCTTCTTTCTCTTTTATAGACGACTCATTATCAACTTTTTCAAGTACATCTGGTTCTTTTTCAATTCGTACAATCATGTGGCGAATGACCAGATCACTTAGTTTTAACCAAGAATCAAATTCATCTAGTTTATCTTTATTGCCACCTTGATAGTGAACTAATATATATGTTCCGTATTTATGACCTTGCATTGGATATGCTAACTTTTTTTTTCCCCAAATAATATGATTAATTATTTTTGATTTTGTTTCAGTTAATCTATTATCAATTTCTTTCATTGTTTCATCTAATTTTTTACGTTCAAAATTTGGATTAACAATATATAATATTTCGTAATAGCGCATATAAACTCCTTAATATTCTATTTAATTAATGGTGCAATTACTAAAGAAACCACTGACATTAGCTTAATTAATATGTTTAACGAAGGGCCTGATGTGTCCTTAAACGGGTCACCTACCGTATCACCTACTACTGCGGCTTTGTGCGCATCTGATCCTTTTGTTATTTCTTGACCATTTACTTTAATTCCTTCTTCAATCATTTTTTTTGCATTATCCCATGCACCACCTGAATTTGATTGAAAAATAGCCATAAGTACTCCTGAGACCGTAACCCCAGCAAGAAGACCTCCTAATATTTCAGGTCCTTGATCGCTTCCAAGTAAACCTGGAACGAACCCTACAACAACTGGAGTAATTATTGCCAGAAGACCCGGTGCAATCATCTCTTTTAATGCTGACTCTGTTGAAATTTCTACACAACGCCCATGTTGGGCTTTGCCCAGTGCATCATTATAAATCTGTTGGTCATGATCGCTCCAATCTTCTTTTTCTTTAAGATTCATTAGTTTTAGTGCTTTCTTTAATTCTGGTATTTCTCTGAATTGGCGTCGAACCTCTTCAATCATGGCCATAGCTGCTCGCCCAACAGCTCCCATTGCCATAGAAGAAAAAAGAAATGGTAACATCCCGCCTACAAATAATCCAGCCATAACCATCGGGTTTGAAATATCAATGCTTGAGATACCGCTCTTAACCATAAACGCAGCGAAAAGCGCCAAGGCCGTTAGAGCTGCAGAACCTATTGCAAATCCTTTTCCAATAGCAGCTGTTGTATTCCCTACTGCATCAAGTTTATCAGTTCTTTCACGAACCTCACTTGGAAGCTCAGCCATCTCTGCAATCCCACCTGCATTATCAGAAATTGGCCCATATGCATCTACTGCCAATTGAATACCTGTATTTGCCAGCATACCTAATGCAGCCATAGCAATTCCATATAGCCCAGCAAAATGATATGCCCCCATAATACTAGAAGATATTATGATTATCGGTACTGCAGTTGACTCCATACCAACTCCTAAGCCAGCGATAATATTGGTGGCTGGACCGGTGAGTGACTGTTCTGTTATAGATTTAACTGGTTTAGTACCCGTCCCAGTATAGTATTCAGTTATTTTCCCAATCCCTAAACCGCCAAATAAACCAATTATAGTCGCATAGAAAACACCAATCCCATTATAGGATACCCCTTGTTGGATATAGTTTTCAGGTAAAAACTTGATTATCAGAAAATAGATTACTGCAACCATAATAATTCCGCTTCCAAGCTCTCCTTGGTTCAATCCTTTTTGTGGATCTCCACCTTCTTTTACAGAAACCATAAAAGTGCCAATAATAGATACTAAAATCCCCGAGGCTGCAATCAGCAAAGGAAGAATAACAAAGTTTAAATCTAATCCTCCAGCGACAAATATACTTGACCCCAAAACCATAGAACCAATAATTGAACCAACATATGATTCAAATAAATCTGCCCCCATTCCAGCAACATCACCAACATTGTCACCAACATTGTCAGCGATAGTGGCGGGATTAAGAGGGTGGTCTTCAGGTATTCCTGATTCCACTTTTCCTACTAAATCTGCTCCTACATCAGCCGCTTTTGTATATATTCCTCCACCTACTCTAGCAAAAAGTGCTATTGATGAAGCACCTAATGAAAAACCAGATAGGATATTTAGGACCATGGAAACGGCTGAAGAATTATCAAAACCATACATAAATGAATAAAGATATAGTAGTCCGCCCAAACCTAAAACACCCAAACCGACAACGCTTAGCCCCATAACAGATCCACCACTAAATGCGACATTAAGAGCTTTTGCTAAACTTTCCTCAGCTGCATGAGTCGTTCGATTATTCGCTTTTGTTGCAACTTTCATGCCTAAAAATCCAGCCAATCCTGATGTAAGCGCCCCGATAACGAAAGAAAAAGATATCATTGCACTAGTGTCAGATCTTCCAGAGTTTGCATATCCAAGAATAAACGCAACTGCAACTACAAAAACTGCTAGGATGCGATATTCTGCCTTAAGAAATGCCATTGCTCCATCAGCTATACTAGCGCCAATAGATTTCATACGATCATTACCTTGACTCTGCTTGTTTATCCAGGAAGTTTTCCAAAAAGAAAACCCCATAGCTAAAACCCCAGACAGCATAATTAGCAAGAGGTTATTGTTCAGACTATCCATTATTTCTTTTTCTCCATTTTTTATGAATTAACAGTGTTCATTGTTTTTTCTAAACCATTAAATAATATACCATCCAATGCATCTGCAGCTCTTTTAACTGCTTCCTTTGAAATCTTTTGATCCTTATTATTAAATGGTTTAAGAACATAATTTTCTGCTGGACGCATTTTTTCATCGGTGCCAATTCCAAATCTTAACCTAGGAATTAGATTTGTATTTAATGAATATATTATACTTTCCAATCCTCGGTGAGACCCATCTCCACCCTTAGGCTTAATTCGTATAGAACCTAGTGGTAAATCAACGTCATCTAGAATAATACAAATTTCTTTTGCAATTAGATCCCAAGAATCAGATATATCTTGCACCGCCTGACCGCTATTGTTCATCCCTGTTGTTGGCTTAAAAAGCAAAAATTTATTTGGCTTTGATGCAACAACGTATTCACCCTTTCCAGGTTTAAACGAAATTTTATATCTATTTGCCATTTCGTCTAATATCCAAAATCCTGCATTGTGTTTTGTATCTGCATATTTAACTCCGGGGTTACCTAAACCTACAAATGCAATCAAAATTAATTCGATTCCTCAGGCTTATCTTCAGCTGATTCAGAGTCAGCTGAATCCTTATCAGTTTTTTCGCCATCATCAACAGCATCCTCATCGGATACATCCTCATCAGATACCTCTTCATCAGTGAGCACTGGTTCTTCTTCCGCTGCTGGAGGAATTACTGAAGCGACATTAAGATCAGCCGCGCTAAGTATATCGATATCTTCATCATCTACATTTACATCAGCGACACTCACGGAAGAATTTAGTCCTAGGTGGTCTACATCAACCTCAATATGTTCTGGAACATTAGTAGGATAACAACTGATCTCTATTTGGTTCATCGCCTGAGAAAGTATCCCCCCCTCTGTTACGCCGACTGGTTTGCCCACTAGTGTAATCGGTACTGATATAGTCATTTTTTCAGTCCTACGCACGCGCATAAAATCCACATGAATCATTTCATCAGTCACAGGATGGTATTGAATTTCCTTAATCATTACATACTGCGACTCATTTTTTATATCCATCTCATAAATACGTTGCTCTGATTTTATAGCCTGATAAAACACCTGTTTATCAATAGAAATATTGATTGGTTCTTCGCCTTTATAATAAAGTATGCTGGGTATCTTACCAGCCTTTCTAATTACTTTGGCAGCTTTTTTACCAACAGATTTTCTGGTTTCAATATCTAATTTATAATAAGATGTAGCCATCATTATTTCTCCTTACTAAAATTCAAAAAGTGAACTTACTGATTCCCCATTATGTATTCGCTTAATAGCAGCTCCAAAGACATCAGCGACCGTAACAATATTCATATTTTTTAATTTTTTCTCATCAGGTATTAAAATAGTGTCCGTTAAGACCACGGTCTTTATAGGGGCATTCTTTAACCGATCAATTGCAGGTCCGGACAAAACACCATGTGTGGCTATAGCAGTAACAGATTTAGCTCCCTTTTCTATCGCCGCTTCTGCAGCGCTGACAGTTGTTCCAGCGGTATCGATCATATCATCAATAATCAAAACATCCATACCTTCTAATTCACCAATCAGATGACTAACTTTTGACTCGTTAGGGGCAAACCTTCTTTTATCTATCAATGCAAAATGCATCTCCAAACGTTTTGCGTATGCCTTACTCATTGCTGCAGAACCAACATCTGGAGCTAGCACTACTGACAATTCCGGATTAAATCCTAATGATGTAATAGCATCTATTAGTACCATCCTGCTATATAAATGATCAAATGGTATTTTAGTAAACCCCTGTATTTGTGTAGAATGTAGATCCATTGTCACAATTCGATCTGCACCCATACTTGTAATAATATCAATCATAACCCTTGATGATATGGGAACCCTTGGTTGATCTTTTCTATCCTGCCTACCATATCCAAAATAAGGCATTATAATAGAGACACTTTCAGCAGACGCGCGAACCGCAGCATCTGCCATTAAAGCCAACTCTAATATATTTTCTGCTGGGCCATTAGTTGATTGAATTAAAAAAACGTCACACCCTCTAACATTTTCCTCATACTTAACCCATATTTCTCCATCTGAAAAGGTTTTTATAGATATTTCGCCCAGGTTGCACCCAGCAAAGCTTGCAATTTTTGAGGCTAGTAAAGGATTACTCCTCCCACTAAATATTTTTAATTCATTTTTCATATTTTAATTATTTTATAGCTGGGGCGTAGGGAGTCGAACCCCAACTGCCTGGACCAAAACCAGGTGTCCTACCATTAGACGACGCCCCAATCTTTAATTTAAGTTGACATAGTCAGAGTGGATTTGCAATAAAGGTCTTGTACTTTGGAGAAAAATATGATAATGCTTTATCTAAAGATACATCATCATTAAATATCCCGAACACAGTCGAGCCTGAACCCGACAGACTGGCGAACCCTGCACCAAGTGCATGGAGCGCTTCTTTTATTTTTCCAATCTCTGGATATGTTGGAACTACAATTGATTCAAAATCATTCTCAAAAAACTTTAACTTATCAAGACCAATGGTCTTTTCATTTGATAAGCTGGCAAAATTAATGGGCAGAATAGAGCTATCCAAATCATTTTTGAACTTCGAATACGCCCAGGATGTGTCGATCTCTGCGTCTGGAATTATTATCAAATATTTTCCACTAATATTTATTTTTAGAGGCGTCAATCTGTCCCCAATTCCTTCGCCAAGCTGTATAGACCCCCGTATAAAAAATGGGACATCAGCACCAATTTGAGATGCCATATCCTCTAGTGCTTTATCTGAAATATTTAAGCTATAAAGTTCCCTTATACCTTTCATTATACTGGCAGCATTTGAAGATCCTCCGCCTAATCCACTCCCCCTTGGTATATTTTTAGTTAAATCAATGTCTACTCCACCTATATCAAATTTCTTCTTCATTGCTTCATAAGCAATTACACAAAGATTGGTTTTATCGTTCTTTAACCAAGTTGCATTGGAATTAAAATCGCACCCTTTTGATTTTCTTGATATAGAAATAATATCAAACAGGTTGATTTCTTGAAAAACAGTAACTATATCATGATATCCATCTTCCCTATCCTTTAAAACTTTTAGTCCAATATTTACTTTTGCGTTCGAATTAATTATTACTTTGTTCATCATTTTTATAAATTGTTGCTATCGCAATTACTGACCAACCTTTTGACTTACCTATAACGCCTAAATGATCCGTCGTAGTAGCTTTGATTGATAACAATTCTTCAGAAATATTCAATATTTTTGCAATATTTTTTCTAATATCAGGAACAAATTTCTGCAATTTGGGTTTTTGTATAATTATGGTACAATCTATGTTAGATATCTGATATCCTTTTTGTAATATCATTCTTTTTACTTCAGATAAAAATATATTACTTTGTGCATCTCTCCATTTTTCATCATCACTAGGGAAAAATTTTCCAATATCACCTAACCCGGAAGCACCTAATAAAGAATCTGCAATTGCATGAATTAATGCATCACCATCAGAGTGTCCTACGGAACCTAATAATGATTTAATATTTATACCACCAATGAAGAGAGGTAGCCCTTCCTTTAATTTATGAATATCATATCCTATTCCTGTTCTTATCATAATCTATTTTCTACCAACTATTATTTTTGCCAATTCCCAGTCAAGTTTATTAGTGATTTTAAAATTTTCGGCATCTCCATAAATAATTTTAATTGAATATCCGCTCAATTCCATTAGCGTAGACTCATCAGTTACGTGAACATTAATATTATTTTTGAATGCATCTAAAAGTTTGTCCCGGTGAAAGGTTTGTGGGGTCTGTGCCATCCAAATTATAGCTCTATCAATAGTTTTATTAACAATTTCATCTTTAACAATTTTAATAGTGTCAACACTCGGGATTGCTAAAACTGCCCCATCAAAATCCTTACATGAATTAACCGTTTCAGTTATAAATGATTCTCTTAGAAAAGGCCTAGCAGCATCATGAATGCATACAAGGCCATTTGTTTTTTTTGTTGAATAAAGCCCATTTAAAACCGAATCAGTTCGTTTAGGGCCACCAGGAATTACTTTGATTTCCTTTTTCTTTGAAGCTATTATGAAACTTTCTGAAGATTGAACTGTGTTTATGTATGTTTCAGGGACGATAAATACTATTTCATTAATTAAACTTGATTTTATAAATGGATCTAATGTGTAAGCCCAAAGAGGTCTCCCCCTTAGAATCTTAAATTGTTTTTCTTCTCCAAATCTTGAGCCAGACCCAGCAGCTGGTATAATTGCAGAAACCTTAACCAATTTTTTCGCTATGCTTTTGTTATTAAATAATTATCATTGCATCACCATAGCTCAGAAATCTATAATCATGTTTTCTCGCTTCTTTATATGCCTTTTTTAATAGATTAATGTCAGCGAAAGCACTCACCATCATCATAAGTGTAGATTTTGGCATATGAAAATTTGTTACCATCGAATCTACCATCTTGTATTCATAGGGTGGATAAATAAACTTATCAGTCCAGCCTCGCTTTGGTGACACCATAAATCCAGAAACCACTACCGTTTCTAAAGCTCTGATCGTGGATGTCCCGATAGCCATAATTTTTCTGTGTTTTTTCCGTGCTTCATTAATTGCCATAGCTGTTTTTGTAGAAACTTCAAAATATTCAGAGTCCATCTGATGTCTATTTAAATCTTCTACCTGTACAGGCCTAAATGTCCCCAAACCAATATGCAGAGTGATGTATTCTATTTTCACACCCTTCTTTTCGAGTCTATTTATTAATCCATTAGTAAAATGAAGGCCGGCTGTAGGAGCTGCAACGGCACCTCGCTCAGTAGCATATACTGTCTGATATCTTTTCTTATCACTTGGCTCTGGGTCTCTTGTTATATACGGCGGAAGTGGCGAGGTACCTATGCGATCAATAATATCATGAAGCTCTGTTTGACTTTCTGATTCAAAACGAACTACCCTGCCACCAGAAACAGTATTATCAATAACATCACACATAAGCTTTGGCGTGAAAACCAGCTTATTACCAATTCTGACTTTTCTTGCTGGCTTGACCATAACTTCCCAAAGATTTTCTGCTAGCTCTCTAAGTAAAAACACTTCTACTTTAGCATCCGTACGATCTTTTGTAGCAAAAAGCCTAGCAGGGAAAACCTTAGTGTTGTTTAATATCAATAAATCATTTTTTCTTAGGTAGTTTGTAATATTACTGAATTTTTTGTGTTCTATTGTCTTGGCTTCCCTGTTCACCACCATTAGTTTAGATTGATCACGTTTATTACCAGGATATTGGGCAATATATTTTTTTGGTAATGGATAGTCAAAATCCCCAAGTTTATATTTTTTCTTTTTTTCAATCATTGAATAAATCCTTTTGATTATTTTTTA
>ERZ651768.2841-NODE-2841-length-11816-cov-10.358889_pt1 | contig 11816 bp, 4 predicted proteins | sample MGYA00514754_ERZ651768 | MGnify/ENA metagenome assembly ERZ651768 | reverse complement strand
AAACATGTAGTTGTGTTGGGTAGATACCGCATACACAGATCTATGGATGAATCAGACTGCTCTTCAGTAAATATGATTCTATAATCATAGGGAAGCTGGGTACCCACTACATTAAATGTGGCATACCTGAAAAAATTAAATGTCCAGATGCTGTCCCTGGACCAGTGTGAATTCTCTTCATTAAACCTTAATTCGTCAACATTATTAAATGCCAGCCGAAATCCATCTATAACCTGCCCATCATTTGCTTGGAGTTCATGTTCATCGTTAACCAATGTATCAGGGTATTCTGTATCAGTAACATCAACAAGAAAATATGATTTAGTGGTTACTGTATCATAGCCAGCCGGTCCCTGCTGATTTGCAAGTACTGTATCTGTAAACGTAATCTGGTAGGTATGGTCACTTTTTATATCCATAGGATTAATTATTTCATAATAAATCCTGCCGCTAGACGTGCCACTGATGTGATTTATGGTATCACCCGAAAATTCAGCATCATTGTATCCGGCAGAAGGAGGGGAAGGAGTTACTTCTACTACATTGGGTCCTAATTCTATTTCACCTGTTAAAGAATTAACTCTCAGGCGCATGGGTGAATCACTGGGTATAATATCGTTTGAAAGATCTCCACCATAGTCGTAAGAAACCACAGCATAATAGTACCGCTGACCGTTTACAGCATTATCATCTACATAGGAATGCTGCAAACCGGTATCATCTCCCAGGTAAAATTTGATACCGTTTAAATCAATTGGATGCCAACCTGTTTTACCATCTGCCAGATCCCACTGAGCTTTTTCACCGTCCTGTATATAGGGTTCGAGAAAAGTCAGGTTTCCTTCTCCATCAGTGATGGTATAGGCATCATTGAATTCAAAATCTGTAGCACGATAAACCTTGTAACCTTCAAAATCATAGAGGTCAACATCATTGGTGATTTCACCCATGTACCTATCTTTTGATTGTTCAGCATCTGTGTCCCAGTACAGAGTAACTGAACCATCACCAGTAACTGCTGTAACATCGGGCGGATCCGGCGCTTTAGCAAATTGGTAGTCAAAATCATAGGTGGTCTGGGCAACTGCCTTGTTCCTGAGTGCATCAGCTACGTCATTACCTAATGAAACGGACATGGCGATCCGTTCAGTCTGGCCTGCTTGAAGTGGAAAAAATCCTGAAGTGACAAACAGGTCGTAATCTCCAGGGGGCTGTCCTCCAGCGGGCGGCTGCCAGTAGCTGCCGGGTGTCATATAAAACAGCCAGAGATAGCCATCGCTTGATATTGGAATAGAACCAGCCGGGTCATAGCCGACCGCGGTAAGCCCCATTTGATCTGATTCTGCTACATCAGTTTTATCAATATTCGGTTCGCCGGGGAATCCCGTACCGGAACCCGATGTAGGCATCTGATCACCCACACCTGCATCCATTCCACCTGATTCATCGCCATTGATTCCTACATCATCGGACAATTCCCAGTCACCATCATTATCAATAAAATCATCCCGGGATTCATCGATCATTTCATCGATATTTTCATCTATTCCTTCATCTATGGCGCCATCACCATCATTATCGATCCCATCAGCATAGGGCTTTCCAATATCTTCAGTATTTACATCATACAGAATGATGTCAGTATTTGGAACAGCATACCTGAGCCAGGGATCATTTGCGGCGGCCAAGACCATGCTGGAATCAACTAAAGGACCATTTACATCAGCCCCAAGCCCGATCGGATATTCTAATAGATATGGATCTTCCGGGTCAGCATTATTGTCAATGCCATCAGCGTAGGGAAGGCCTAGGTCACTATTATCAAGGCCGATAATGTGAATAATAGAATCCTGAATAACATCATCCAATCGAGGCCAGATACCCCACAACATGGCTGCACCATTGATCATTTCTTGGATAATCAATGGGCTGTTTGCCTCACCGTCAAGATCATTATCTATTTTATCGGCATAGGTCACTCCTGCCTGATCACCAAAAGGTACATGGGTCAAATTCTCATCGATGAGACCATTGCCGTTATCATCAATTGCGTTTCCAAGGATCTCTTCCATGATCATTCCATCTGTAATGATAGGACCATTTTCCTCTCCATCCCCATCATTGTCAATACGATCAATATTATTTCCTGGAGTTTCAATGAAAGATGTTGCTACCACACCTACAGGGTCCGAGCCAAAAGCAGAATTGCCTACTCCATCGCTATCCATAGACCAGGCGACATCGTATATCAGATCAAAGTCTGGTGTATCATCGCCAGAGTCACCATCCCCACCCACCAGATCTGCTAGCCACATGGAAAATGATACTTTATCGTAGTCATATGAGCCATCATTTGTGATCTCATGGAGAATGAAAACTACATCTTCAATTAAGATCTGTTTCCACTCCAGCACTCGGACTCCGGCAAGAAGACCTGCACCTTGACGATTAAGATCAGTTGTATCCGGCGAATAGGGATTCCCTAAGATATAATTTCCATCATCAGAGACCTTATAATAAATCTCTTGCTGGGCATTGAACTGATTTCTGCCGAAGTATCCATTCCATGATCCTGACCAGCCAGGATCATTAACGTCATCCATTTTATCCGGCCAACTTGAAGGCCAGGTAGTCTCATCATCACTGATGGCAATTTTTTGTGAATTTGGATTTAAATAACCTGGTACAGGCTCCCAGGCCATGGAATTTCCAGACTGATCGGAACGGAAGGGGATAGTAACCAGGGGTCTTACTTCGCCTTCGTTTGTTATGACTTCAGTGCCTACTGATAGGGCTGCCATTGCGATATACATTTGACCTGAATTGACTGGCCATTCATATGGAATATGTGCAGGGATAGCGCCTGCTCTTCCTGATATACCCCAGTTCAGTATAGATGTTCTAACTTTATTTACGTCAATGTTTGTCCACCGCCGGAAGTCAGGATCTCCTCGCTCGTCAGACTGGCAGTACAAAAAAGACCACAAAAAGAATATATAGGATTTCTTTACCATGAGAACTGCAATCCTAATTGTATTTCGCGAGGTTCATCATACCAGTCTGGGCGATTGAAAAATTGATCTAATGTGTTGTGCCTCAATGGTTCAAAAGGTGAAATAATCTCAGCCCTGTTTTTTTCTATGGTCTCATCCGAACGGCCGGAATCAGCATAAACATAATTCTGATTTCTCCGATCAGTCAGGTTATACACATTGATATAGACCCTACCATTGAAACTGCCCATTCTAATATTTTTAAAGAATTTGACATCCATCCTGAATGTGCTGGACTTCCTGCGACTGTTTCTTATTAGAACATTTGAGAGGACTTCACCCTGCTGTTCATAATTGGTGATTACGGGAGTATATGGATAGCCGCTCCCGTATTGAAAAATTGTATTGAGTCCCCAGCCTTTGTATGCAGTAGTAACTGAACCATTCAAATTATGCATTTGATCCCAATCCAGAGGAATAATGGATCGGGTTGGTTCTTTGCCTGCCAGCACGGCCCCGAATTCTTCATTGGGATTAGAATTAGATCCTTCAGCGATCTGGAACGTGTAATCAAACTGCCAGCCGATGTAGTTGCTGAATTGCTTAAACAACATAAGGATGACACCCCTGGAGTTGCTGTAATCCTTATTTACATAGGTGTAGTAAGATTTACCGTCTCCAAGGTCAATGGGTATGCCGCTGGTTACATAGTTGCGGGCATCCCTGTAGAAACCTTTGATCTCTATTTTAGTCCTGAAACCAATCTCCTGTCTAAGACCCAGTTCATAGCTGATGGTTGTCTCCGGTTTCAGGTCTGGATTACCAAAAATACCGAAATTGGTACCGGTCTCTGTCAGTTTGTATTCAGTGTTGTTATATAAAAGGGAAAAGTCCGGGATTTTAAAGAAGTAACCATAGGCAAAATGGATCACACCTTTATCAGATATTGGATAGGCAACAGCAAACCTGGGACTCAACTGTGATTTGCTTGTGGTATTTTTCCACCAACCACGTTTATTTTCCAGATTAGGCTGGTCATTAAACCGTTCATAAAATTCAGAATAGGTATGATTGATTGTGATTCCAGCGCTATCAATCTCAGAATACCATAGGGAACCCCAGTCTAGATTTTCCAATTCTTCCATTGAAAGAGTATCGAGGGCTGGATTTCTTGGATCCTTGATGTAAGGTTCATGTATATTATTAGGGGTATGGGATCTAGGGTCAAAGGTCTCGTACCGAAGACCTGCATTAATGATCATGTCACCGTATTCTATTTTATCCTGGAAATAAATAGACCATTCTCCCGGGCTGAATTCATAGGTAGAGCGGTTAAAACTTCCTACATCGGGTATCACCGGAGAGAATACTTGATCTGCCTGGGATGAATCTAATAGGGCATAGCTGTCCAGGCTGAGCAGGTGGCGAGTCAGGTCTGCACCCACCTTGATCTGGTTATACGTATTAACCTGATTTGTATAATCAAGTTTAAAGCTCTGAGTTTTAGTTTCTCTCATGAACCGATCAGTATCTACACCCCAGCGGCTCAAGGTATATTGTGGGAAATAGTTTACACCATCACCAAATTCATTCTGGATATGCTGGGGAACATCTCCAATAATATGAGCCCAGAATAAACTATCCGGAGTGATATAACCAGAGTCTAATGGATTTTCATAAAGATATGATTCATTGCGGTGAATGTACTGGGATGCATTGATCTCAATAAAGGACATGGCTGAGAATGAATGAGAGAGATTCAAGCCTGAAAATTGTCCTGTATTGAAGTGCCTTTTTCTCCCTTCCTGAGCCATTTGCCTATAGTGATCATAACCCTGACTGACCCCGGAGTTCCATATTGTATTCAACCTAAGTTTTGTAAGAGGGGAAATTCTAAGAGTTAATTTATTTTGACTGGACCATGCGTTGTACCAGTTCATGCCTTTATAACCGGACTCATTAATTTGTTCGCCTGAATCCCAGATTCCATCACCATTGCTGTCTGTAAATACGGTATCCCCATACATAGTAAATGTTTGTTTACCATAGAGCCAGCCTTTAGAACCATTCAGCCGGCCTGATGAGTAGAACGTAAGTCTTCCTGGAATAATTGGACCATTTAAGTTTGCTGACACACTGTAGTCATTGAATGGAGAGAATGAATTAAGATTCTGGAAAATTGGGTCCGAGGTTGTGTGATCTCCGGTATACACATTAATAAATCCTTCAAATTTGTCTCCACCATCCTTAGTAACCATGTTGATCACGCCGGTCAAGGATCTACCGTATTCGGCATTAAATGTGCCGCTGATCACCTGCAGTTCCTGGATGTTGTTATTTTCAATTTTTACTGAAATCCCACCGTCGTAGGCGTCAGTCATGGGAACTCCATCCACCATGTAGGAGATCTCGCTGCTGCGGCCTCCGCGCATGTGGAGACCGCCTCCGGCATCCTGGGTAATGCCTCCCTGAAGTCTTAAAACATCCTTGACTTCTGTTACTGGCATAACGTCCAGTTCATCCGCAGTGATTCTTGCTTCAGACTGGGTTACATCAAACTGGATCAGTTTTCGTTCAGCCGTGACCACCACTTCAGATCCTTCAATAACTTCAGTCCCTAAAGCTGCATTCATGCGAGTTGTTTTATCTATGGAAACATTGACATTTTGTAAAATAAGCGACTCATATCCAATCATGGAAAATTTTATGGTATAGACACCCGGATGAATGTTCAATATAAAATATTCACCCGACTCATTTGATGCTGTACCCAGGTCAGTATCTGCCACAATAACATTACAGCCGATAAGTGCTTCACCTGAATCCTTGTCCGAAATGAGCCCCGTGAGTTTTCCAGTAGTTCCGGCAGTAAGCAAGTGTACCATTAATATCAATAAAATTATATACCGGGTTATTCTCATAGGGATGCTTCCATGACCATTGGAAAGGATTTCACCTGCGTACTATCGATAGATATTTTGCTTTTAACAGCTAAACCATTTCGAAACTTGAAATATTCATTTTTCCAGTTCACAGAGCCTGAATCAATGATTATGTCGTTCATCACTTCCTTTAGTATCAGTGATGTATATTCCTGTTTCAAATTCTCTTGAAACATATCTGTTCTATGGAGACCAAGATTTTCAGCATCATTGATCATTTTATTTCTTAGAAGGAGACCGGACAAAACGGATTTTAACGTTTTAATGGATCTAATTCGTTTGAATTGGCGCTCAGAAAGGTTTGCCAGATCCATAAGGCACTGTTCTACTGTAATGATGTTGCTACTTCTTGTAAATGCAGCAGGGGTTTGATTGTGGGATACATTCTTTTCCTGATTGTTATTCAGTTCATCCAATATTTCAACTAAAGCTTCATTATTAAACCTGATCTCGAGGTTTTGGGCAACCCTGTCCGTAAAATTTCTTAACTCTGGTAATTTTTTATAGGTGACGGCCATCTGCTTCAGCCAATCCTTATTAAGCTGATACTCTTTTTCTGTGAGGAGTATATCTTTCTCTTTTTCCAGTACCTGGATGATGCTGAAACCAGTGCTGGTTTTCACAGGGTCTGAAATTTCCCTATCCATTAAGCCAAATGCTGCTATTTCAAAAGATGGATCCAATTCGCCCATTTGATACCAGCCTATATCACCGCCATTATCTTTAAGAATTGGATCATCAAAATATGTTTCTGCTAACATTTCCCACTGCACCCCTGATCTGAGCTGCTCATCTATTTCCCTAATGGTTTCAAGGTCAGTAGCATAAAGATGTCGAACATGGAGTTTTGTTTTATAATATGTAAAAAGCCGTCTCAGCTCATTGTCTGTGACCTTTATTTTTTTAATAATCTTTGAATTGTGGTAAGTGTTTAAAAGAAGCTGCTTGTAGGCCCGTTCTTTTTTCAGTGCAATTTTCGGATTTTCTAAGATTCCCATATTGTCACTATAATCAAGAATTAATTTTTCATCGATCAACGAATTCAATAGGGCGTAGCGGTTCGAAAGATTATCAGTTTGATGTGTTTTTGACAGAAATGATTGATACCGGGGGAGAAAAGAATTGAGGGTAATAATGTCACCGTCAATCTCTGCTAATCCTGGGTCAGTTGATTGATCACAGGAAAAGAAGATGACTGCAAAAATAACTGCTATTAATCGTTGATTAAAAAAACATCGGTGAATTAAGTCTTTTTTACACTTTTTCATTATTTTATTAATGAATCTCAAGAATAAGAGCACTTTTACCGGGAAGATTAATTTTAGTTGTTAGATCATATACTTTATTTCCCACAATACTTATTCCCTGTTTTTTGTCTGCTAACAGTTCAAAGAATCGATCAGTACTAATGTTTTTTGTTTTATTGTTATTATTCATCAGGACCATGACCAGTTCATCTTCATACTTTCTAAAGTAAATGTATACACCGCCACTTGGATAAAAATGTATGAATTTGCCTTGAGTAACCGGAAGACTTTCTTTCCGCCAGTTCAAGAGCTTTTTTGTAAAACTTTGAGCATCCTTTTGTTCGTTTTTTAGCCCTGACCCTTTAAAGGCATTTACTTTATCATTATTCCATCCACCCGGAAAGTCAGCACGCAGGGTACCATGGTCAGCAGGGCCTTCCATTAATATTTCCGTGCCATAGTAAACCTGCGGTATGCCGCGGGTTGTGTAAATGTAGGTCATGGCCATCTTATACAGGTCCATATCTTCGTTCAATTGAGAAAATATCCGGGTCATATCATGGTTTCCAGCAAAGACTACCAGGTTATAAGGGTTACCATAAAGATAATCATTTGCTAGTACCTTAAATAAATCCTTTATACCCGTTTCCCAGGTTTCCTTACTTAATAGACTATTCACAAGTGCTTCCTGCAAAGGGAAATCCATCATATTAGGGATATATGATTTGTAATTATCATACCGATGGCTACCCACTTGCCAATAAGCAATCATTGCGGGACTGCTAGACCATTCTTCACCCACAAAACTGAAATTAGGGTACTCTTTGGTTATCCGTTTACTCCAATCTGACAGGAACATTTTTTCCACATAGGGATATGTATCCACCCGAAAACCAGATAAAGAAGCATACTCAATCCACCAGATTGAATTTTGGATCAAATAGGTTGCCAGAAATGGGTTATGCTGGTTTAAGTCCGGCATGCTTTTAACGAACCAGCCATCGGTAAAAGCATCCTTTTCAGACTGGACGAGATGGGGGTCATGCACTGCTAAATGGTTATGACTGGTTTGCAAGAATTTTCCTTCATTATTGATCCAGTCGGACGATGGTAAATCCATCATCCACCAGTGTTCGGATCCAATATGGTTTAAAATAATATCTTTTATAATACCAATGCCTTTTCTCTTAGCCTGCTCTGATAATTTTTTATAAAGGGCATTGGACCCAAAACGACCATCAATCTGGTAATAGTCTGTTGTGGAATAACCATGATAAGAATAACTGGGTTGATCATTTTGCAGGACGGGATTCAACCAAATCTGTGTGAATCCCATTTCTGAAATATAATCAAGATGATCAATAATGCCCTGGAGATCCCCGCCATGCCTGCCATCCTTATTTTTTCTGTTTGATTTCTCCTTTAAAATTGGTGTTGAATCATTGTTGGGATTTCCATTGGCATACCGATCCGGAGTAATTAAATAAATAACATCTGCAGGAGTAAACCCTTGACGTTTTGCTGATCCGGGTTTTCTTTTTAATAATTCATATGAATAACTAACCATTCTCTGATCTGATTCAATAAAATAAATATCAAAATTCCCAGGTTTTGTTATTTCTGATAAATGAAGATCAATGAATAAATAGTTTGGATTATCTAATCTATGTACTTGTTTAATCTCAACACCAGGATAGGACAGTTTTGGTTCTAATTTCGAAATGTTTTTCCCATGAACCATAAGCTGCAGGGTATTATCTGCCGTCCCAGTCCACCAGAAAGGAGGTTCTAAATGATCAATTTTATAGGACTTATTGCTATCTGCTGACAATAATGTGACTATGAATAAAAGAGATAAAAGTAAGTAAAAATGCCTCATATAGGAATTTTGATATTTGTAACTCATTTATAAGTTGCTAATGATATTCTTTTCTATAAACAATTGATTCAAATGGTTTTGATATATTGTAATGGGAATCTCAGATTGCAATTTTTTAGTAATATCTTTTAACGCAGTGGAAGAGAAGTGGGGAGTTTCTGATTTTTTTGTTAAAGATAAAAGATAACCTCTTGCCAAATAACGGTCTTCAGCATCTTTTGTTTTTAATTGTACTGTTATATCTTGTTTAAGACCTTTCTTTATTGCTTCGGTTGTCAATATTTTGTCTCTCAAAGCAATATAAAAAGATTGTGTGGGATCATTAAAAAAAACTTTTGGTTTTGAATTCCTAAGACCGCTCAGCAAATCATTAATTGTAAATCTACCCTCTGGAAAATGTGCTAGAACAAGATCCTGATTAAGTTTCAGTTCTAGAATAATATTTTTTATTATTTCCCCATCTGCAATTGGGAGCATTTCTGATAATTTTTCTCCTTTTTGAGTTATAACCCAATGAATATCACGTAGAGTTTTTATTACTAGTGAATCATTGATGGATATACCGCTGGTCATCAGATTATTTACATACTCATCCGCTAAAATTCTTTTTTGTTTATCACTGACTGATTGAGTAATCGATGCTTTTTGTATTTGATAATCATCCTCCGATATGATCATTTGTCTTTTCTCATTCACTTTTAATATAATGTGCCAGCCATAGCTGGAACGTACTGGGTTTGATATTTCCCCAATAGGAATTTCAAAAGCCACCTGTTCTAGTGCTGGATCTAAAGTATTATAGCTGATCCATCCCAGATCCCCGCCTGAATTTTTCAGTTTATTATTTTTAAAGAGGTTCACAGCGAATGTATCGAATAATTCCGGATTATATATAAGTCTATTTTTTATAGAATCTATAATTGTCTTATTCTTGTGAAAAAGGTGTTTAAGATGTACCTCCGTGTGTTGCCATTGAAAATACAGTCTTGCAAGAGAATCACTAATTGGGGATGATTGTGAACCAATGATTTGATTGTAAAGTGCTTCTCTCAGCGCCTTTTCTTGTTCCAATTGTATCGTGCTCTTTTCGCTTGAATCCAGGGCAGTTTTTTCATTTCGTGCTGCTTCAGCAAATAATTTAGTTCTAATCAATTCATTCAGATGCCTGTCCCGTTCATGCTTTGAGTCTTGCAATTGGGTATTTATCAGGCGATTGCTATAGGAATCAATAAAATTATAGGACGTAACCTGGGTAGAGCCAACGGTTGCCAGTATAACAGGATCTATAGGCTTTGCACAGAAAATTTCCAAAAAGCCCAGCACTATAAGGGGCATTACTTTTATGATAAACATATTATAAAATAAGTATGTTTATTCATCAAAAAAAAAGGGCGCTAGCGCCCTTTTTTTTGTGTGTGTCAGTATCAGGTTTCCAATATTACTTCATTAGAAGCATTTTACCTGTCAGGACACGACTATCAGAAGTAACCTTATAAAGGTACATGCCTGTAGGCATGTTCTTCCCTTGATCATTGGTTGCATTCCAAGTCAGGGAATATCTTCCAGGATTCATTTCCCCATTCTGAAGTGTGGTGATCTCATTACCTAGGATATTATAAATAGTAACAATCACATTAGAACGGTAGTCAATATCAAACCTGAGTTTTGTGACCGGATTAAAGGGATTTGGGAAATTACCAAGTAGCTTGAATTCCCCTGGCAGATCTGCATCCAGATCAACAGATACCACATCAGACACATGCATTTCCAACATGTCTGTGTAGACACTTCCATGATCATCATTAGAAGCCTGATAATATTCTACACCAGCCCATACCCAAATAGTACCTTCAGGGACTGTTCCTGTTACTTCGCGGTGTAGCCACTCACTTGAAGGAGAACTTGCATCAATTACATCGGTCATCTCCCAACCAGGGCCAACCATACCATAGTAGTCATCGTAGTAATAGAGTGCCAAATATGCTGAATTTACACCTTGGCCGATCCAGTCATCCGCATGTGAAAACATCATGCCACTTAGAGTAGGTTGGGAACCTACATCAAGTCCAGCCACCCCAACTTCTAGCCACTGACCAAAGCTTCCATAATTCGGGGCACCATCGTATTGACCCCACTGTTTAAGAGAGTAATTTCCTTCGTACGCTTCAAAAACGGCATCAGAACCGTAGATATTGTTTCCAGTCATTTCAACCACGTAGCTGGCATTGGCTTCAGGATAGGGAGACCAGGATGTGATTCCGTTTTCAAAACCACCATTGTATAGCATTCCACCGACTCCAATCCAAGGATTCTCCGGATTATTATCACCAAAAACAGTTTCAAGAACAACTGTACCGCTTGCAGCTGTGGCAATAAAATATGTTTTATCCGCACCAAAACCGGCTTCGTTATCCATGGCACCATTACCACCTGCAACATCTTCTACCCCTGGATAATAGGCACCCAGTTTATAGGTAAAAACATTGCCATGTCCTGCTGGTAGACTAAGGGAGCCAACATAAACTCCATCTCCATCGGGATCAACTAAACGAGGTACATCAGCAGAAACAGGCTCTGCGCATGTGGCGCCCATACAGTTGCCCCAAGTACACCAGCAGTTCATGAATGATCCATTAATGATCATTGTGTCTGGAGCCTGAGGGAAAGGTTCACCATTATTTGAATTTAGTGTTCCTGCCATCCATGTGGCATGGATCTCTACAGTAACGTCATTTTCTAAATCTCCGATAGGAAG
>ERZ651768.2840-NODE-2840-length-11817-cov-8.683049_pt1 | contig 11817 bp, 8 predicted proteins | sample MGYA00514754_ERZ651768 | MGnify/ENA metagenome assembly ERZ651768 | reverse complement strand
GGCGTACTGGGTAGAGATGATATTTAGGACCGCCGCCATGATTGGTCGTTTGCCGGTCTCACCAAATGTTAACGCGAAAATATAATCGTTGTAGATGCCGCCAAACACCAAAATTACAGCAACGATGGTGATGGGTGCAGACATGGGCACAATCACTGACCGGAAGATCTTAAAGACGCCTGCACCATCGACAATGGCGGCTTTAACCAGTTCAGAGGGAAGCGAGACATAAAAGTTGCGGTAAAGCATCGTCGTCAGGGGTACGCCATAGACGGTGTGAATGAGAATCAGTCCGAAGGTGCTGCCAAAAATACCAAGTTTCTGCATTGTGACGGCAAGAGGTATAAGAAAGAGCTGTAGTGGAATAAAGCTGCCAATGATCAGGGCTCCGAAAAGAATATCTGCGCTCCTTGAGCGCCAGAACGACATCAGGTAGCCATTCAGAGCGCCAATTACGATGGCAGCCGACATGGCGGGAAAAAGAATCGCCATAGTTTCAAAGAAATAGGGCCTGATCCCGGTGCACATCAGGCCTGTGCAAGCTGATGACCATGCTTTTTCCCAGCCAGCAGTTGTCCAGACGATGGGCAGTGCAATGATCGAGGAATGGATAATTTCGTCAAGTGACTTGAACGAAGCAACAACCATGACGTAAAGAGGAACCAGGAAATACAGCGCCAGAACAAACAACAGTCCATGAACCAGTGCCGAACGCAGAGAGTACTGGCGTCCGCTTTTCATTGTTTCCGTTTCCGCAGTTCGTAGATCAGATAAGGCAGAACGATGGCCATGATGCTGACCACCATTACGACTGCCGCAGCCGATCCCTGACCAATATTGCCGCGGACAAAATAGAATTCGTAAGCATAGAGGGCGGGCAGTTCTGACGCGTGTCCTGGGCCACCTTTGGTTAGGGCGACAACGATGTCGAAGCTTCGAACCACATTAAATGCCAGCAGGACAATGGCCGTCATGAGCGTAGATCGCAACTGGGGTAGAACAATAGATGCGTAGACTCGCCACGTAGGGATACGGTCAATTTGGGCAGAACGCCAGAGATCAACATCAATACCCTTCATCCCGGAAAGAAAAAGCACGATCACTAAACCGGTGCTGTGCCAAATAGCAGCACCCCCTAAAGCATAGATCGCGTATTCCGATGAGCCGAGGATGTTGAAAGAAAAACTCTCGAACCCAAGTTCACGAATAAGATGCTGCAGGCCCGTGGTTGGACTTAACACCCATTGCCAGGCAAGTCCGGTGATTACCAGGGACAACGCCAATGGATACAAGTAGATCGTGCGGTAAATGATTGCAGACTTGGGTAATCGATCCAGCATGGCGGCAATAACAATTCCGATGCTCAGGCATCCGAGCAGATAGACGCCACCGTAAATAAACATATTGCCGTAGGTGTTCCACCATCGGGCAGAGGAAAATAACTTTTGGTAATGAAACAGTCCGATCAGTTTTTTGCTCGGCAGAAAACCGGAATCGGTAAAAGAGAGATACGCAGTTGCGGCACCGAATCCCCAGATAAAGTACACCGCCACTAAAACGGTTGGGGTGAGTGCCGCCGCAATCAGCAACTTTTGTTGGAAATGCCCCTTCATCGGCGCATCGAAGAAAAACGGGGTCCGGAAAAACATTCCCGGACCCCGGTCTACACAGTACGCCCTGAAATTAGTTGCTCTTTACAGCTGCGAGCAGTGCATCACGGCCTTCAGCAGCGGACATGTCGCCATTCCAGAAGGCGGTTACCGTATCCTTCAGCGCGCTCTTAAGACCGCTGGAACGTGCATTCCAATGCGTCACAGTTTTGCCGGAATTCATCCGGCTGACTGCTTTGGTCGCACACCCAGAGAACTTTGACGGGTCTGCACCTTTAACCGCTGGCAGCGTGCCTTTCGCAGCTGCCGCTTCGATCTGCGTGTCTGGATCGGTGAGAGCTGCCGCAAACAGTCGCTGGGCCTCTTGGTCTTCGGCGTTGTCGGACTTCAGGAAATGGAAGCCATCCGCTAATGCGGTTACGGTTTCTGACCAGGGAGTTAGTCGACAAGACCAGTCTTTGCCTTCTTCCATCTCACCATAGCCACCGGTTGCCCAGGGACCCATGAAAATGTACGCAGCTTTACCTGACACAACGAGATTATTGGTGTCATTCCAGCTTCGCCCCGCTTTTCCTTCATCGGTAAATTCACGAATAGCTGCAAATTTAGCGAAGGCATCTACCATCGTCTCGCTGCCGATCGCATCAAGGTCACCGCCCATGACACTGTCGTAAAAAGAAGCACCGCCTGCGGCAAGTACGACGTGATCAAACGCGACGGTTTCTTGCCAGTCTTCGCCACCGATAGCGAGTGGAATTAAACCGGCTCCTTGTACAGCCTCAAGGGAGCTTATGAAACTTCCCCAGCTGTCCGGTTCATCGACGCCTGCCGCATCGAGGACGCCCTTGTTGGTAAACAGCCAGTTCACGGTATCAACGAAAACCGGAACAGACACCCATGTGCCGTTGTGTTTACCAGAAGCTGCAAGTCCGGCTGGATAAAGCTCGTCCCAATTGCCAGCTGCAGCATAGGCAGAAAGGTCTGCTGACATTCCAGCGCTAGCAAAATCTGCTGTCGATCCTCCGAGAACTCCTTGTACCACCATCGGTGGATCTCCACCGAGGAAGCGGGTCTTCGCAGACGCTTGGGAGTCTTCTGTACTCGGAAACGCAGATTCTTTCCACGTTCCCCCTAGGGACTCGTAGGTCGCCTTGAACACAGCGAGTGCCGCAGCTTCCCCTTCGGCGTTCCAGTTATGCGAAACATCGCTGTCCGCATAAAGGCTGCCAGAGAGAAACATTGTTGCAATGGTAGCCATCGCAAAACCGCGTTTGATCATTTTCATATCTCCTCCAGTCTCAAAAATTGTCTTTTTTGACGACGACCCAGATAGCCGACTGGCTATATTGATACTCGTCTATTGCCGGGGCAATCAACTATTTTTACCGGCCTTGGTCAGAATTTATCACCAGTCGTGAATCAAATCCATGAAAAACCGGATGATCGTACTAAGGGGTATGACAAATTGGGCCGTTAGTGTGATGCTTGCTGATCGTTATTAATTGGGTCTCCTAGTATTATTGCAGCGCGGAGCATTGGAGACTAAGGCCTTGTTCACAGAATTGTAGGCCTAGATGATAATCTGTGTTCTAAGCAATAGAGGGTTGCACTAATCATGAAGGGAAAGTGTTGATGCTGGTCGAGCAGATCGAAGGGAAATGGGTCGACGTCTTTAAAGAGGTGTTTGATCTTTGTCGAGTGGCGGTTGGAGACGAGGTCGCGATTCTTTCAGAATCACAGTCGCGTCAGGTTAATGTACGACTCGCAGACCTTGCACTGCTTGCACTTGGGGCAAAAGTATTTCACCTAGTTTTGCCTTCCCCGGAATTGATCAGTAACGTACCGGTACGTTCTACCGGATCATCTGATGTACTGCGTGGTCGTGCCCCGATCATTGCAGCCTTGGCACGTAGTACCCTAGTTGTGGATCTCACGGTAGAAGGCTTGCTACACGCACCCGAACTCCCAAGTATCCTGGAAGAAGGGGCGAGGGTACTTATGATTTCGAACGAACACCCGGAAGCGCTAGAGCGTTTGCGCCCTGATGAGAATCTCCGCTCCCGGGTGCAGGATGCGGTCCGCAAAGCCAAAGCGGCTAAGAATATGCTTGTGATCTCGGATGCGGGAACAGAGCTGAGCGTCAGTCTTACAGATTGCCCGATCGCAGGGGTTTGGGGATGGACAGACCGTCCGGGTACCGTGGCCCATTGGCCAGGCGGCGTAGTAGTTGCATTTCCACTACGGCATTCTGTTCGTGGTCGTTTGGTTTTAGATGTTGGTGATATCAACCTGACCTTCAAGCGATACCTAGAGTCACCGGTTACTTTGATAATTGAAGATGATTATGTGACTGCAGTTGAAGGATCTGGCGTCGATGCCATTTTAATGCGCAACTATTATGATGCTTGGAACGATTCCGAGGCTTACGGTGTTTCCCACGTTGGCTGGGGACTCAATCCAAAAGCGCGTTACGAAGCTTTGACTGTGTACGACAAACGCGATACCAATGGCACTGAGTTAAGAGCGCTGGCCGGAAATTTTTTATTTTCGACAGGCGCCAATGAACATGCGGGACGGTATACGCTGGGCCATTTCGACCTGCCAGTTCTTGGGTGTACCATCAAGCTTGATGACGAAGTGGTTGTGGAAAACGGCAAGTTACTCGGCTGAAGCAAGTGGCAGATGTACATTACCTTGAGAGAGGGAGCGGCCCGACCGTCGTTTTTCTGCACGGAATTGGCGCTGATTCCGAGAGTTTCGCGTTCCAGCTCGAAGCGTTTGCCACGGCGGGATATCACGCAGTGTCCTGGGATATGCCGGGTTATGGCAGATCGCTGCCACTGACACCAATGACTTTCCCCGGTTTGGCCAGGCGACTCCGGCAGTTTCTAGAAGAATTAAATGTGCCCGCTGTGCATGTGGTGGGTCATTCCATTGGCGGTATGATCGTGCAGCAATTGGCACGAACAGCACAGGAAAAATTGCTAACAATGGTTCTTGCGCAGACCTCCCCAGCGTTTGGGAGCAAGGATGGAGAATTTCAGCGAAAGTTCATAGCGGAACGGCTGCAGCCACTGCAACGAGGGCAGTCTATGGCTGATATCGCTACTGAAGTCTTACCCAGTCTGGTTGGTGTAGATCCCGATAAAAAGGGTGTTGAGTTGGCCCAAAAATGTATGTCCAGGGTGCCGAGCGACGCATATGTAGCGGCGGTACAGTGCTTAGTCGAGTTTGAGGGCAGAGATCACTTGCCCTTCATTGCCGTACCGACTCTGGTGTTGGCTGGAGAAAACGACAGCAATGCGCCCGCATCGATGATGGAGAAAATGGCACAAAAGATTCCTGGAGCTGAATTTGCAACGATACCCAACGCCGGACATCTGGCTCCGATGGGAAATCCAGATGCATTTAATCATGTAGTTCTCGATTTTCTTGCAAGACACGCGTACAAGAGCAATATCAAACAATCTCGAACAATAAACTGATTCAATGACTGATTTTCCTATCTTTGAAAGCGATGCGTGGCGTCTCACGGACCAGGAGCGGAAACTCACTGATCAGGCGCGAGAGCTCGGCGAGACTCGATTCGCTGATCGCGCGGCTCGTTATGATCGTGACGCAGAGTTTCCGATAGAAAACTATCGTGATCTGCATAGTGCCGGGTTGCTCGGGATCTGTATTCCCACAGAATACGGTGGCCTCGGTGCAAACCTTCGAGCCTATGCACTGGCGGCCGCTGAAATTGGTCGATATTGCGGCGCCACTGCACTGACTTGGAACATGCACGTCTGTTCTTGTCTTTGGTCGGGAGCGCTCGCTGATGACTTAGAGATGGATGGAGTTGTGCGCCAGCGCCATCACGACACACGCGCCGTTCACTACCGAAGAATTCTTGATGACGGCGCAATTTATGCTCAACCGTTCTCTGAGGGTGGTTCGGCCGCTGCCGGTACAGTGGCATTCAGTACGACAGCAGTTCGAAGCGACGGCGGTTGGGTGGTACGCGGGAAAAAGATTTTTGCATCTCTCGCTGGCAGTGCCGACTACTACGGGACACTTTGTACTGAACTTCAGCATGCCGACGACAAGCCGAGCCGAAGCAATACTCTGTACCTTGCGGTTCCAGCAAAGGCCGAAGGTGTCCGTGTTGTCGGGGATTGGGATCCACTCGGCATGCGGGCCACTGTGAGTCGCACGCTGTTGTTTGAAGAGGTTTTTGTTCCAGATGGGTCCGAACTGTTGCCACCCGGTGTTTACTTTCAGGCAGCCAGCCGCTGGCCGCATATGTTCATGACTTTGACTCCGGCATATATGGGGCTCGCACAGGCAGCTTATGATTTCACGGTTAAGTATCTGCGCGGTGAACTGCCCGGGGCGCCACCAGTTAAGCGGCGTATGTATCCGACCAAGCAGTTAGCTGTTGCGAATATGCGCCTTATGCTAGAGCAAACCAAAGCAATCTGGTTTCAGGCCATGAGCGAAGCGGGCCCGAATCCAACTAAAGAACAGATTTTGCGAGCCTATGCTGCTCAATATTCGGTTATGGAAAATGCGAATGAATTGGCACAGCTTGCCATTCGAACCTGCGGTGGGCTGTCGATGTTAAAGTCATTAGCGCTGGAGCGTATTTACCGCGATTCACGCTGTGGGTCGTTAATGTTGCCGTGGACTGCAGAGATTTGCCTTGACCGGATCGGCCGTGAAGCGTTGTATGAGCCTGGTGAAAATGATGACGCATGACCCGTGATCTCTCTGTCTGGATTGAGCAGCATGCCTTAAGTTCTCCCGATCGGGTAGCGATTCGTTTCGATGGCGTGGAAATCAGTTACCGCGCGCTTCACGTTCGGATTCAGAGGACTGCTGGTTTTCTTCACAATACCCACGGCGTTAGCCTAGGGGATCGGGTCGCATACCTGGGATTTAATACTCCAGAGTGCGTCATTGTGTTGTTTGCTTGTGCCAAATTGGGAGCCCTGTATCTGCCTTTGAACTGGCGGCTTGCCCCGCCTGAGCTCGACCATGTACTCGGACATGCGGAGCCCAAGGTCTTAATTTCAGATTCCCATCACTGGGATTCAGCTGCTGGATTGGTTACCGGCCGATCTGAGTGTATGTTAATTGATTGCGAAAACATTGTTTCAACATCGGAAGACTGCGACACAACTCTAACGGAGTCGAATTTCGGGGGTAGCCTGGATACGCCTCTGCTCCTGGTATACACCTCGGGGACCACTGGACGACCCAAAGGTGCCGTGTTGACTCAAAATGCGTTGCTGTTCAATGCGCTGAACAGCGTTCACATGCATGAGTTGACACCTTCCGACCACATCTTGACGGTGTTGCCGATGTTTCATGTCGGCGGCATGAATATTCATACGACACCTGGACTCTATATTGGAGCCACGATATCGATTCATCGGCGTTTTGATCCGTCGGCAACATTGATCGCAATTGAAAAAGACAGGCCGAGCCTGCTGGTGCTGGTACCAGCGACGATTGCGGCCATTGTCCAGCAATCCAATTGGCAGACAACTGACCTTAGCAGTCTGCGTATCGTCACTACCGGGTCATCTATTGTGCCCCACTCTTTGATCGAGGTTTGGCATGATCGCGGTATTCCGGTCATTCAGGTCTATGGTTCGACGGAAACTGGGCCAGTCGCCCTCTACCAGCGAGAGGAAGACGCAATGATGTCAGTCGGTTCGACAGGGCGCGGGGCATTGCATACGGAACTCCGAATTGTTGATGATGCCGGTGATGATGTGAAGCCTGGAGCATCTGGAGAACTTTTGTTGCGGGGTCCGAATCTTTTTAAGAAATACTGGAAAGACCGTAGCGCAAGTGAGGAAGCATTTGAGATCGACTGGTTTTGTACGGGAGATATCGGGTATCGGGACGAGCGCGGTTACGTCTTCATCAATGACCGGAAGACCGATGTAGTGATTTCGGGTGGTGAAAATATCTACCCCGCTGAGCTAGAGCAAGTTCTAGACCGAATTGATGGAATAGTCGAGTCATCAGTAGTGGGTGCCACCGACGACAAATGGGGTGAGATCCCTGTTGCAGTTGTTGTGATCAATAAGAAATCTACAATTACCGCTGAAGAGATTCTGTCAGCATTTGACGGGCATCTTGCCCGCTATAAACACCCCAGGGCAGTCAGTTTTGTATCAGCGCTGCCTCGCAATGTTATGGGGAAGGTACTGAAGTACGAACTTCGGCGTGCAGTAGAGAACGGCACTATCCCATTGTCTGAGCGGTGCTAAACGTCGCAACTCTTCAAAGGCGGCGTTATTTGACCCTGCTTGGGTTTGCGTTGGTAACGGCCTCAATTCTTTCCGGATTCTGGCTGGGACCGAGCGGGAACAGTCGGGCCGCTTTTACCCTAGAAGGTAATCCAATATGGGATGCTGGTGCTCGGGCCGAAGCGTTACTACCCCCCGAAGGGCGCGATATACCATTATTTATTGGTCCTGGATTGGACGAAGGCAAGGGGAATGTCTTGGCTTTGTCGGTGTTGAACGAGTTGGTTCGACGTCATGATGAAGTGATGATAGATGAGCGCATAAGCCGGCATTTTGCTTCCCACTATTCCTCAATGGTTCAGATGGAGGTAACAGGACCTTGGGGGATGGCTGAAACCGTGCGGATGATTATGAATCGGGAGTCGCCTGTAAGTCAGCAGATCAACTGGACGGGTCCCCGTTTTGAGGATGCAACAGATATCGACCTCGCTAACGTCTTGACACGGCTATTTGAGATTGAATCAGAGAGCGGTCGTCTGCCATATGCGAAATTCGTATCGGAGCTTGGGCAACAAACAGATGGTTCATGGAGAGCCAGCGGGTTTTACATCCTTGGAATGGCAAACACAAATAGTCTCTATGGACCTGACGGCGAATATTCGAGGGCCCCGAGTGGCGAGAAGCCCTTTTTCGAAATCTGGGAACGCGCCATCGATGACGTCTATGCACGTCCGATGACGGATACGGGCGAGAATGTCCACGTCTGGTCGTTTCTGGCCCTTGACAGTGAAGTGGACGATGAAGTGAATCAGACGCTGCCTTTGGTGGGCGTTTCTTTTTTGCTCATGGTCGTTGTGTTGGGGCTTTTTTTTAGGGATTGGCGAGACGTCTTAGCAGCTGCGGCAGGCCTTGGTCTCTTGTTGGGCTGGATGTTTGGAACGCAGGCTTGGCTTGGATACCCGGCGACACAAATCTCTTCGATGTTACCTATTTTGTTGCTTGCGCTTGGTGTGGACTTTTCTTTTCATGGGTTGAACCGCTGGCGAATGCTGGCAGTTGAAGGCGGTGGCCATGAATCGGCAAGGCTTGCTGCGGGGTGGAGCAGCATCCGCGCATTACGGCCGGCATTGGGCTTGGCTACCGTCACTACTATGGTCGCGTTTGGGACGGCCGCGTTTTCATCAATTCAAGATCTCGCCGAATGGGGACGGTTGGCCGTCATATATATCTTCGAGGCATATCTTTTACTCGGGATTTTCACCGTCGTCCTGCGCTCGGGAATGTCAGTTAAATCATGGGATCTCCATGCCAAACTGACTCAAAAGATGCGTGTATTTGGAGCCCTGCAGGTGCGCCATCCATGGGGCTTTACCTTCGTGTTATTGATCATCACCGCGATCGCTTGGGTCATTGGCCAGCCCGATACCGATTTCGACGTTCATGATTATCTCGACTCCAATTCTCGAATGGTTCGCTCGATCGACATCGCAGATGCTTTGTTTGACCAGTCCAACCAGGGGGAACCGGGCATCGTTTTGGTTGAAGCGAAAGAGAATGGGGATCTTGCGAATCTCGAAACGTTATCTGCGTTGGATGCCCTAATGAGTGATATACGCGCCAAGGACTGGACTTACGGAGATGCCACCATCATCGATCTGATTCGTTGGCAAATGAGGTTGACAGCAAGCGGAGGGCCTGGTTTTCTCCCAACGCGCATCGATGCGCAGACTTCGTTGCCTACCGACAGTGGAGAACTACGTCTGATACTTCGGGACATCGTGACCATGGGAACGATGGATCCTACCAATCCTCGGGCATTTGCTTCAGCGCGCACAGTTAAGTCCATGGCTAGGATTGATTCTGAGACCGGCAGACTCACTATGTTGAGTCTGCCAATCAAAGTAGAGAAAGCAGAAGATTGGGTTTGGATGGGCAAATTTCAAGAAGACGTAGAAGAAAAAATTGCCGAGCATCTGAATTTAGACGAAGGCTTGAAAGCGACGTTGACCGGTAATTCTTTTCGTCGTTTTGTTTATGTAAACGCAATGACTGAGTCCTTCCAGTCCAGTATTTATCTTGCCATCGCGGCATGCTTCGTCGTTCTGCTTCTGGTGTTACGCAACTTTCGGTTATCAGTATTAACTATCGCTCCGGTTGTTGCCGTATCGCTTTGGCTTAACGCCGGGATGAACCTTTTCGGCGCAAGCCTCAATTTGGTCACACTTCAAGTGGCGTCACTTGCAATTGGTTTAGGACTTGATTTTGCGATTCATGTTACGCAGGGCATTCGGGAGCAGCGCGCACGGTATCCTGGACAAGGTTTAGCGGCGTGGGTCTCCCAGATGATGGGTCATACCGGCATGGCGCTTTTCGCAAGCGGCATTACTGATATTCTTGGCTTTAGTGTCCTAATGCTTTCGATCATGCCGATGTTCACGATGTTTAGTAAAGTTATGATTGCCATGGTTTTTCTTGCATTGGCCGCTTGCCTATTTTGTTTGCCGGCGTTGATCGCGCTTTTTGGCGGGCTTGAACGGTCGATCAAGTCTGTGAACCCTACTGAGACCAAAGCCGTGTAACGGGCAAGATTTTCCCTTCAGGTTTCCGACAGCACGGCTGCAGAGAAAGACAGAGTAGTGGGTATAGTCGGTCCCTCAATTAACAGCTATGTTTTTACAAATCCTTGTTGATTATTGCATGCGTGTCGTAACGAAGTCCGATCGTACGCCTCCTTCGGGTGACGCCGTTCACGAAGTGCAGTGGTCCGGGCTTCTCTTCTACTAGTCCGGGTGCCGTCATCAGCAATAGGTCGCCGGGTACCGCTGGAATGGTTTTTGCTCCCACACCCTTTCGGTCATCGCAGGTACAGAAGTTTCCATCACCGGTCAGGAGAAAAATGGCAACAACTATCCGGTATCGCACATGATCCCGGTGGGGTGTAATTCCCTGGCATCCGGGCGGATAGTTCTGCACAATTAGGTCATTAAATTGCAGCGCATCGTGGCCTTGGAGTCCCGCTTTTTTAATTGTTGTAGCGATTCGTTTCTCTAGGTAACGGGCTAACTCCCAAAGTTGGTGATCTGGGGGTATGTCGTAGCAGAGCTCAAAGTCTTGGTACACCGGTGTAGTGGCGCCTCCCATGACGGGGCTGGCGGATTGGTACGTCAGAGAGTCGACAAGTGATACCAGCGTTTGTCGTTCATGTTCGTCTAGGCAGGGGACAGCCAGAGATTGCTCTGCAGGCAGTCTGCCCAAAGCCGAGATCAGTTGGCGTGAATCGAGTCGAGTACAAAGGCGGTCCAAACCAGTCGTCATTCAATCGCTCGTCGTGATTGGGCGGCTGTGTGTTGATCTAACCCCGATCGAATGCTAAGCGAGTTAGACAACTTAGCCTCGCCCGACCAGCGGCATGTTCGTGGCCATGACGGTCATGAAAAGAATGTTGGCATCAAGCGGGAGATCGGCCATGTGCAGTACAGCGTCGGCTACATGTTCGACATTCATAGTTGGTTCTGGTGCAATCGTACCGTTGGCCTGGGCGACACCGTCCTTCATTTTTGCTGTCATTTCGGTTTCCGCATTTCCGATATCGATCTGTCCGCAAGCAATTCGATGTGCTCTTCCATCGAGGGCAGTGGACCGAGTCAATCCGGTGATGGCGTGTTTGGTCGCGGTGTAGGGAATCGACCGTGGGCGTGGTGCTTGTGCAGAAACAGATCCATTGTTGATGATTCGACCACCGATTGGGTCTTGGTTCTTCATAATCCGGAATGCTTCTTGGGTGCAGAGAAACGCGCCTGTTAGATTTACATCGACAACCTGCTGCCATTGGTCGACCGTCAAGTCTTCGAGAGGTACAGGTGGCGCTCCGAGTCCAGCATTGTTAAACAAGAGATCGAGCCGCCCAAATGCACCGTGTGTTTTGGTAAAAAGATTTTTTACGGATTCTGGGTTTGCGATGT
>ERZ651768.2839-NODE-2839-length-11820-cov-3.882824_pt1 | contig 11820 bp, 10 predicted proteins | sample MGYA00514754_ERZ651768 | MGnify/ENA metagenome assembly ERZ651768 | reverse complement strand
TCTTCTGATCATCTGGTTCGAGCCTGGCATAGAACTTTCGGACTACCGGTTACAATATCGAATTGTTCCAATAATTACGGTCCATATCAATTCCCGGAAAAACTCATTCCATTAATGATTTTAAATTGTCTTGCTGAAAAGCCATTACCGGTTTATGGAACCGGTGAAAATGTGCGCGATTGGTTATATGTTCAGGATCACTGCGATGCTATTAATATGATTCTGCAAAAAGGCACCATTGGTGAGACTTATAATGTGGGTGGAAATAATGAGATACAAAATATTCAGATTGTAAAGGATATATGTACAATTTTAGATGAAGTTAAACCTGCAGAATCCGGGAAATCTTATCATCAATTGATAACTTTTGTTAAAGATCGCCCGGGACATGATTTTAGGTATGCTATCGATTCGACAAAATTACAAAGTGAATTGAACTGGTCACCAAAAGAGACTTTCGAAACTGGATTAAGAAAAACCATTGAATGGTTTTTAGAAAATCAAAATTGGTGGCGGGATATTCAAAAAAATACCTATCAACAGGCAAGATTAGGCGTAATTGGATAAATGAATTTTTTCCGAATTAGATTATTATTTACTCTTTTATTGAATCTCGTTTGGGCTCAATCTGATCAGCTTGAAAACCTGACAAAAAGTGCTGGAAGTTACCAATCTGTTTATAGAGATTTATCAAACCCAGCAATACCGCTTGAGAGAGAAATAGATCCTAATGACTATTATTTAGGACCCGGTGATCAACTACATGTAGTTGTCACGTCTCTAGAGAATAAATTGTTGCCAGGACAAGAATTTGATTTGTTTAATGCAGAGACAATTGAATATTATGTATTAATAGGCCCGGCTGGTGAACTTGCATTACCATCAATAGGTCAATTTTCCACACAGGGAAAAACGTATCAGCAAATAAAAGAAGATATTGAAGATACTGCTATCTTTAAATCTTATAAAAAGGTAATGATAACTGTTCGGTTGGCTGCAATACGATCTTTCAAAATTCAAATATTGGGAGCTGTAGAGATTCCTGGATTTGTTACTGTTACTGCAACGGATCGTGTCAGTGATGCAATCAAATCTTCAAAAGGTGTACAAAAATATGGAGACAATATAATAGTTTATTTAGATAGAGCTGGTATACGTAAAAAGATTTACTTAAAGAAATTCCTTCTAGAGGGTGATATTAATCAAAACCCAACATTAAAGGAAGGTGATATAATTATTGTTCCCTTTTTTGAATCAACAGAAAAAGAAAAATTTAATTTTACTGAATATAAAACACATCAAGTTATCGTTCATGGATTCGTTAGAAGACCACGTGGTTTTTCTTACGTACCTGGTTATAGGGCAAGTGACTATATTGCAATGGTAGGTGGCGCATTAAATATAGGTAATGAAAGAAATACAATTATTTATAGAGCTGACGGATCAGAATTAAATGGTGCATTTGATGAATTTATTGAACCAGGTGATGTTATTCTTGTTCCAGAAAGTTTACGTAGTCGTTTATTTGGTAATATCAGCATACTTCAGACTGCTACAGCAATTGCTACACTTTACTTAACATATAAAGCAGCAATTAGTGGATCATGATTAATTTAACTCCACATGAACAAAAAATATTAGATCTTGTCAAAAAAAACCCAGATGTTATTGATAATCCGGAAAAAAGAAAATTCATTGCTGAACAAAATGGTTTGTCGGAAAAAACGTTAAGAAATCGCATTGGTGATTTAAGGAAATATGGTGTTTTAACAAGTTCTGAAAATCCCAATATGCCAATAATTGATGCTGAATTTGATGATATTGACCTATTTCGTGTTGGGAAAATTCTTTGGTCAGCTCGTAGAGAAATCATTCGAAATATTTTTATTGCCAGTATTCTATCTATTATTTTGGCATTTATTTTACCAAAAACGTACCGTACAACAGCCATCATTATGCCCCCAGCATCTTCTTCAGAACGTGGTATATTCGGCGGCGGTTCCGGACTATATGCAATTGAAAGTTTATTGAGCCCTAAAACCAGTTCTGATGCAAATATATTTATTGCGATTCTGAAAAGCCGAACAATCATGCAAAGTGTCATCGAAAAATTCAATTTAATTGAATTTTATGATGTACTAAATAATGAGAAGGCACAAGAATCTTTAGAAGAAGATACCAATTTTGAGATCGATGAAGAGGGGACAATTAGAGTTACAACATACATAAAAACCGGTTGGTTACATATTGAAGACGATGAAAAAGTTTGCAAAGCCCTATCCAGGGATATTACAAATTATTTTATGACCAAATTAGATGAGGTGAATAAAAAATTAAAATCTGAAAAAGCGACTCAACATCGCTTGTTTATAGAGAACAGATACTACCAGAATATAGTAGACTTGGCAAAAGCTGAGGTGGACTTGAAACTTTTCCAGGAAAAAAATAACACAATTGCATTAACAGAGCAAACAACAGCAGCGATTCAAGTCGCAACTGAAATTGTAACTAAAATATCTATAAGTAAAGTTAAACTGAGTATTCTGGAAGAAACTTTAACTAATGATCACCCGGAGATAAAATTACTGAAGTCTGAAATAACAGGATTACAGAAACAATTAGAAGAACTTGATTATGGGGGTAATGATATGAAAATGATACCAGGATTTTCTAAAGTCCCTAATTTAGGTTTGGTGTTAGGTCGGTTGATGCGCGAGGTTGAGGTTCAAAACACACTGTATACATTTCTAACCCAACAATATGAAGAAGCAAAAATCCAAGAAGCACGTGATACTCCAACCGTGCAGATTCTAGACTATGCTGTACTTCCAAAATTAAAATATAAACCAGTCCGATCCAGAGTATTCCTGATTGGTTTCGTCTTGTCCACAATATTTTCCATGTATTTCGTTTATTTCCGTAAAAGGTGGCAGGTAGCTAATTCAGCAGGAAGAATTTCTTGATCTATAATTGTGAATAATAATATTTTAGCTGATTTCAGGCATAATGACTGGAATATTGATAAAATATTAATTTTTATTATCCCACTAATATTTATTGCTATTCTTTTTTTGATGCATGAGGAATGGTTGTTAGAATCTTTACTTCTTTGTACAGTTATTTTTTTTTACATATTATTGATTTATAAGCATCGAATGGTGTATGGATATTCTGGAATCCGAATTGCTTCAATCCCCTCAAGTATCGTAGCGGCTTTTACAGTGTTCATTTCAATACCATCCATTTATATCTTAATGATTAAGGATCATCCAAATGAAATCCAATACTATTATTCTATAATTATTTTTTATTTGATTTTCCCTATGGGATTATACCTGGGTAAGTCAATTAGAATGATTGATGAAGTTAAAGTAAAAAAATTATTGATCAGTAAAGTCGCAAAAAGTTATAATGATAAATATTATTATGAAATATTGATAATTCTGTTTTCCATTAGTATGCTGATTTTTTGTGGATATTTAATGAGAGTAAATGAATTACCATTGATTGAGCTTATTCGAAATCCTGGTAGTAGCACCCGGTATTTTTTTATGCGTGAGGAGGCATTAAAACTATTGGAAATGTCTCGACTAGAAAAATATATGTTTATTTGGCTGCGTTCTCTATTTATACCTATCGGTATTGTTGGTTCTTTATACCTAATGGTGGAATACAGGAAGAAAAAATATAATGTACTATTTATATTATTTTTTATTGTAGGTCTAATAATTAATTCTATAACTCTTGAGAAATTTCCTTTAGCAGCAATTTTTGTAGCAATTGGAACATTTTATTTATTGAAAAAAGATCATATTTCTTTTCGATTTATGTTATTATTTGTTTTCCTAATTTTAACAGGTCCACTTTTAATAACTTATTTGTTGATTATTGAACGTGAAGGAATATTTGAAATTATTTTCTGGTCATATATTGATCGTCTTTTTGTTATACCATCTGAAGTCCTATTCTATTATTTCGAAATTTTTCCAGATATTCATCCATTTTTATTAGGAAGCTCTAGTCAATTGTTTTCCTGGATGCATACTGAGGGAACGTTTCCAGTGTCTAATTATGTAGCTAAAATATGGTGGAATATGCCAGATACGTCTGGTTCTGCTAATGCTGTTTACATTGGAAATTTCTGGTCAGATTTTGGCTGGTATGGAGTAATTATTTCAACAATTGTTTTAGGATTCATAGCACATTTATTACAATGGAAAATTTTAACAGTATCAGATTACAAGAAGAATTTCCTTTTTATTGTAAGTATTGCGGCTGCAGTACCAAGTTTTACCTTTGGCTTCATTAGTGCAAATTTCACTAATATATTTTTTTCGAAAGGATTAATTCTTTTGATATGTTTTCTTTTTATTTATGAATATATGAAAAAATATTTTTCGATTATAAAAGCATAGCAAAGAACTTTCTTTTAAATATGAAAAATTGGCTGACAAAAAACTTTTCTATAAGAGAAGATATTATTATCACTTTTCTAAACAGTTTGATCGTGACGGTAGGAGTGTTTTCTTTAAATGGTTTAATTGCTCGCTTGCATGGACTGGAAACCTTAGGCGAATTCCTTCTTTTAAAACGAACATTTTTTACAGCTGTGAGTTTATTTTTATTTGGTTCAAATTTAGGCTTAACTAATTATATTAGTAAGAACGATGACCGAGCTTACGGTGATGCTGCTTTACATTTATTTCTAGTTTTTTCTTTACCGTTTATTTCCGGTATTATTATTGGTTTACAATGGTACCAGATCGAAGGAATAAACAAAGATGTTTTCTGGCCCTATTATTTATTCGCTTTAGGAATTTGTTTACAATTCCTGGCTTATAGTTTATTCCGCGGGTATTTGAATATGATTGGTGCTAGTGTGATTCAACTGATTGGTACCACCGTGATACCTATAATACTATTTTTGCTTTTAGATGATCTTATGGAAATCTTTATTTGGGTCGGTATTTCTTCTATAGGAATTATGTTATTCGGGTTTGTTTGGAGAAATAATGGAATAAGGATCTTGAAAGTAAATATAGTGTACTATATGGATCTGGTAATCTATGGTTTAAATCGTATTCCAAGTATCATTGCTCAATTCATTCTATTGGCTGGATTACCGATCATGATCGCAAAAACAAGTAATCTTGAAAATGTTGCTTATTTCAATTCTAGCCTTTCACTACTGAATTTATCGTTGTTAATCACTCATCCAATAGGTATGGTTTTATTACCAAGAATATCACGGAAACTGGCCAGAGGGAAAATTGATGAAATATCATATGGATTGAAGCTGGCACTTTATGGTGGAATATATTTTAGTATGATGTTTGGTATTTGGATTTTCATATTTGCACCGATTATTTTGGAACTTTGGCTAGGACAAATAGGTAATATTGCTTCTTTGATTTTACGTGGTATCATTATTTCATTACCTTTTTATACTATTGCAGGATTAGCCAGGAGCCCTATAGATGCGGCTTCTTATAAAGGATATAATTCAATTATATACGGAATCGCTGCGATGTTTGTAGTGGCATCATATTATTTAGGTGTCAAATCAGGGTATCATCCCCTATACGTTGCTGTTACTAGTTTTGTGGGGGGGCAGATTATTTCTGGAGTGAGTAGTATTATTATCCTAAATAAATTCTTTAATATACGTATTTGGAATCTCACCCTTATTCGCGATGTGGTTATGGGGATGTTTTTAGTGATTTCAGGATATTATCTAATGTTGAGTTTAGGATTGAACCAGTTAATAATAGCATGTGCAATATTCATTTTTGGCATAATTACCTTCTATTTTTATTACAATAATACAAAAGGTGGGTGGGTTTATAAATTTCGTAAGTTGATCAAATAGATATGAAAACTAAAAGATAATAGATGATAAATATTGCACAAATAGGCTGCGGTTATTGGGGCCCTAATTTGCTTCGAAATTTGATCAGCCATCCTAAGGTAAATGTAACTGGGGTGATTGACACGGATGATAAAGTGTCCGAATGGCTGGCTGATAAATATTCTTCTTTATCATTCCAAAATGAATTTTCACCTAGTGTATTAGATAAATGGGCAGTTGATGCAGTAGTAATCGTCACCCCAGCTAAAACCCATTACAAAATTAGTAAGGAAATTCTAGAAAGCAATCGACACTGCTTGGTCGAAAAGCCATTGGCAACAACAACACAAGAATGCAGTAACCTGATCAATATTGCTGAAAAGCAAGGAGTGACTTTGATGGTGGGTCATACATTTATGTACAATGCGGCTGTTATTAAAATGAAAGAGATCATAGATAGTGGTGAATTGGGAGAATTATATTATGTTTATGCTCAACGGTTAAATTTGGGTAGGATACGACAAGATGTAGACGTTCTCTGGAATCTCGCTCCACATGATATATCTATCATTAACTATTGGTTTGATGAATTGCCTAACAAGATTTCTGCAAAAGGGATTGATTTTGTTCAACCGAATATTTCAGATGTAGCCTTTGTGAATATGGAATTCGCCAGCGGACGGCATGCAGTCTTACACCTGAGTTGGTTAGACCCTCATAAGATCAGGCAAATTACAGTTGTGGGCAGCAAGAAAATGGCTGTGTATGATGATACTGCACAGAAAAAAATTATAATTTATGACAAAGGTGTAGACCGTAAACAACCTGAGAAAGCCACATTGGGAAATTTCGAGGATTTTAAGACATTCCAGTTAATAGTAAGAGCCGGTGAAATTAAAGAACCTTTGGTAGATTTTATTGAGCCATTAAAAGTAGAAGTTGATGCTTTCGTAAAAGGAATTCAAGGAGAACAACCTCCAATTACAGATGGAAAAAATGGTCTTGAAATTGTGCAAATATTAGCGGCTGCGACCAAATCGTTACGAAATTCCGGTGAAAATGTAGAAATGTAATTGATATGTTAAAACTTAAAGAAAAACAAAAATTGAATATCTCTAAAACCATGATGATCTGCCGGGAAATAAATGTTGGCAGTGGTACCTTGATTTGGGATTATGTAAATCTCTATGAATGTGAAATTGGAAACGATTGTATGATTGGGGCTTTTGTGGAAATTCAAAAAGGAGTTATGATAGGTCATCGAACGCGTATTCAATCTCACGCGTTTATTTGTGAAGAAGTAGAGATCGGCAATGATTGTTTTATATCTCATGGAGTTATGTTTATAAACGATACTTTTCAAAGTGGAGGACCTGCCGGGAATAAGAAACTATGGAAACAAACTTTAATTGAAGATCACGTTTCAATAGGATCAAATGCTACAATAATGCCAGTTAAAATCGGTAAAGGAGCTATTATTGGTGCGGGGGCAGTTGTAGTCCACGATGTTCCTTCAAATGCTATAGTAGCTGGAAACCCTGCGAAAATATTACGTTACAAAGATAGTAATGAATGATCATGTCTCGTAATCACAAGGTTATGCATATATCTTGTCTGCATCCTTGGAATGATACACGAATATTGTTTCGGGAGGCTAAGACCTTAAGTAAGGAACATGATGTAGAATTACACGCTGTAGCGGACTTCAAAACTCGAGTATATGAAGGAGTGATAATTGTTGGTTTACGCAAAAAAAAAATCTGGTTAAGGCCAATACAATGGTTCATACTTGGTTGGCGTTCTTTACGAAATTCAGCTACAGTGGTCCATTTGCACGATCCAGAACTCCTGCTCTTGGGATTAGTTTTGTGTTTTTTCGGTAAAAAAGTTATTTATGACGTACATGAAGATGTATATGAAGACATTCTTAATAAGGACTGGATACCGAAACCTTTACGGCTTATAATTGCTAAGATTTATTTATTTTTTCATAAGTTGAGTGATATACAATTATCTGCAATAGTCACTGCTACCCCAACAATAGCGAAACAATTTCATAATCGTCAATTGGTAGTTGTACGAAATTACCCTCCACTCGATGTTTACTCGAATAACGGCCAAGATTTTACTAGTCGTAAAATGCATTATCCCGTCCGTTTGATTTATGTAGGTACTATCAATAGAACGCGAGGTGTGTTGAATATCGTTAGGGCACTTCATCATATCCCTAAAGGTTTTGAATATAGATTGGATATAGTTGGATCCTTTGCTGATTGTAAAAATTTTGAAATAGAAGTAATGGAAGCAGCAGCAGTCTTTTCAAATAATATATTTTTTCATGGTAGATTGGAATTTCCCCAGGTTCTTAAATTGATGGCCCAGGCCCATGTAGGTCTGGTATGTACACAACCTACTGTAAATGATCTAGCTGGAATTCCCTTAAAACTTTTCGAATATATATCTGCTGGGCTTGCAGTTATTATCTCTGATTTTCCAAGTTGGTATGCATATTTAGAAAAATATCCTCCCCATGAATTCGTAGATTCAACTAAGCCAGAAGATATTGCGAGAGGTATCATTAAACTTGTAAATAACTGGAATTCATTTGATACTATATGGGAGCAAGCAAGAACTGACATTATGTCTAGCTATAATTGGCATACTGAGGGTATTAAATTGACAAATCTGTATAAATCAATATAAACCGGAGGAAGGCAATTTGATTTCGGTAGGATTAATTGGTTATGGCTATTGGGGACCAAACATGGCTCGTAATATCCAAGAAAACAATGACATGAAACTGAGAATAATATGTGATAGCAACACATATAGTTTACAACGGGCAAGTCAGCGCTACCCCCACGTTAGATGTACAGATAATGTCAAGGAAATCCTTAATGACCCAAAGATAGATGCTGTAATCATAGCGACACCTGCGAACACGCATTTTGATTTGGCCTCACAAGCTTTAAACTCAGGAAAACATGTCTTGGTGGAAAAACCCATGACAGATAGTGTGCAAAGTGCGCTAGAATTACTTGAATTGAGTGAAAAGGTCAATAGAGTTTTAATGGTTGACCATACCTTCATATATACACCAGCAGTGAATCAGCTAAAGACAATTGTTTCATCAGGGGAGTTAGGTTCTATATTGTATTACGATTCAATTCGAATAAACCTTGGATTGTTTCAACATGATATAAATGTTATATGGGATCTAGCGCCCCATGATATTTCTATAATGCATTATCTTATTGAAAAATCACCGGTTTCAGTTTCTGCGCAAGGTGCAAAATTTTTTGATAGCGAAATTGAAAGTATAGCCTATGTACACCTGACATTCGATGATGGGCTCATTGCCCATTTTCACGTGAATTGGCTTGCTCCAGTAAAGATTCGCAGAACCGTGATCGGTGGTAGTAAAAAGATGACTGTATATGATGATGTTGAGCCTACTGAGAAGATCAAGGTCTATGATAAAGGTATTGATGTAACATCCGAAGAAGGAATACTTGAAACCCTGGTACAATACCGGACAGGGGACATTCAAATTCCTCATCTTGAGAACAGGGAAGCCCTGAGTGTGGAGATTGACCATTTTAAAGATTGTATTATAAATGGGAAAGTGCCCATTACAGATAGCCATGCTGGGTTAGAAGTAGTGAAAGTGTTAGAGGCTGCTCACCAATCCATACGCAAAGAAGGCCTACCTGTTTTTTTTGATTAACGATCTCACCTCGGATCAGATGGAACAAGATAATCGGGATAAGGTATATGATTCAAAGCAATCCCCATTGGTAAGCTTTGTAATTCCCATGTATAATGAGGCAGAACATATACAGCCATGTTTAGATTCTATACTAGTCCAAGATTATCCAAAAGAATGTATTGAAATTCATGTCATTGATGGTGTTTCAAGTGATGATTCCGCTTCCATTGTTGAAAATTATATATCAACATCAATAGCTCAGATTTTCTTACATAACAACCCCAAACGGAAAACACCTATATCGTTGAATATTGGAATTCAAGCAGCTCAAGGAGATGTAATTATTATATTGGGTGCTCATACAGAAATTGATTCAAACTTTGTAAGGCTGAATGTAGATAATCTCAATCAAGATAGAGTTTGGTGCAGTGGAGGAACACAGGTCAATGTCGGTGAAACTGTACAACAATCATCAATTGGTGTGGCGATGAGTCACTGGTTTGGCATACCATCAGCTGCTTATCGTTACAGAAAAAAACCTGGGTTTGTCAATACAGTTGTTTATGGATCTTACAAGAAAGAAGTATTCAATGAAGTTGGACTTTTCGAAGAAAAAGGGGTTATGTCTGAAGATGCTGAACTAAACTTGCGCATCATCAAGGGTGGTTACAAGATCTATTATGACCCTAAAATCAAAAGCCGTTATTATCCACGTAAAAATTTAGTTGCATTTTTTAAGCAGATGTATAATTATGGAATATTAAGGTCTCAAATTTTTAAAAAACATGGCAGTGGTCTGCTTTGGTTACATTTCTTGCCTCCCTTAGCTATAATTTTTATTCCATTTATGGTCATTTTTTCGTTCAAAGTTCAACCTATTAATATTGTTGTTGTGGTAATAGTGTTATTGTATGCAATTATTGCGACTTTCAGTGCTTTAAACGCATGTTTAAGTCAGAAAAAAGGAAACCCAGTTCTTGTTTTAATTGCTTTCTTCAATATGCATATTGCCTGGGGATTGGGTTTTTTGGCGGGAATAATAAGAAGAAAAAGCAAATTAAAATAGATGTTTGCTGTACCTATATTTCTCGGTGACACAGACCGATTGGACTAAATGTTTGTTCAGTATATTCTAGAGAGGTATAAGGTTGGTATAAATTATCTTGACTGTTTATACGATCGGGTTTTTAAGAAATGATTAATAATAAGATAATTATCAATTTTTATTGATGAACTCAGAAATATTATTACTTGGAGGATTTGGAAGATCAGGTACTACTGGGATACGTGAATTGTTAAAAAGTCATCCAGAAATTACTTCTACTGAAAAATATGAACTGAGGATTTTAACAGATCCTGGCGGTTTTATTTCATTAAAGAATTGCTTTGTTGATAATTGGACCTTTTGGCGAGGTGATCAAGCTATTCATGAATATATACAAATTTGTAAAGATTTAAATAGAAAGTGGTTTGGTGGTTATTTATTCAGCAATTATAAAGCGGAGTTTTATGGGAATTTTCAACAAGCCAATAATCAATTGCTAGATGATATTGTTTTATCTTCATATGATGGTATTTGGGCAAAACACGCAAAAATTTTTAATAAAACAGTATTAAAGTTTATTAATCATAATAGAATAAAATGGATCAGTAGGAAAATATATATAACTGCTCCAATGGATTATTTCGCATTTTTAAAAATAAGTAAAAAGTATTTTGACAAGTTATTAGAAAGAAAATTCAATAAAGAAAAAGCATCAATTTTCCTAATAGATGAACCTTATATATCACAAAATCCGAAGGAATGTATGGAAATAACTGGTGCAACAAAATTAATTGTGGTTTTAAGAGATCCTAGGGATGTTTTCCTTTCGTTCCAAGGACAAGATTGGTCCCCAAGGAAAAAAGAACATTCACTAAATATGCTAAAGTCTATATATAATAATTGGACAATGAAAAAGAAATATTTATCAGTTGATAATTATTTAGAATTAAAGTTTGAAGATATAGTTGCAAATTTCTCAAAAACATTTAATGATTTATGTAAGTTTCTAAATCTCGTACCACCAGAAAATATTTTATCAAATACCAATTTTAGTTCCCAAAAAGCACATGTTGGTAGGTGGAAAAAAGAATTATCAAATAAAGAGCAAGAAGATTTAAACAATTATTTTGATGAGATAATAGATCAACTAGAATACAAATGATGAATTGGAATTAAATCAGAGATAAATTATTTCTAGAAATATTATTTTGTTTCCCC
>ERZ651768.2837-NODE-2837-length-11822-cov-2.037122_pt1 | contig 11822 bp, 9 predicted proteins | sample MGYA00514754_ERZ651768 | MGnify/ENA metagenome assembly ERZ651768 | reverse complement strand
ATTCCACCTGGGACAATCCGCCGCGCCCGGTTAACTCGGTGCGATGGCGAATGGAGCGATGCGGCGCACGTTCTCGTCAAGGCGCAGACGGTGGTTTAGTGGAGGATGTGCCCGTTGGCTACAATCCAGCCGCTCGCAGACCCGGCAGGACACACCGACATTCGTGGCCCCCTGGGTGCTATTTTGATCCAATTTATCCCCGTAGACGAGATGATTGGCCTGGCTCAAATCGCAACCTACGGCCACGGCCAGCCGCGGCCGTCGCCCCTGATGCCCACCCAGAATGGGATCCACAGTGCGGGCAATAGCCAGAAAGGCGCTGCCGTCAGGCATACGGGCCTGCTGGGTGAGTAAACTTCCGGGAGCGGCAAAGGCGTCGTGAATTACCCAGCGTGGGCAAGCCCCACCGAAACGGGCAAAATGAAAACCGGCACCGCTTAGCCGTTTGGAAATATTTCCAGCGTGATCAATGCGGATAAAGAAGAATGGCACGCCCTGTGAAGCCTTGCGTTGCAACGTGGTCAGACGATGGCAAACCTGCTCGAAACTGACACCGAAACGATTTTGTAGAATTTCCAAATCATAACGCAGTTCCTTGGCCGAGGTGAGAAAGGCGTCGTAAGGCATCAAAACCGCGCCGGCGAAATAACCTGCTAAACCAATCCGCAAGAGCTTCTCCGCCTCTGGCGAGGACAACTTTGCCTTGGCCACCAGGCGATCCAAAATTTCGCCATGGGAAGAAATCGCCAGTTGCACAGCCAACTGAAATTTTCGACTAGGCATGGCCAAAATCTCTGATAACAGGACGCGGCTGCGATGGAAATCATAACGACGCAGCGTCTCGCCCATGATATCCACCGGCATCACCTTGGCGCCAATGCCATGGACCGACTGCAAATGTCGAACCAACCCCTGATATAGATCATCGCTTTCGAGACCCGCTTCATGCCACAATGCATCGGCTGCTGTCTCCAGTTCGGGAAAATGATTTAGCTGGGAATGCTGAAAATCCCGAACTTCCTCAATCGGGAAGACTTGGGAGTCAAGTCCTTGCAGCTTGCTTGAGTCGGCCATACGCTCGACCAGAGCCTGGGAATCCTCGCGCAGTTCCGCATAGGCTTTGTAGAGGTTCATAACCGCCTGGGTCGCCGTTGGAGAAACTTCCGCCACGTCTCTAATTTCTTGTTCCCTCAACTTAAGACTGTCAAACAAGGGATCGGACAAAACCTCGCGTAGACCCGCCGCCAAAGCAGCAGCGTCATCCTGAGCAAATTCCCGCAGGTCGATGGGAAACACCTGGCCCAGACGAAACAACAGGGGCACGGTGACGGGTCGTTGATTGTGCTCAATAAGGTTCAAATAGCTTGGCGAGATTTCCAGCATTTCGGCCATTTCGGTCTGGCTCAGTTTCTGCTCCTGCCGAAAGCGGCGAACCTTGTGGCCCAGCATAGCCTTTTTTTCCACGGGCAATTAGCCACCTCCGCAATTAATTTGATCTTGCTTGGATCAGAGTATTTTACATTTTTTACAATTTTACAAGCATAACTATTGCAGAATTATCAACCTTACACTTTTTTAATTGCCTTATGGTGCCGAATTCTCCATACCAACGTTATAGGGCAGTAGGACAACACTGAAACGCTGATAATCATTGGAATAACACAAAATTTAGTAATTAGGAGACAAACTATGACGGAGACGATCGAGCAGATGATTTCTGCTCCGGAAGGTCGCTTTAATGGCATCCAGCGTGACTACTCTGTAGAAGATGTAAAAAAACTTCAAGGCTCTGTCAAAATCGAATATACCTTGGCCCGTCGTGGCGCCGATAAGCTTTGGAAGCTGCTGCAGACCGAGGACTATGTCCATACCTTAGGGGCTATGACTGGCAACCAGGCCATGCAGCAGGTGCGAGCGGGCCTGAAAGCGATCTATCTCTCCGGCTGGCAAGTTGCTGCAGACAGCAACAATGCAAACGCCATGTACCCGGATCAAAGCCTCTATCCTGCGGATAGCGGTCCCGCCCTGGCCAAGCGCATCAATAAATCCTTGCAACGCGCGGATCAGATCCAGACTATGGAAAATGAGGGTGACATCGATTGGTTCGCCCCTATCGTTGCCGATGCTGAAGCCGGGTTTGGTGGTGTGTTGAACGCATTTGAGATCATGAAGGCCTACATTGAAGCGGGAGCTGCTGGCGTACATTTCGAAGATCAACTGGCATCAGAAAAAAAATGCGGCCACATGGGTGGCAAGGTTCTGATCCCTACCCAGCAGCATATCGCTAACCTGAAGGCGGCCCGCCTGGCTGCAGATATCATGGGCGTGCCCTCTGTCATCCTGGCTCGCACCGATGCGGACAGTGCAAAATTGCTGACTTCGGATATCGACCCGCGCGATCGCTACTTCATAACGGGCGAGCGGACGGCTGAAGGTTTCTACCGTCACAAGGAAGGACCAGAGGAAAGCATGCGCCGCTGCATCGCCCGTGGCCTAGCCTATGCCCCTTATGCTGATCTGTTGTGGATGGAAACAGCCACGCCGAACCTGGAGCAGGCCAAGACATTTGCCGAGGCGATCCGCAAAGAGTTCCCAAGTAAGTTGCTGAGCTATAACTGCTCGCCTTCGTTCAACTGGACGGCCAATCTGGACAAGGACGACATCGCGAACTTCCAGCGTGAAATTGGCGCGATGGGATATAAGTATCAGTTCGTTACCTTGGCCGGGTTTCACAGCTTAAACCATTCCATGTTTGAACTGGCCCGCGGCTACCGGGATCGTGGCATGGCGGCCTATTCGGAACTGCAAAACGCCGAATTTGCATCCGAGACGGACGGGTACAGCGCAACCCGTCATCAACGCGAGGTTGGCACAGGGTATTTTGATCTGGTCAATCAGACAATCATGGGCGGCACCTCTTCCACTACTGCGCTGACCGGGTCCACAGAATCTGAGCAGTTTCAAGGCAATATACCCGCCGAAGCCGCTGAATAATATCCAGGCCGGCCGCTTTACCTATGTTGCCGGCCAGTTTCTTTCCAGGTATCTGGTGTAAGTCCCAAAGTAGCGTATCAGAGTAGAGTAACTAGCACCTGATCGGATGCACCTCCCCAAACAGGGCGTCCGATCGCAACAGCCAGATACCGTACCTTCAGGCCGCCCAGGACGCATCTGCGTCCGGCGGCCTCTTTTTTTTCCTTCGCCTCCTGAAAACTATGGATTTCGGTAAACAGAGTGTTCCGCAGCATCTTGTCTTCGGAACTAATGACGCCAACGGCCAAGAAAGAGCCAAATTCTTTTCCGAACGAATCCGGATACTCTCCTGATCGGGCCGACTTAAAAAAATCTCGCCAAATAAGAGATCAGCGACCAGGTCAAGAACAGGGCAGCTGCATCCGCGAAATAATAACATTCGCCTACAGCCTTGAACAATTGCCAAGGGCCGGGTAACCATGCGGTCTATGAAGGTAGTGCCCTACATATCAATCCTAACACTTGTAGTATTAGTTTTGGGCAGTTGTGAATCTGACCCTTTGCTGCGGGACCGTTATATGGGACAAGGCCTGGTGGAACCTGAGTTGCTACAGCAAATAGTCAGGCACGACCGGTTGGGCAATCCAATTCTCACAAAGGAGCCGGAGGTAGAGGGACTTATCTCATGGCCGCGAAGGAATTGACCCTCCGTTGCGTTTTTGTGTCTTGCCAGTCAAGTAGGTATGATGCCGACACGCTCCACCACGGAGGCATAACAACATGCATGAACCGGTTAGCAGCAAAATCGAGTCACTTCCTCAATCCCGGGAACTGGTGTTACTGCGCGCCCTGGAGAGAAAGGTGCTGTGGCTGTCCAGTTGGATGATCCACAATGCAAATCACCTTCGGCCTAACCGCGACGGCTTGAAAGTAGGCGGTCATCAGGCTTCCTCCGCCTCGCTGACCACACTCATGACGGCGTTGTATTTTAATATTCTGAAGCCCTCCGACCGAGTCGCTGTCAAACCGCACGCCAGTCCCGTCTTCCACGCTATTCAATATTTGCTAGGCCGTCAGAGCCGAGAGAAACTGATAAAATTCAGAGCCCTGGGCGGGGCGCAGTCCTATCCTTCCCGGACCAAGGATATGGACGAGGTTGATTTTTCCACCGGTTCTGTCGGTCTGGGCGTCGCGATGACGGCCTTTGCCGCACTGGTGCAGGACTATGTCTCCTTAAAAGATTGGGGTAACGACGATATTTCCACAGGCCGTATGGTGGCCCTCATGGGTGACGCTGAACTCGACGAAGGCAACGTGTTCGAGGCAATGCTGGAAGGATGGAAGCATGACGTACGCAACGCCTGGTGGATTGTGGACTACAATCGGCAAAGCCTAGATTCGGTGATCACCGATCGCCTGTTTGGCCGGGTTGATGATATCTTCCGTACTACAGGTTGGCGGGTCATAACCCTGAAATACGGCACCAAATTGCAGGCCGTGTTTGAGACGGCAGACGGCGATGCCCTGCGCCAATGGATCGACGATTGCCCCAACTCGCTCTATTCCGCCCTCACCTACAAGGGTGGGCCGGGCTGGCGAGAACATCTGCGTAAAGATCTGGGCGATGTACCCGGCTTGCGTCCGATGATCGAGGATTACGAAGATCAAGAACTGCATGACCTGATGACTAATCTGGCAGGCCATGACATGGCATCCGTCCTGGATTGTTTTCAGAATATTGAAGGGGATGATCCCACCTGTTTTATTGCCTATACGGTCAAGGGGAAGGAACTGCCCTTGGCTGGTCACAAGGACAATCATGCTGGGTTGATGAGCCTGGAGCAAATGGTCAAATTCCAAGTCCGAATGGGAATTGCGGAGGGTGACGAGTGGAAACCCTTTGCGGGTTTGGATGTGGATGCACAGGAATTGCAGGTGTTTCTGAACCAGGTCCCTTTTGCTCAAGGCCCGGACCGGCGCCGACATGCAGCGAAAGTACCGGTGCCCGAGAGCTTGCCTTGCCCGAAATCCGATAAACCTATTTCAACCCAGGAAGCCTTTGGCCGCATTCTTTTTGATATTGCCGGCCAGGATAATGATTTTGCCCATCGCATTGTCACCACGTCGCCCGATGTCACCGTCTCCACAAATCTGGGCGGCTGGGTGAACCGGCGAGGAATCTTCGACCGGCATCGCCGGGAGGATATCTTTCGTGAGGAGAAGGTCGTTTCGGCCCAGCGCTGGGCCATGCACCCCGATGGCCAGCATGTGGAACTGGGCATTGCCGAAAACAATCTTTTCCTGACGCTGGCGGCATTGGGACTGTCCCATTCCCTGTTTGGGGAACGATTGCTACCCGTGGGGACGTTATACGATCCGTTTGTGAACCGCGGTCTGGATGCACTCAATTACGCTTGCTACCAGGACGCTCGCTTTATGCTGATTGGCACGCCATCAGGCATCACTCTGGCACCCGAAGGCGGCGCCCATCAATCCATCGGCACGCCATTGATCGGCTTGGCGCAGGACGGGCTGAGCGCATTCGAGCCGACTTTCGTGGACGAACTGACGGAAATCATGCAATGGGGCTTTGGCCACATGCAGGCGGATAGCGGAGGCTCGGTCTATTTGCGGCTAACCACCCGGGCCCTGACGCAACCGCTCCGTCAAATGACGTCCCAGTTGCGGCAGCAGATCCTGGCGGGAGGCTACTGGCTGCGCCCACCGGCAGACAACTCGGAACTGGCAATCGTCTGTTGCGGCGCCGTCACGGCAGAAGCAATGGCGGCCCACGACGAGATCCTAGAGGATATTCCCGGTTCGGGGCTTTTGGTGTTGACCTCTCCCGATCTGGCTTATCAGGATTGGAACCACGCTTGGAAACAACGCGCTTCGGGGAAATACGACGCACGCAGCCATATTGGTCGCCTACTTGATCCGCTTACGCCAGATGCAGCCTTGGTCACCGTAGTCGATGGCCATCCCGCCACTTTATCCTGGTTAGGAGCCGCGTCGCGACGCCGGGTCTATAGCCTGGGCGTAGAGAAATTCGGTCAATCTGGAGATATCGAGGATCTATATCGCCTGCATGGCATCGACCGCGACGCCATTCTAAACGCCTGTGCCGCGGCCTGTTTGAATAAATAAACCCCGAAAAAGATGTACGCTAATCAGCTCTAATGACCCGAACAATTCCAAGTAAGGTCCAACTCTACAAGCGTGCCTCCAACTCGTGGCGCTGAACCTTTCCAGTGGTTGAACGCGGAAGATCTCTATCTGTCAAAAATATGATGTCCTTGGGTCGCTTATAACTGGACAAATTCTCGCGGCACAGGTCCATAAGATCATTCTCTGTCAAACTGGGATCGGCAGGCACAACAAAAGCAACAGGTACCTCGCTCCATTTTCGGTCTGGACGGCGGACGACGACCACCTCTTGCACTCGCTCGTCAGCCAGCATGACTTGCTCTATCTCTGCCGGATAAATGTTCTCACCACCCGATTTGATCATGTATTTAACCCGATCCACATAGTCCAGGGTGCCGTCCGTATTCCGGCGCAACACATCGCCCATATGGAACCAACCGTTGCGGAAATCCTTTTCATTGGTTTCGTCGGCGTTCCAATAGCCACTAAACAACGTAGGGCCCCGCATAGCCACCTCACCCGGCGTACCGATAGGCACTTCATTATCATCAGCGTCAACCAGCCGAATATCGCAAAATGCCGATTGCCGCTTGGCCAAATTTGTTGGCGACAAGCCGATAGGAATGACCGATGACGATGCCGGCGGCAGACCAGTTTCCGTGGCGCCAAAGGTATTGCTGTAGGGTGAATTCAGAGCCCGTGTCACGGCGGCAATGTCCTCACGGGGCACGAGATCTGCCATGGCGCCGCAACGACCCACACCTTTCACCTTGACTTTCTGGGCTTCCAGGATGGCCGCAAACTGGCCCACCATGCCTGGCATTAGAATGAATAAGCCCATCTTTTCCCGTTCGAGAATGTCGATCAACAAATCGGGCTCATAGCCATCAACCACATGCACCGTACCGCCCCGCAGAAGCGTGGCAAGAGCCTGATCCGTGGAAGCCATGTGGTAAAACGGCGGCCAGGCACAGAAATTATCGCCGATTGGAATATTTTGTTCTGAGGCAAAACACATCGCGCGCGCGACCATGGCGCGGTGGCTAATCAGCGCGCCCTTAGGCAAGCCCGTGGTGCCTGAGGTATAGAGGATCACCAATCCGGATTCCGGATCAATATCCAGACCAGGAAAATCCGCCGTGCTGGTGGCGAGGAACGCTTCATAATCGCCGCCAAGCAAGATCCGACGGTGTTCTTTCAAATCCAACCGTTCCAGGGTCTCTGCAAACTCCTCCTGCACGATCAGAATGGACACCTCCACCAGGTTGATACAATGCCGCAATTCCCGGTCGGCCAGACGCCAATTTAAACAGGCTACAATCAGCCCGGCCTTAGCCGCCGCCAATTCCACCTCAACATACTCAAGCCGGTTTCGCGCCAGTAGCCCAACCCGGTCACCTTGCCGCAAGCCCTGAGACAACAGAGCATTAGCCAACTGGTTGGAACGTTCCTCTAATGCCTCATAGGTCATGACACGATCGCCATCGACCACAGCCCGATGGGTCGGGTTGGCTCTAACCCGAGTGTGAAAAAGAGCGCCAATTGCCCCATGACGGGATTGCAATACGTTGGGGGATGGCATGTAGGCGGGCAAGGGATTCTCCTAAGAATTCAGCCGAATGCCAATCAAGCACTAGCATATGTTGTCATTGTTTTATTAGTCGGAGAAGAAAAACGTTTCAACGCCAAATTCCTTAGCCAACGAAAGAAATTTGTCGATTGGGCCCATTAAAGAAGGGCGATTTATTTTTTTGGCTGCTTGACTATAATAAGGAAAATCTAGAAAATTCGTAACGCTACTATATTACCTCTATTTAATAGATTGAAAACATTACTAATATTCGGCTTGACCGCCGGTTCAATAAACCTATACTGCGCACCGCCAGACCACAGGCAGACGATGCTCGGCTGTGCCATCGCCGTCTGGATACGATTGAGGAACGACTATGAAAACCTATTCCGCGAAGCCCGGAGATATCGAACGAAAATGGTTTGTTATCGACGCCGAAGGCGTGGTCCTCGGTCGGCTGGCCTCCATTGTCGCCATGCGTCTGCGGGGCAAGCACAAGCCTATGTATACCCCGCACATAGATTGCGGCGACCACATCGTGATCATTAATGCCGACAAAGTGCAGTTGACCGGCAACAAACTGGCTGACAAGACTTATTACCGTCACACCGGCTATCCCGGCGGTATCAGGTCCACCACTGCCGGCAAGATTTTGGATGGCAAACATCCCGAACGGGTAGTCGAAAAGGCTGTGCAACGGATGATTCCCAAGGGCCCCTTGGGCCGTCAGGTGCTGCGCAAGCTAAAGGTTTATGCTGGTGCCGAACATCCCCACGAGGCGCAACAGCCAGAATTTCTGGATGTGGCTGCCATGAACGACAAAAACAAGAGGAGCGCCTAACAATGGCTGACGAAAATAGCGGCGCTGGCGAAGATGAAAATTCGGTGACCGCCGCGACGGATGCCCCTAGCCGACAGCAGACAGGATCCCTGGCTAATTTGAAAGACATGGTGGAAGGCGCTGCGGCCGGTGGTGACGATGCGGCTCCCCCCCTTGCCTCGGATGGCGAGCCAGCGATTTCGGCGGAGCCCAAGATCGATGCTAACGGCCGGGCCTATGCCACGGGCAAGCGTAAGAACGCCATCGCCCGGGTCTGGATCAAACCAGGCGCGGGACGAATTATGGTGAACGGCCGGGAGTTCGAGACCTATTTCGCCCGCCCAGTTTTGCGGATGATCATTAATCAACCGTTCGAAACAGCCCAACGCAAGGACCAGTACGATGTTATGTGCACCGTGATTGGCGGCGGATTGTCAGGCCAAGCCGGCGCCGTACGCCACGGCATTTCCCGCGCACTGCTGAACTATGAGCCCGAGTTGCGCGGCGTGCTGAAGGCTGGTGGGTTTCTGACCCGGGATGCCCGCGTCGTTGAACGAAAGAAGTACGGTAAGGCGAAGGCGCGACGAAGCTTCCAGTTCTCCAAACGCTAAGGCGGACACATACCAGCCAAATGGCTTGCGGTGTTTCGCCGCAAGCCATTTTTTTGCCCCGTTTTTCCTTCAAGGCCCTGAATTTTTCGTATACAGACACTGTTGAATGGGAGATAGACCATGGACCCCACACTCAGCAATAATATCAGAATAGGTATTCTTGGTGCCTCAGGCTATACCGGCGCCGAGCTTGTGCGTCTGCTGGCCCGCCATCCCTATGCCGAAATCGTCGTCATGACTGCCGACAGTAACGCGGGCGAACCATACGAAAAGGTTTATCCCCATTTGGGTGGCCTAAACCTGCCGGCCCTGGTCAAAGTGGACGAAGTAAAATGGGATGGAATTGACGTAGATACCGTATTCTGCGGCCTACCCCACGGCAATACGCAAGAATTTATAGTCGGCTTGATGCAAAACACCCAGCGCAGTGTACTGAATGCAGCTACACAAAATGGTCCCAGCGACGTAGCAAAGGCCATAAACAAAACGCCCCGTGTCATTGATTTGTCCGCCGACTTCCGCTTGGAGGACGTCGATACCTATGCTGAATATTACGGGCATGAACATTTCGCACCGCATCTGCAGCCGGAAGCGATCTATGGCTTGACTGAAATGTACCGCGAGCAACTGGCCGATGCCTGCCTTGTCGCCTGCCCGGGCTGCTATCCGACAGTAGCGATCCTGACCTTAGCTCCGCTATTGACGGCGAGAAAAATCACCCCGGAGGACATTATAATCGACGCCAAGACCGGCATCACCGGCGCCGGTCGGTCCGCAAAGGCGGCCAATCTGTTTTCGGAGGTGTCCGAGGGACTACACGCCTATGGCATTTCTTCACATCGCCATGGGCCAGAAATTGAGCAGGAATTATCAAAGGCATCTGGAGATAAAATTACGGTTAACTTTACACCACATCTGGCGCCCATGAACCGGGGCATTCTGGCCAGCAGCTATGTCCGATTGGCAGGCCGTGCAACGGCGGATGACCTGCGGGACTGCCTAAGGGAACGTTACGCTGATGAACCATTCGTGCGGGTGGTAAACGAGGGTGTGGCGCCGGCAACACGAGACGTGCGGGGTTCTAACCATTGCCTGATCGGCGTTTTTGCCGATCGTCTTCCTGGTCGGGCTATAATCATCTCGGTGCTCGACAACCTGGTTAAGGGGTCCTCGGGGCAAGCCATCCAGAATATGAACATTATGTTTGACTTGCCCGAGGCTACTGGCCTGGAGCAGGAAGCCCTGTTCCCATAATCGCGGTTAAAGGATTGATTACATGAGTTCTGGAAACATCATCAATTATTTGGGCATCACTCCGGATATACACCCCGACGCCTTTGTCGCCCCCAGCGCCTATGTGATCGGCAAGGTTGATATCGGAGCCAAGGCATCAATCTGGTACAATTGCACCGTGCGGGGCGATGAAGAGCCGATACATATCGGCGCCGGCACAAATATTCAAGATGGCAGTACCATCCATACCTCAGGCGGCGTCACAGATACCTGGATTGGCGAACATGTGCTCGTAGGACATATGTGCCTTTTACACGGTTGCCGCATAGAGGATCGCGCATTTATCGGCATGGGATCCGTCATACTGGACGAGGCGGTTGTGGAATCCAATGCCATGCTGGCGGCTGGGTCCCTCTTGACGCCGGGAAAACATATACCTGCCGGAGAATTGTGGGCCGGCAGCCCAGCTAAGTATAAGCGTGATCTGCGTCCAGAGGATCTGGAAATCTATTCAGAGTACGTAGCCCGTTATGTCACCTTAGCAGAAAACCACACCGCCGCCCTGACATCGTCTTGAAAATGCTTTGGTAGAACAATGCGCATAATCGTTACAGGCGCCGGTATCGGAGGATCCGTTCTGGCTCTGGCCCTTGAACAGTTTGATGAAAAGGAGGGCATTGATTATGTGGTCCTGGAGCAAGCCCCTGCATTGACCGAGGTAGGCGCGGGTATCCAGTTGAGCCCCAACGGCGTGCGCATTCTAGAACGGCTAGGCCTTGCTGATGATCTATCCAGATTTGGCGTCGAACCGGAATCCCACCAGCTGAAAAACTGGAAAACCGGCGAGACGGTGTTGCAGACGCCACTAAAGGCAGTGGTCAAGGATACATTTGGCGCCCCTTATTATCATGCCCACCGGGCCGATTTGATTGACGCCCTGGCCGTCCGCCTAAATCCCAATCGCCTACGCCTGAACACCAAGGTAGTGTCGGTCGATCAGGATGGCGACAAGGTAACGGCTAGGTTGGCCGATGGCAGCAGCGAAATCGGCGATGTCTTGATTGGCGCCGACGGCATACATTCGGTGATCCGTAACCAGGTCTTCAATCCGGAGCCACCGCGTCGATCGGGCTATGTCGCCTGGCGTGGAATGGTGTCCACCGAACGCGCCGCCCATCTGGGTATCGACAAACAGTCTGTAGCCGTTATGGGCCCACGCCTGTCCATCGTCTTCTACTACGTCTCGGGTGGAACCAAAATCAACTGGGTCGCCATTGGCGCCAGCGATGACAAAATTCATGAAAGTTGGTCGCAAACCGCCTCCAAGGACGAGGTGCGGAAAAGCTTCGACGACTGGTACGACCATGCCAAGGGTCTAGTGGATCTAACCGACGAATTATTCGTCACGGCTCTACACGACCGGGAGCCTTTGCGCGGTTGGGTAGACGGGCGTATCGCCGTGATGGGA
>ERZ651768.2836-NODE-2836-length-11822-cov-16.900213_pt1 | contig 11822 bp, 9 predicted proteins | sample MGYA00514754_ERZ651768 | MGnify/ENA metagenome assembly ERZ651768 | reverse complement strand
AGTTGTTAAAAATAAATCTATCGTGCTCCATAACACTATCTAAGTATTTAGCCCTTCTAAGTAGATCCGTGAAATCTTCTGACGAAAATAGGAGTTTAACAGAGAAAAGATCTCCTTCTTTATATATAGTTCTTAATCGCCTCCCTAGATTTTTTTGTTGTAAATAAATCTGTTTTTCGCCTTGAGTAATTTTCTTAGTCAAAGCACTAACGTTATTTTTATTAATCTTTAAATTCCAGTTGTAGATTTTAAGTTCTTTCTCCTTAATTTTTAACTGCCCGTCAAGAATTCTCTTTTTTTTTAAATTAGAATATTCTTTTCGACCCATTTTATTAAGAATTTTTGTTTGATTTTCAATCTCATTTTTGAGTTTACTAAGTTTATCTTTCTCTTTTTTCAACATGATATTAATTTCATCGATATCAGCACTTTCGACCAAAGCAGGTCTTAAACAGAAAATAAAGGCAAAGACACAGAAAATTGAAATTTTCTTAATCAAAATCATTCTGAATAACGCCTGTTAAGAAATTGGTTAGCAGACAATGAACTCCCCAAAACACCAATAATGATTCCTGTGCTGATGACAGAGTAAATAATAGGATTGGTTAAATACTGGAAATCAATTCCACGAAAAATAGAGTCAAGGGATCCTTGAAACCAAAAAACAACATATAAATGAATTAATTTAACACTGACCAAAGATAACAGAGCACCCGCAACTCCTTGCAATACTCCTTCAAGTAATAGCGGAGCTTTTATAAACTGATGAGTCGCCCCCAACAATGTCATTAAATCAATTTCATCCTTTCGAGAATAGATCGACAATTTAATAGTGTTAGATATTATCAAAATCATTCCAGAAAATAACACAACCCCAAAAGTCAGAATAAACCCTCTAAGAAAAATCATAAACTGCTCAAATCGAGAAATCCATTTTTCACCATATTCTACTGACTCTACGCCTTTCTCATTCTTTATTTTTTCTGAAAAATCCCTGATATTTTTTAATCGATCAGGGCCACTTACAAATCGGAGAGTATAAGAATCTGGCAAGGGATTAAACTTTAAAGAAGTGACAAATTTTGACTTGGAAGAAAATTTACCTCGAAAATTTTCCCATGCTTGGTCACGGGAAATAAAAACGATAGAATCAATTTTATTATTTGAATTAAATAATAATTCTATTTTCTTTTTATTAGAGTTGGAAATTTTATCATCCAAGTACACAATAAGCTGGATGTGTTTGTCCCAAGAAGAAAAAAGAATGTCGAGATTAACAAATAGAAGAAAAAATATCCCGAGAACGGTAAATGCAATAAAATTGGTAGCAACAGACAATAAAAATAATTGCTTATTAGATTTGATATTTGAAAATGTTGATTTAACGAAGTTAAAGGAGAATAAATTCATTTTTTTAGGACTGAAGCAACTTCCCACGCTTAAGAAGTAAATGCCGGCGCTCCTTTTCACGTAATATTTCAGCACTATGAGTCGCAATAATTATGGTTTTTCCTTGTTGATTTATTTTTTCAAATAGTGCGAGAATTTCTTTAGATATTTCAGAGTCAAGATTCCCAGTCGGCTCATCTGCAAGAATAAGCTCTGGGTCATTCACTATAGCTCTAGCGATTGAAACTCGCTGTTGCTCTCCGCCTGACAATTGAGATGGGTAAGAGTCCTTTTTTTTCACTAGGCCCACATTTTTAAGCGCATTCCATGTTTTTGTTCTAACAGTTTTCATGTTTGCGCCTACAATTTGTTGAGCAAAAGCTACATTCTCAAATACAGTTTTTTTTACAAGAAGCTTATAGTCCTGAAAAACAAATCCTACTTTACGCCGCAACTGGTACAAATTCTTTTCATTCAATTTTCCAACATTTATTCCCCCAACTAAAATCTGTCCGCGGTCAAACTTTTCCCACCCAAAAAGAACTTTAAATAGAGTAGTTTTTCCTGCACCGCTCTGACCAGTTAAAAAAACAAACTCACCATCTTGAATATCAAACGAAATATCCAACAATACCGGAGCAATCCCCCCATAAGATTTATATAGATTAAAAACCTTAATCATTTTGGTATGAATTCATAGGTTTATTTAACAGGGATAATTAATTGTGTGCAGCAAGGGGTAAATATAATAACTAATGCTGTTTAGGTAAGTGGTTGATCTGGTGACTCTTCATATTCGTCAATAAGTTTAAAGTCAGATTGACTATGGTCATCAGTTATGCATTCCCTAGGCAATACTGTCGCCGTTCCGGATCCATAGAATTTATTGATTTGTTTTTCTGACAGGAGGTTAAAATTGATATAAGTTTTTATGATCATTCGCCCACCCATAACTTCATAAGCAAAAACCCCTGAGGGGCATGTCAAATGACCTATGTTTTCACCATAGGTTAACAGAGCTTCACCCATATAGGAATCCATCTTAATAATACAATTTTCATTACTATCAGCACGTTCACTAAAACGCTCTAAGCAATGTGATGTATAAGCAATTTGTGTATGAACAAACGAATCAAATAAACGGCCCAAATTTGTTGATTCTGTGTGAGAGGGCGAAATTAAAGAAAAAAAACCTCCTTTTGCAAAATCAATAAGACATAAAACATCCTTCCCAAATTTTTTGCTTACTTTTCGGCTCATATCGCCCATAAACTTTTGCCGTTTCCGTAGAGAAATACGAGCATTTTTACGAAATTTTTTTTCGTATTCAGCTTTAACATATCGCTCTATTTGAGCTCTTCTAAATTCAAACTGCTTATTTGACATACTTTTAATTTATAAAAACCCAGTAAAAACAACGTAAACATTATGCTATTATAAAATAAAACCAAATAAAAACGTTAGCTTTATTAGCTTTATTTTTTCTTCTTACCTTACCCTAATAGGACTTTGGTCGAATCTATATCATAAAAACCTCAGCAATGAATAACACTTTAAATATAATGGGTGGCCTTTTGATTGGATCGACTCTTTTTCTTATTACAATCAATTATATGGCCGATAATATCGAAGATTTTGAATCCCGTCCCCTACCATCTCCCAAGCTTAGGTCAGTAACATCCCACAATCCAATAATTAAAGTGGATGCAACTTCTCGAAAAAAATGGACCCTTGTCGATTTTTCTACTATGAAAACGTATCAGGTGAAAGACCTTGAAAAGGAAAAAGATAAAATAAACCAATTTCCATGGGATATAGGATTCCAAAGAACTAAAATAGTCACTAATGGTGGCGTGACAAACCCTGAAGGAAGGGTATCACTTAAAAACCTAGGTCCTGTTGACTTCGATTCAATAACCAGCATACCTAGCGATGGATACACTCAAGACGCAAAGTCTTATGGGAAAATTCTCAACAAAGCAATTTCAGATTGGTATCTTTATCGCACCAGAACCCATAATATAGAATCTCAAAAAAATGTGTATGTAGCGCAAATGGCTGATGGGGGACACCTGAAAATGAGAATCCTTAATTACTATTGCCACCGCAATGAATCTGAATGCAAATCAGCAATGTGCAGTCGCCAGGAAGCAGCATGTTATTCAATTGAATATATACATACTTACGACAATGAAAAATTTCCAATTACGGCTAACGTTCAAATATCCTCCACCCTCCAGGAAATAACTAATTGAATAGATCTCATCAGGTTCTTTTATCCCTACTACTTTTTATCTCATGCTCTGGCAATCCATCAGGGATGATAATGATACCCAAAAGCGAGTTCACTTTAGGAGTTAATCCAAATAATGAAATAATTCAGTTCATGTCGGATGCTACTTTATCGCTAAATGCCCAACCTGCTCAAAAAGTTTACCTCAAACCATTTTTCATTGATCAATTTGAAGTTACTTTTGAATCTTTTCATAGATTCAAACCGAAGTTTAAATATGAGACTATGAATCGCAGTGAACCGATTCGTGGAGTGAGTTGGTATGAAGCAGATGCTTATTGCCTTTCTCAAGGGAAACGACTTCCTACAGAAGTTGAATGGGAAAAAGCTGCTCGAGGATCCGATGAAAGGCTGTTTGTGTGGGGAGATCAATTCAGCCAAGAAAATGCAAATTTTGGGAACCAAGTTCGTTCAATTGGCAGTCTACCTAGCGATACTAGTGTTTACGGGGTGAGTGATTTGAATGGAAATGTTTCAGAGTGGACAGCCAGCTGGTACAATTCCTATAATAATTCTGAATTTAAAGACATACTATATGGAGAAAACGTCAAGGTTATAAGAGGCGGTTCCTTTCATAAAATGAAGCACGGCCTCATGAAAGAATTTATAATTTTGCCTTATCGTAATTTTGCACCACCTCAAGAGCGCTTCTGGGACACAGGATTTCGTTGCGCTAAGTCAATTTAAGTTTTCCTTAAGAGTCTGCCCCCGATGAAGGGGAATCTCCATCTTTTGAAGTTTTTCCAAAAAATCCAGTTATGCGCTCAAAAAGATTTTCACTTCCTCTGTCAGGTTTTGGGGCTATAGTCAATGGCGACGATGGAGAAACCGGTACTGTTTCTTTGGGAGTCACATTAGATGTATCATGTCGAACCACTAAATCACTTCCATCTTCGTTCGAACTACCAATTTTACTCGGCATTCTTTTTCTATCAAACCTTTGACCATTAGAGTTACGACGATTATACCTTTTTCTTTGAATAGGTCGACTCCGCCGACCTTTATTTAAGCTATTAGCTCTATTTTGAGGCCTTGATTGTTCCTGTTCATCTTTTGGCTTCGTTGTTTCTATCAATGCATTATTAGTAATCAAATCTAGGCCTTTCAGTTCCTCAGATGTTTTGTTTGTAACCAGATATTTAAAATCAGTCCATGTAACTCCGGGTTTACTCAAAAACTCTAATTTGAATTGCAGTTTTTCTTGAAGTCCTAATAAAAAAGCTGACTTGTGGTTAAGCATATACTCTGTAACATCGGGGGACACCTCAACAGTCAATTCTTTAACCCTTCCACTTGCCAAATGTTCTTTGATTTTCCGCAAAACATGCATAACAACATAATTTAACGAACGTACAATTCCTGTCCCTGCACAAGAATCGCACTCGACAAATGCACCCTGTTGAACCGGAGGTGCCAATCTTTGTCTCGACATTTCCAGTAATCCAAATTTGGAAATTCTCGCAATATTGATTCTAGCCTTATCAAGCTTGCATATCTTTTTTATCTCTTTTTCAACTAATGTCTGATTTTTCTTATGAAACATATCGATAAAGTCGATTACGACAAGTCCGCCAAGATCTCGTATACGTAACTGCCTTCCAATCTCTTCAGCCGCTTCCAGATTTGTTTTAAGTGCTGTTTCTTCTAGTTGGCTAGCACTTGTCGTCTTACCTGAATTGACGTCTATCGAAACCATTGCCTCGCCTGAATCAAAGACAATCGAACCACCTGAAGGCAAGGAAACTTTGCGCTGGTACAACGATTCAATCTGATCTTCTATATTAAATCGTGAAAATATGGGCGTAGTGTCTTTATACAGTTTTACACGGTTTGTAAACCGCGGCATAACCATCTTCATAAAACCCTTGACAGCATTATAAGATTCAATATTATCCACAAGAACTTCTGACGTCTCTGTTGTGAAGTTATCCCTAACTAGCCGGACCACCATATCTGCTTCTTGATATAGGAGAAATGGTGGTTTATTAATTTTTTTTTCACGAGATGTTGATAGGTTTTCCCAAACCATGAGAAGTCTCTGGAGGTCTTTTTGAAGTTCCGTTTTTGTCCTGCCCAACCCGGCCGTTCTAATGATTAGACCTAAATTGTCCGGAAGTTTAAAGTCCGCAACAAGTGTTTTAAGCTTTTTCCGTTCTTCTCCATCTTCAATTTTTCGAGAAACAGCACTAGCATGAGAACCAGACATCAACACCAAAAACCTCCCAGGAAGCGAGATGCTGTTAGTAAGAGAGGGTCCTTTGGCATCGCGACTCTCCTTCGCAACTTGAACCAGTATTTCTTGACCGCGAACTAAAACATCCTGTATGCGAATACGGGCTTTCTTTTCACCAGTATCGACATACGAACCTTTGAGAACATCTTTAAAGGGTAAAAAACCATATTTGCTTCCTCCAATATCCACAAAAGCAGCTTCAATGGCTGGTTCTACACGGTTAATAACACCCAAATAAATATTCCCCTTAATCTTCTCTTGCGAAACGTTTTCTACAATATAATCATTGATCCTGCCATCCTCTAAAATAACAGCGCGGCAGACTTCCGGATGATCTCTATTGATCATCATTGATAATTTTTTTGCCATGATAACCTTTCTTTCATCTTTAGCAGGCCCACGATAGGATTCTGCTGTGAAACCATAATAAACCAAAAGTAAAAAAAATTCAAAGGCTGATAGAGCCAATTAATCTTTTATTTTTAATAGTTTATGACTTGTTTCTCCACCATGAATTTACAAAAAAATGCTAAATCTGGATAAAAATTATAACATTGTAATTTATTTGGCATAAAGTGCACTAGACTAGTAAAAGAAATCATAATATCTATTGCAAAATCAAAGACTTTCTGCAAATATTAAAATCAGACGTTCTCATACAATGTAACGGTGAAACTATTATGAGCGATATAAACAAACAAATAGGTATGCGCTCACTAGATGCTCTAACTGCAGAACATTTAAGAGGGAAGTCTATATTTATCCGATGTGATTTCAATGTCCCATTAGTTGCAACAGAAAAAGGTTATTACCGTGTTGCTGATGATACTCGGATGCGCCGTTTTCTGGATACAACATTTAAAAAAATTCATGAACTTACCGAAGGAGACTGTAGGATTATCATAGGATCGCACCTTGGAAGGCCGCATAAGCAAAAAGGTCATACAGGCTGGGATGGTATTTTCAATATACAGTTTGTTAGCTCTCACTTCGATACGTTAATTCGTCGGCTTCACGGTGACACATATACTATTTTCCCACCCGAAATTATAGATTCTCACATGAAGCACTCTTTAGAGATTGCTTCTCATAAACGTATGCCTCCTGGTGGCATAAAATTTCTTCCCAACCTTAGATACTTACTAGATCCGTCCAAACCGGATACCTACAGAAAAGAATTCATCTATGAGCTTGCTAATGTATCCGATGTATATATCAATTGCGCGTTTGGGTGCAGCCACCGAACAACTAAAAGCATAAAAATGCTTCCTCAACTCATGAAAACCCAAAATAAATTAGTGGTGGCAGGTGTTCTCCTAAACCAAGAAATTAAAAACTTGGGACGCTTTGGACGTAGGGTAATAAACCAACCAAGTAAAACAGTGGTCATCGCCGGTGGGGCTAAAGTTTCAGACAAAATCAATGCATTAAAACAGTTTGTACAGGTTGGGGTCAAGGCTATTTTCATAGGTGGAAAAATGGCAAATACTTTTTTGATTGCTCAAAAAGCGAAAACAAAAATGATTCCCTTTAAACTATCTGATATTCCAAGGACTTTACTAAGTTCAAGCGAAGAAAATAATCAAAACCTTGTAAATGAAGTTAGCCTTGCCGGCGAAATATTGGACTTTGCAAATGACAAAAAGGTCAATTTAATCTTTCCTGATGATTATAAGTGCGTTGATGTATTTAAGGCCCCTACTTTTTTTGTTGAATCAGAGCCAGACTTCGAAAAGGTATTACAACTGGATCTTGGACCCAAAACTATAGAAAATTTCAAAAACACAATCTTATCTGATGGGATAGAAAATGTATTCTGGAATGGTCCATTAGGGGCATATGATCACCCTACTAGCCACAATTACGCTGAAGGATCACTAGAATTGGCTCAACTCCTATTTGAAGAGGCATTGACCAATCCAAAATTTTCTGTGGTTATTGGTGGGGGTGATTCGGCTGCTATATTGAATAAAATTGGCGTAAATCAATTGAAAAACCTCATCAAGCGTTGTATCGAAAGACAACTGGCAGATCCAATAAATCGCGACTTGCTTAGCATGGAATTTCCAGTAGATGACAGCTATGTATTGTGGAATTATTTAGCATCCAACTTCTTCGTCTCAACCGGTGGAGGTGCCTCCCTTGAATTCCTAGAAAAATTTTTAAAAGGTGAAGGGAATGGAGATTTAGCTTCTTATCTACCAGGAACTTCTACACTTATGGAGCTAACTGCTGCATGAAAAGTGCCAGCATGAACCGTTTTTAATTTTTTAAAAACTGACACCAATAGACCGGCAAGAGATTTCCCTTCTTCGTGTAACATTTGATAACATTTTCGAGTTTCTTGCGATAATTGAATCGGATCATTTCCCTTAAAATTTTCTTTTCTTTTTGCAAACATGTCAGTGATTGGTTTGACTTCTGGGTGAATAAGACCAACTTGATTGATCCTTTTATCCAATAATTCTATTTCCCCGGATAAAGACTTTATTCTTGTAATTTGTGTTGATATTTTATCTGAACACAAAGAAGTAATTTTACCCGCCAAAAAAATACCTCGAGAGGCAAGTTTTTCAATATCATTTAAAGCACAAGATTTAACTTCGATTTGCCCAGACAAATCAATAATATTACTGCAGTCATAATCCATCAATAATAGATCTCCAATATTGCAGTAAAATGATTCTTGCACTTTCACTACCCCAAGGAATCTCATCCAATGCTCGGAATATATCTCACGAAAAATATCATTAAGCGTTAAATAATTTTTGATTAATGGACGAAGCCGTAATCTTCTATCCTCACCTATGTAAGTTTCATGAATATTTACTTCAGTCAGTTCAGAGATAGTATCAATTGCACGCCAAGAACCTGCTATAAAATGAGATCGAATCATCGCTAGTAAGTGTTCCGGATAAACCTTACGGGTGCATATAACATTGTTACATTCAACACCATAACTACATGGTGCACAAGGAATACGAGCCTGAAATATAAGATGCCCGGGGCTATAAGGAGCCGTTTCATAGGGATGGGCATGAGCAAAAAATAATCCAATTATAGTGGTTCCTACTGCGGCAGCTACATGCATGGTTCCTGTATCGTTTGTAATCAAATAAGAACACCGTGAAACTAATGCTGTCAATTGATCAACATTAGTCTCCCCTGTAAGATCAGTTATTCCATATTTATGTTTAGCGAGTGAAATAATTTTCTCTGATAATTTCTTTTCGGAATTAACTCCTAACAAAATAATTTTAGCTCCAAGGCTTTCAACTAATCCATCAGCAATCTTAGCAAAACTTTCAGGAGGCCAACGCCTTCCCTCTAAGCTCGACCCTGCCTGAATACCGATTAGAAGTTCTTCACTGTTGATACTATCTATCTCAAAAGATTTCGACATCGACTCAATATCATCACCTTTGTTCGAGAGGCGAATAGGATTTTCCTCAGGAGCAACGCCGGCACTTCGAGTGAAAATTTCCACAAGATTAAAAGGGTTTAACTGCCTATTGAAAGGCTCAATCCCAAAATATTGCATCCAGGGATCTAAAGTTATGCGGTCTCCATTTGCATCACACCCAAAGCCACGCATATTTTTGATCTTTAAATATGAAATCATAAATGCACTCAATTTTGAATGACTTAGATTAATAAGCAAATCGTATTTTCTATCTTTTAATTCATTCAGAATACTTTCTAAGTACTTATAAACATCAACCCATAGCATTTGTTTTTTATCAACTCTGTCCACAAACTGCTTGATATCAAAAATAACTCTTTTATTTATGCAAGGAATTTTTTTTGAAAATTCCTCAAATGCACTAGTTACCATGAGAGTTATGCATGCGTTAGGATACTGTTTTCTTAGCCCAGCAATGGACGAAGTAGATTGAACCAAATCCCCCATTCGAGTCATATTTAGGATTAAGATATTTTTTATCATTACTATGCCTTGGATTTAACTATTTGATCGGTCATAAGAACAAGCAATTCTTCCTGGCTTAAATCACCTTCTCCTTCTGCAATACGATTAACCATTGTCTTAATAGAAAATTCGTTTAATCCACGAAATTGATCGAGGTATATACCTAATGCACTAGAATCACCTACATGGTCTATGTAATAACTAACAGGATCTCTATGCTGGGATCTCACACGCTCCTTCAATAAATTCAAATTACCCATAAAAATATGAGTTAACATTTCATGCATGCGATGCTGAATCGTATGTTCTTTTAAGACTCTTGCTCTTCCTTTAGAAGCAATCGATTTTGCTTCACTCTCATGCTTCAAATAATAGTCAACCTTTTCGCAAAGATCATCGATTGAATTAAATGTAGCTACTTCTGTTCCGGGTTCAATCAATTCAGCTAATTCAGAACGCTCATCAACCAATTGAAACCCCCCGCAAGCTGCAATTTCAAAAGTTCTAGGATTAACAAAATCACCCACAGGGTTTACACCATTATGGAATGTAGAGGAATGAAGATTTAAATTAACTTTTCCCGCATTATAAATTTTAACTATATCAACTGGATCCACACGTTTATTTTTATTTTGAACACGACTCCCAATATCAGATTCCAACGCCCATTCGGTACCCCATATTTTAAAGTCATGACTTAATAAACGAGGAAAGGATTGGACTCGGTTATAATATCCTGCACCCATGAATGAGACATCAGCCGAATACTGATTTATATCCTCACATGGTAAGCTTATCTCTCTATGCACTTCCGGGAGACATCCTTGTGCTAAATAATAAAAATTATTCACGCCGAGAGACAACAACTCATCAAAAAATTCTCCCCGCTGAATAGTAAAGAAGTAATCGTAACAGGAGGCTATTTCCTTCCAATACGAAAGAGTTCTAAAATCTTCAACAAACCAAAAAGCAATCGGAATATTAAGCCGTTTTAAATTTTTAATTGCTTCGGGGGTCAATGGCGCCTGAGCAAGGGCAAGAATCAGGTCCGGCTGGTAATCCGCAGCTTTTGCTGCAATAAACTGACCCATGAAGTGCCCAAATTGGTTGGATAAAGATTCTTCATTAATTTTATTTCGTGTTGTTTTTTTTATAGAAAAAAATCCTTCAGCAAACTTATCACATTCAACTGACTCTGCGTGATGTCCCATTTCATTAAGTGCCCGCACGCAGTACTTTGCTGTAGGTAACGATCCCCCATAATAAGGATTTACCACAAGTATCTTTAAACGATTAGTAGTTAAGTAATCAGAAGTTTCAATTGCTTTATCAAGGCTAAAAAAATAATCATAGGACAAACGCTTTGAAGCTTTATGTTCGTATTTTTTCCAATTCTCTGTTTGATTGGAGGTGGCAATCTTTGGAGGTGGTGTAGAAATGATAAATTGTGTGTTGGGGAGAAATGGTTCAAGGTCCACATTTTCCATGAAAGACTGGAAAATTGACATCAGAGGTTCAATTACCAAAACCTTTGATCCCTTGTATCTGTTTAATATCTCCAAGACATGATATCCAAACCCAAGACCGTAAACCACAGGTGTTTGTTGACCTCTTAAACAATATTCTGATAATCCATCTTTTGCTTCTTTCAAGGGGTAGTAATTGCTGTGTAGCGAAATAGATCCAATTTGAGGGATGGGATTTCTATCTTTAGACATTGAAACGCGAACAAAATTTTGCTTCGGCTCTCGCTCCACCCTACTCGCCAAAAACGGCTGCGAAGATCTCAAGAGTTCTAAGTTTTTATTAAACAATTCCAAAGTATTACCCTGTTATTTTCTCAGAAAACTTTTTCTATCTTAGCTTCTATTTTACAAAGCAGACTATTTGCATCGATATGGTTTGGATTGGTTTTTAAAATAAGGGAAAGAGTATTTTGAGCTTCCTCAAGGCGGTTTGATTTATAATGGACACCTGCA
>ERZ651768.2835-NODE-2835-length-11822-cov-18.732737_pt1 | contig 11822 bp, 10 predicted proteins | sample MGYA00514754_ERZ651768 | MGnify/ENA metagenome assembly ERZ651768 | reverse complement strand
GATATTCTAGCCTTGCAGGAAAGCATCAGTCCGGCAGTCAATGTCAATAAAGCTGTAAAGTAGAAGAGGGTTAGTTTTTGCATTGTCTTAATTATATACTAAATGACTATTGCTAGAACCATTTCAGAGGGATTGGTAAGTGGCCAGTAATGTAAACTAACTAAGAAGGAAAAACCTGTCTAAAAAAATGGAATAATAATGTTTATAGCGTTGATAATGTTTCAAACAATAGTGATTTCGATAGCGGGATATGTTCATTTTGCCCTTGGGGGCCCATGCCCAGAAAAATATCATGGTTCTCTAAAGTGCTATTATTATACTTACAGAACCACAGATGATCCAAGCAACCGACAAATTAAAAGAGTATATCTGAAGAAACCTTGGGTAACTTTCGATGATGTCCCTGATAAAGAAAACAATGGGTAAAAAAGAATTTTCGCTCAAACGAAACTCCAGACAAGCCATTCATCAATTCACAATAGCATCCTCTCGTGTTCCTTGTATTATTAACAAGAAAAATTCTCGAGTTTTTAAACCTAATTTTAGGAGTGCTGTGGAGGATTGTCTGACTGTGAAGAAATAGTAGGGGGCAATCACAGGAGATGATAGCGCCAGGCTCAAAACCCGAAACTTGAAGGTTCAAATCCTTCCCCCACCACCAGTATTTGCAAGGGATTGCAGAATTCTTTATTTTTTTAATTAATTTTTCCCCACCACATCCCTCATCAACTTATAAAGTTTCCTGTCTTACACCTTCAAATGCATTGATAAGGAATTGAGGTGTATTTTGCACGAATAAGTCTAAATCGTCAATAAGCAGTCAAAGGCCCATGCTTTTTAATTGCGGACCGTGGGAACAAACTCAGCCGGATTTTGGAATGGAAATATTGGCCGTTGTCTATGCTTATTTTCTAAAGTATCAAAGTGCTGACAAACCGCTCCGTCTGTCAAAACCATAAATGAAGATGCAGGAATACTTTGTAGTTCCGGGGATAAATAGCCGGACTTTACGACAAGGAGACGGTAATCTTTAAGGGCAAGGCCAAGATCAGCAAAGTCATTCAGGCTGTGAAATGGACGCCTCTGTTCCGTCAGGACTGTTGTAATACCGTTTAGGATTACAACAGCACATTCTTTTTTTAAAATAAAATTTTTCTGCGTTTAAAGTCAAACTAGGACCTCCGCCACCCAATTTACCACCAATAGTAACAACTGCTTCATTTGTACACTGCAATTCGTTAATAATACCCGGTGCTGCGATACCAGCAACCAATACACCTTCAATTTCCTTTTTGATTAGTGCTTCAATTACATCCGCGCGGTCACCTACTCCGCCTGCAGTAGGGTTGTCTCCACTATCTGCAAGAATAGAAAACTCACGGGGCAGCCAGTCAAGAGCCGCTTTTAGATTACCTGCCTGCATATCAAATGTCAGTTCATTGCGTTTTTGCCAATAAGCTGCTGCTATTTCAGTACAGGTTTCTGCTCCTGCTTGCTGATCAGTACACGTAACAACCGCAGAGGCAATCGCAACTCCGGTATCGGCCCATACATAACCGATCATAAGATTTGCATCCAGAATTCCTTCTCGCTGATCAAATCTTTCAAGTTGTGCATAGATACTTTTACAAGGATCTAAAAAAGTTGAAGACATTTCGCCTGACACCAAAACCGGAATTGGCGACCAAACTACTTCAGGTCGCCGACCACCATTCACTGCATCAACAAGATGTTTTGCTGCACGATAATATGTTTCCTTTACGTCAATATGTGGTGCTGTACGGTAGGCGGCAAAAGCATCTATATTCCGGATAATTCTGTCTGTAACATTTCCATGAAGATCAAAACAGACGGAAATTATGCATTGCCGGCCAACAATACTGCGTACCTTATTAATCCAATCTCCTTCAGGGTCTTCATTTCCTGGAACATACATTGCGCCGTGCATAAGTAATAATACACCATCAAGCGGACAAGCCTCTCTAATTTGTTCCATAAAATCGCCCTTGGTCTTCGTATAAAATCCGGTTTCTAATGGTCCTCCCGGAATAGATTTATGATAAAAAATAGGTTTTACTTCAATTTCATATTTGTCAAAAGGAAAACCTACCAGATCAGCAAGCAGGGGACCTTGAATCTTCTCAAAATCCGATTCTGTTTGAAACAGAGGCGAATATGTACTGCATTCTGTACTTATCCCTCCGATAGCAATGCATTTTCGTTTGGCCATATAAACTTTAATGAATTTGATTCATCGGACTTTCGCTTAACACATGTTCCAACTCTCCAAGCAAACGCTGTCCATCAGAAAGGTTGTAAACCGACCTCTTTGGCTCTACAAATTCTTCGGTGTGTGATGTTGGTATGCTTATATGGTAGCTGACAGTCTGAAGCCTGAATGGTGTCAGACTATAAGGAGCACCTCATGTAGGGGTGTCTCGCCTTCGAGCAGACTGAAACGCTTGCGAATCGTTTTCGGAATGTCAAGACAAGCGACCAAGGTGGCAGCAAGGTTGCCGCGGGTGGCCACACCTTCCAGAAAGTTCTCCGAACTCACGGAAACCAAGCTGTTCCCTTCGTCGTCTCGCAATCCACCTGGACAGATGATCGTCCAATCCAGATCTATGTCCAGCAGGTGTCTCTCCGCAAAAGCCTCAGCCTTGTGGTAGTGAGCGATTCTCGAAGTGTTGTTTTCGTCGGCATTGATTGCGTTGAGCATAATGTAGCGTTTCACGACTTGCACCTGTGCCGTCACCATCGACCGTATCACTCCGATATGGTCGACAAGCACCGTTTTGTCCTTATCCGTGCGATCGCTGGATCCGACGGCGAAAATGATCGCATCGCATCACAAGATTGCGTGATCGATTGGATATTCCAGATCGGCCAGAACATTAGTTAATCCTATGCTGTCGAACTTCACACGCTGCTCTGTATCTCCGATCATCGCGACCGGGTTTAAGGTGGACTTCTCCTTGAGGAATCGAACAACACGAGTTGCCGTATTTCCATTCGAACCAATCACCAGAACTATCATCTTGGGCTTATTTCCTATGGGAATACTGTAGAAGGTATTGATTTTAATCAATCACATCTGTACTGTGGATTTTGTTCTGTCATATGTACCACTAACTATACAGATTGTAAAGACACTAATCCCTGAAGGATGATATAGACAGAAACACTGTTAACTACTTTAAGGTATTGATGGGGGGTAGGTTGTTGAGGTTTGTCTGACTGTGAAGAATTAGTGGGACTCACTCACAGGAGATGATAGGGTTAGTTTAACTGGGATTGATTACTGTTTCTTTCCATTCACCCACTTTGCAATGATGTTTCCGTTTTTGTCGTATCCTTTGATATTCCATGGTTTATCAACCTTAAATTCCCCTACATATTTTCTTCCATCAGGAAAAATGAATGTTCCTTGACCATTCCAAGTTCCATCCTTCCATTTCCCTTCATATTTTCTTCCATCAGACCAATTTAGGGTTCCTTGACCATGTATTTGACTATCCTTCCATTGACCTACATATATTCCCCCATCATTAAAAGTATATATTCCTTGACCGTTTAGTCTTCCATTCTTTAATTGTCCTTCATACTTGTCTCCATCAGGATAAGCAATAATACCTTGACCATTTGGTAGACCATTTTGAATTTCTCCAGAATACTTAGGATTCTTTTTCTCATACCCAATAACTTGCCATCGCCATTTCCCTTCTACTTTACGTTCAAATAAAACTCCAAACCATCCCCATTTACCATCCACGAGTCTACGGAACATAGCCCCTTTAACAGAGTTCTTGACAACAAATTTGGATTCCATATCATTCTCAATCCACTTTGGAACGTCCAGAATTTTAACTGGGCAGGCATACATCGTTTGTTGTTTGCTCACTGTTTTCCCATCTGGTTTCAATGCTGATATGTCATAAACGTTTTCACGCACCTTTTCGTAAAGATGGAGTGTTCGCTTTGGTTCTTCATACTCGACTTCCGCTTTTCGGATCAGGACTGCCTCCGTTAGGCAGGATTGTACATTATCTACAAAAGTGCAAGGTTCCAATGTGTGTCCATTTACATCCACCTCTTGATCGAAAAACTTTAAGCGAAGGTGAGATCCAGTGTGGAGATCAGGGTAATTCACCCATATGATTGTTTTGCACAGCTCAAGAACCCGAACTCCTGCAAAGCTATGGTCAAAGCCGTTTTGTGTGAGTGTCCACACCCCAACCACTTCCTCGTAAGGTATAAGGTCAACAGGGTCCGGACGGCTAACCAACGGGGAAACGACTATTAGGATTAGTGCAAGGGAGATGTTTAGTATATTTTTCACAGGTTCACCATTTGGTTGCTTTAGGAGAACTCAATATAACTTCTATTTGTTTGTTTTACAAGAATTGGGGGCAGGTCGTTGAGTGTGTCTGACTTTTCCAGATTGATTATTCATTCAGGACTAAGGATAATTGCTATGAGTTATTATTGATCTTCCTGCAAAAGTCAGAAATGTGTCAATCTGACAAAGTAAAAAATCAAGCTCCCGAATTCTCTGGATTTTGCCCGCAGGCCGGAAAAGCCAAATTATCTCTTTTTATATCTGACAACCATTTTTTTCAGACTGACATAGGCCAATGGATTGGGTACAAGCCCTTGTGTTGGGCATCGTTCAAGGATTAACCGAATTTTTGCCAATCAGCAGCACTGCTCATTTACGAGTTGTTCCAGAATTACTCGGCTGGAACGATCCGGGTGCCGAGTTTTCTGCTGTTATTCAGTTGGGGACATTAGGCGCAGTGATGCTCTATTTCTGGCAGGATGTGTTGCAGCTTTCTAGAGCAGCTCTGGAAAGTATTTGGAAGCGGGAACCATTGGGCACTCCGAAATCCAGAATGGCATGGGGCATTGCTGCCGGAACAGTACCAATCGTTGTTCTGGGTTTGAGTTTCAAAGATTTCATCAAAATGGAGGCACGAGAACTTTGGGTGATTGGCATCGCATTGATCGTGCTTGCAGTTTTTCTTTATCTTGCAGAAAGACGTTCTCCGCGTAACCGTCAAATCGGCCAATTGAGTTTATTACAAATTCAATGGATTGGCCTAACTCAAGCTTTGGCCCTGATTCCTGGCTGCTCACGATCCGGTTCCACCATAATGGGTGGATTAATGGTTGGCTTAAACCGTGAAGCAGCCGCCCGTTTTTCTTTTTTACTTGGTTTACCAGTAATTTTCGGCAGCGGGCTTTACGAATTGAAAGAGCTGATGGAAATTGGCATCAGCACTGACGGCTATTTCAACTTAATTGTGGGAATTCTAGCTTCATTTGTTGTTGGCTACCTTTCGATTGAATTATTGCTCCGCTTTCTCCGGAGACACGGCACTTTTGTTTTTGTTATTTACCGGATAGTGCTAGGCACAGGTATCCTATTATTTTTGGTTTAAAAGATTATCCATTTTTCCATCCCTAACAGGGGTATCGCATTAGTCGAGTTAAACGTAACTGTAACTCGATAAGCTAAATATTCATTTGAAATAGCCGGCTTACAATACGCTAGCCCAGCCTACGTTAAAATCAGAATTTAACACGTTCGCAATATTATTTCATCAATCACATGTTTCGATTTCAGCAGATTTATCTTTTCAGCTTCATTTACTTTTTGTACGCAGGAGTCATCTGTCTCACAGTGACAACAATCGCATTGGCCGCTCCGGATCATATTGAGAAATCCGTTTTTCGCATCACAAATTATCAGCAAAGTCCAGACTGGAAATCTCCATGGAAAATGAAACCCACGAGCAGGGGTCAGGGAAGTGGATTTTTGATTCATGGCGGCTGGATTTTAACCAATGCGCATGTAGTCAGTGATTCAAGAATGCTTCTGGTAAATAAAATTTCAAGCCCGAAACCATTTTTAGCAGACGTGGCAGCCATTGCTCACGATTCAGATTTGGCTTTGCTGAAAGTACGTGATCCAGAGTTTTATCAGGATTTGAGGCCTCTGGAGTTTGGAGGTATTCCGGAATTGCGCAGCAGAGTACGTGCCTATGGTTACCCGATGGGAGGACATGAATTGTCACGCACCGAAGGTGTGGTGTCACGCATTGAATTTGGAACATATGTCCATCCTGGTATTGACTCTCATCTTCTCGTGCAAACAGATTCGGCTATCAACCCCGGTAATAGCGGTGGCCCTGTCACCCAGTCCGGTCAAGTTATAGGAGTTGCTTTCCAATCCAATTTACGTCTGAACGATGTGGGATATTTTATTCCAGTTCCGTTGATCAACCGTTTTCTTGCAGATATTAAAGACGGACATTATGCAGGAGTTCCTGAAATTGGAGTTGAAACCAGTTCTCTCGTCAATAAATACTATCGCCAATATTTGAGACTTCCGGAAAACACCGGAGGGATTCTTGTAGAACGGATTGTACCGCAATCTTCTGCAGATGGTATAATTTTTACCGGAGATGTGCTAACAAAAATAGAGAATTTGCAAATTGACGCGGCAGGAATGGTGCGTTACGGCGAACAGCAAGTTACATTTTACATAGAAGCAGAAAACCGGCAAATCGGCGATTCCCTTACATTGCAGGTTTGGCGTAAAGGTAAATTTCAAAATTTGACTCTCATCCTCAAAGCTCCGCCGTTTGGCGCAGAAATGCGGAACAGCTACGATAAAATTCCGGAATACCTTATTTTTGGCGGACTTGTTTTCATTGCCTTGAACCGCAACTACATCCATTCCCCGGGGAATGTGACTCCACCGCTGGCTTATGAGCACTGGTACCGTGAGGTTGAACGCCCGCATACGCGGCGTGAACAGACTGTTATCATCGCACGAGTTCTACCAACTCCAGTCAATAGTGGCTACGCCAATTTGCACAACTTTGTTGTCGACAGTTTAAATGGTAAACCGGTCAGATCGCTGGCGCATTTGGACAAAATGCTTAAAAAAATGCCTCCGGAAATGCGTCAGGTGGTCTTTGCAAGCGAATGGCAAAATATGCCTTTGGTACTGGATTACAAAAAAAGCGTTGAACAGCAGAAATCAGTTCTTGAACGCTACGGCATTTTAGCCAACCACAATACTTCTCCTAAGAAAAACAAGGATTTACAATGAGAAAAAAACATCTTCTGTTTTCTTTTATGGGTTGCTCCCTGTTTGGTACTATTTTTCTTTTTACGTGTGCATTGCAGGCAAAATCTCCTGAAATTAAACCGTGGTTTCATCAGGCAGTTCTCCTGAAAACATATCAGCAGTCATACGACTGGCGCATTCCCTGGGAAAAAAGAGATATTCGTACACAAACCGGAATGGCTATAGTTGTCCGTTTACCCCAATCATCAAAAAGTAAGGTTTCTGAATCTGTAGACAGCCAAACCTTATACTTGCTGACAACAGCAGAAATGGTAGCTGACGCAACTTTGATTGAGGCAACGCGTAAAGGCATTCGCAAACCATTTCAAGCTAAGCTTGTAGTCATGGACTATGCAGCAAATCTGGCCCTGCTTCAAATCGAAAAAGCAAAATTTTGGGGGAACCTTAGCCCTGTAGAGTGGGCTCCTGTAAAATCCAGAACTAATTCTGATGCTAATAATATTTATACTCTGAAAATAAAATCTCAGGATGAGTGGGATATGGAGTCCGGAATAATCGACCGAATGGCTGTTGGGCACCGTGAAGTGAGCGATGCATGGTTTCCGCTGTTGAAGCTGCGTGGTGTTTCTCAAAGCGGCCAGGGCTATCCGCTTCTGCAGGATAATGAAACTGTAGGTATGATATTGGAAGCAGGAGGAGGTGAAGCAAAAGCAATGCAGGCTGAAATGCTGCTAGAGTTTTTGCGGCATGCCAGTAATGAGCCATATCGAAGTTTGGCACATCGTGGATTTATCTGGCAGAGACTTCCGCAAGGCAGCACTGCCGATTATTTTCAAATTCCTTCGGGAAAACCGGGAATTTGGGTCAGCCGGGTTCTGCCTTACGGAACAGGTTCTGATGTTTTAATTCACGGTGATTATTTAACTAAAATTGGTAAATGGACGCTTTCACATGATGGAAAAGTTAAACATCCAGAATGGGGACTTTCATTGTTTGACTTGCTTTTTTTGGATCAGTTGAAAGTCGGTGATTCAGTGGTATTAGAGGTGATCCGTGCTGGGAAACCAATTGTTTTAAAGACAAAAGTTTCAGCCTATGAAGAAGATGGCAGAACAGTTCCTTTGAAAAGGGTCGGGCATTCCCCGCGTTACGTGATTCAGGGCGGATTTTTGTTCCAGGAATTGACATTAAATTACCTAAGAATGTGGGGTGCAAACTGGAGAACTCGCGCTCCAATGCGGCTGCGCTTGTTTTTAGAGCAGAATAAAACTGTAATGATTGATGGAAAAAATAAAACCTCCGATAGCTATTCCGCAACAAAAGATTCAACTGAACTGCCTCCCCGGATTGTTTTAGTGACACAGGTTATTCCAGATCCGCTGAACATTGGTTACCAGGAACTTTCAAATGCTATCGTTCTGCAAGTCAATGGCCGATATATAAACCGTTTAAAAGATGTTCCGGATGCATTTTTATATCCGCAGGATGACTTTCACCGCATTGATTTTCTGCCAGGTGCAGAACGTCTGAGTGTCGTATTGCCTGTAGCAGAACTTGAAAAATCCAACCGACGAATCAAAAACAATTTTCGTATTCCAAAGCTTCAAGCGCTCTAATCGTAAAACTCAAAATCAATGATTTTCAAATTAAAAATTTCCTTTAATAAAAGTTAAAACCATGAAAATTCTCTCTAGAGATCATGCTAAGCTAAATTCCTACCTCAAAGCTGCAAGTGAGTGGATTGGAAAAGAGTCTCTGCGCTGCATTCCGGATGGAGAACCAAAGGAGTATCTTTATGATTTAATGCGTAATTATCCGCAACGTGGAGGAAAACGCTTTCGTCCTGCACTAGTTTTGCTCAGCTGTGAATTATTTGGAGGTGATCCGGAAGATGCGCTGACTTCTGCTGTTGCCCTTGAATTGTTTCACAATTTTGCGCTGATACACGACGACATTGAGGATGAGTCTTTACTCCGGCGCGGAGAACCGACTTTACATCTGCAGCACGGAATTGCTTTGGCACTCAATTCAGGAGATGCTTTGCTGGGGCAAGTACATGAAATCCTGCTGGAAAATCATTCAAGACTGGGAAGCAGTCTGGCTTTACGAATCCATCAATATTTGAACAGGGTAATGCAGGCCACTTTTGAAGGACAGGCGCTCGACATTGGCTGGGTCGCAAACCGCTCTTTTCCAAACCGTACTGAATATCGTGAAATGATTAGCCGTAAAACAGGATTGTATTCCGGCCGGGGTCCTTGCCAGTGTGGAGCCTTGATTGCAGGAGCTTCTGAAAATGAGCTGGAAACGGTCGGTAGTTTTGGTGAAGCTATCGGCATAGGCTTTCAGGTGCGTGATGATTTATTGAACCTTACAGAAGAAAGTGAAACGGAGGCTCCAAGCGCAGGTGCGGGAGGTTACGGTAAAGAACGCGGAGGTGATATTGCTGAAGGAAAGCGTACTTTGATTACAATTGAATTGCTGGAAAGGCTTTCTGAAAAAGATGCAGAACGAGTGCGCAGCATTTTGTTAGAGACTCGAGAACAGATACCAGAGTCTGATATTGACTGGTGCATTGTTCAAGCTGAAAGTACTGGAGCCTTGAATGCTGCAGCGAATTATTGTCATGAGCAAGCGAAACTTGCGTCTGCTGCACTGGAAAAACTACCAAACCAGCACGTCAGTTCTCTGCTTGGAGAACTAGTGGACTATTTGACAATAGACCGAAAAGCTTAATCAACACTAAAAAAAGAATCGACAAAGTGCTGTAAAGCTGATAGAAATGGGAGTTAGCTTTTAATCAATTATTTAGCAACAAGCTGAAATCGAAGCAAATCGGATGGCTCATACTGAAGAAAAGTTAGTAAATTTGCTTGCCGCACCGATCAAAAATGAAGGTTATGAACTGGTAGATCTTGAATATAACAGACATGGGTCTCAGCAGATTATTCAGCTATTTATTGACAATCCTAATGGAATTGGAATTGACGATTGTGTGGCCGTAAATCAGGTTGTACAGGAAGTAATGGATAGTGAGGATCCAATATCTGAGGCCTATACTATAGAAGTGTCTTCTCCTGGGATATTCCGTAAACTCAAAACAGCTGAGCATTATAAAACTTTCACTGGTCAACGAATCAATGTTCGGCTACAGCAAAAAATTCAGGGCGTCAAAAATGCTGTAGGGAAATTAGAGGAGTGTACTGAAAAAGGAATTCGCTTGAAACTGGAAACAGGTGGATCAGAATTAGTAATTCCATTTTCGCTTATTACTAAAGCTAATCTCGAACCTAAATTGAAATTTTGACTGTTTGAATAAATTTCGAACGAAACACGACGAAAAAAAGGTGAATTTTGAAAGAAAACTTATTTGAAATCATTAAGGACTTCTCCAAAGAGAAAGGTTTGGATCACGAGGTGGTGATAAAACTGGTAGAAGAGTCGCTTATTCAGGCTGCACAACGCAAATTGCCTTATCGGGAAATTGAGGGGCAAATCGATGAAAACACCGGGGAAATAAACTTATTCCATTTTAAGGAGGTTGTTGAACTGGTTGAAGATCCTCACAATGAAATTTCTGTCGAAGATGTCACCGAAATTGATCCTGATGCAGGACTCGGAGATGAGGTTGAATATGAGATTTCCGATCGAGAATTTCAGAGGATTGCTCACTCAACACGCCCCATTATTTTTGGCAGCTTGAAGGAAGCAGAGCGCCAAATGGTCGTTTCTACTTTTACAGATAAAATAGGAGAAGTTTTAACTGGCACTGTTTTGCGAGTCGAGCCCAACGGGCGTGTTGCTATCAGTTTTCAAAATAAAGTAGAAGCCTATTTGTTTCGGAGAGAACAAATTTATGGTGAAAATTTTACTTTTGGGGACCATGTCAGAGTGTTATTATTGGATGTCAATGACAATCCGCATAAAGATTCTCAACTTACAATTTCAAGGACACATCCGGGGCTGCTGATTAAGTTGTTCGAGATGGAGGTTCCAGAAATATTTGACGGAATAGTCAAAATTATCAATGCTTCAAGAGAACCGGGACGCAGAGCGAAAATTTCTGTATATTCAACAGATGATGAAGTCGATCCGGTTGGTTCGTGTGTAGGAATGCGTGGCAGCCGTGTGCAGACCATTGTCAATGATTTAAATGGTGAAAAAATTGATATTGTTCGCTGGAGTGAAAACATTGACGAATATGCCTGCAATGCACTGGCGCCCGCAGAAATTGACAGTCTTGAAATTGACGAGGAAACTCAACAAATTGATGTTGTCGTTGCACCAAGTCAACTTTCACTGGCGATTGGGCACAAAGGACAAAATGTGCGTCTGGCTTCAAAATTAATCGGATACAAAATCAACATTGTTGCTACTGACGAATATGAACTAACCATTGATGAACAGCTGGAGAAAGAATTTGCAAAATCAAAAGATAATGGTATTGAAAGTACGGAAGATTCCGAGGAAGTGACTGAGGAAAACACTGACGAAGAAAGTCAAACTGATACTGCTGCTGCGGAGAATCAAGAGGAAAATCAAGATTCGTTCATGGAAACTTCGGATGAAACTGAGGTTGCAGAAGATACAGAGGCTGAAGAAGAGTCAGAAACTGCTCAAGAAACAGTGGCTGAAAAAACTAAACTAAAAGCTAAACCAAAAGCTAAACCAAAAGCTAAACCAAAAGCTAAACCAAAAGCTAAACCAAAAGCTAAACCAAAAG
>ERZ651768.2833-NODE-2833-length-11830-cov-15.242151_pt1 | contig 11830 bp, 9 predicted proteins | sample MGYA00514754_ERZ651768 | MGnify/ENA metagenome assembly ERZ651768 | reverse complement strand
CGCCTGCAAACGGTTTAGTTGAATCTTCCTTGAAAACAATAAAAGATCCAACCAGTGCAGAATCATCTTCTGCTAGGATCTGCGTCTTTGGATAGAATACAAGTGTGGGTGCTCCGATACCCCGTTCCTCGTTGGCTTCAAAATCCACCGGGTTATCAAACAACTTTTCATAGATGGTGCAGGAATTAACAAACAGAAGTGCCAAAGATAAGATGAATAATCCATGGAACAGCTTCATGATTTATCCTTATCTACTGGATTATTTTGTATTCCATTGTTGGTAAATATTCGTGTAGGGCTTTGGACCCACAATCCAGGCATGGATGCTATTGGCGATCCATCCCGTTCCTGTTGCAGCTGTAAAAATAATTGCCAGCTGACTGTATTTTTTATGATCATTCCAATCATTTTCAGCAGCGGTTCTATAATCTGAAATCTCTTTTTCATCGTTGGTTTCATCATACAGTTTCGAATTCTTCAAAAAACTTTTCGCTGCTTTATCGTAGTTTAAAAAACTGATTATGGCAGCCAAACTTAATGATGATTCTGTGGATGCCCACAGCCCCGCAGATACTTTCTTTCCTGAATAGGCCTGTCCCCAGCCCGGAGCAGCCAGGCTTCTTATGGCAGCGCCCCTGGGTGTCTTTTCATAATTAATTTCTTCGGGGTCTGAAAACAGGATTGATTTTCTGTTTTTTTCCCAATTTTTTTCTACCTTACCCACTGTATTGCCGACCCACATATTCAATTCATTGATCTGGCCGTTTAAATATTGTTTAAGGTCAATTTTCCTTCTATGAATCAAGCCGCCAGAGCGGGTATTAAATAATAAACCATTTAGGATAAATCGATCATTGATGTGTTCTATACGATTGAATAAAATGTAATTGACCTGGTATTTTTCTCCTAATTCTTTGATGGTAACCATGTGGCTGGCAGCGGGATTCTCATGGTTGTCGATGTCTTCAAACATATGATGGATCGATGGATCAAATTCAAAGGTGGAATTGCCAAAGTTATCGATCAGTGCCTGTTCAGCTGCTGGTAGATCCCGATCAAAATGGTTTAAAACCAGATAGGTTGGCTCGGGGTTGAAACCCAATATAATTTCAAATGTTAGAATCAGATGAACTAGAATTCTCTGATTCATGCTCATTCTTCAGACAGGGGTTTTTTCAAATAGTAGTTAAACTTTTTTGGTTCATCAACCCGTATAGTCTGCTCATCGATGATTTCACCTATTTTAAATACCCTCAGGAAGTGATTCCCCGCTTCAAGTTCGAGCCGTACCAGTTGTACATCCCAGCGGTGTTCCCCATTCAGCTCAAAAACCAGACCTTTTTCCTCCGTTTTAAATCTGACCTTGTAGACCGGGTTAAGAAAAAAGTCCAGCTGTACCGCCTGCGCCGGGTTCACCAGAAGGTCGTAGGTTAAAGGCGCATACCCTTTCTTTTTTATCTCAAATTTATGGACACCGGGGGTGACTCGTTCATTCTTGATCGGGGAAGACCCCAGGTTTATTCCGTCTAAGTGAACATCCACCCTGGTTGGAATTGTGTTAACAGCCAGTTTAACCTGTCCAACGAGGCTGACAGTTAAAAGCAGTGAAGCAGCGATCCTTTTATAATAGTATTTCATCAGATTCATTATTTAATAAATTAGTACTCCACCGTTTGTTCATATACATTATGCAAATTAACTAACCTTAAATCAGTCCGTTCAATCCACCCCTCCATTTGAACACTTTTTTCATCATCCAGGTCCACTTCAATAAAACCATGATACTCACCGGGGGTCACCCGGGTTACAGAAATAATCTCACCTTCTTCCAGTAAAAAGAGTGTCTCTGAACCAATATCAGGGCCTTCTCTAAAATGCACATTATTCTTGTTGGTCATATAGAGCGGTTCTTTCATTTCATCACTGGGCCCCAGACCTATATCCATCTTTAATTTTCGGACCTTTGAAAAATCAAGTTTTTTTGTATAGGGTTTAAAGATCAGATTCTCACCGGCAACGATGCGTAAGTGTTTTGCATATCTGTATTCACCAGGTATTGCAAGCTGAAAATAACCGGATCTATTAGATTGGGTCTCATGAATTATATTATCGTAACTCTGTAATGAGATATCCACACTCGCCAGTGTGCTGTCATTTTTATTTAAAAAGGTATTTCCGGAAACGATCAGCTGGCCCATGCGGATCGTTTTTGGTGGCATCAGGATTCTACCAAAACGAATTCCCTTGAACCGCACACTGACGGGATCGAAGTTTTTATCCTGGGGAAGAATCTTGATCAGGTTGGTGGAATTCTGAATATCCAGTACACCCTGAGGGAGGTAGGCCAGAAATTCTTTGGGTGCTTCCTGTAAAATGGAAATGACGGGGTGCAGCGTATCCCCCTGAGTAAATACCTTAAATAGTATATTATCCGGGACGGCTGCATCATATTTTATGGGTAATATGAGTTCAATCTCTCCATACTCGTATGTAACAGAAATCAGGGGCTGACGGTTATTATAGATGATGTCAGGATACAGGGGGCCTCTGAAGGCAGAGCATCCTGCAATAAGCCCCAGGATTACTGTACTGCCCGCGATCAGGACAATTCGGTTAAAGAATGGTTTCAGCATAACCTGTGCTTGGATGCATTTTGCCTAATATTAATCAGGCAGCACACACCACTAAACATGAAATTAATGTATGATCCAAGTAGAACTCCGCATGAGTAAGCCATTTAAGGCCCGGCTGAATTTTAAACTATATTCTCGGTTTAATACAAGAGATAACTAAAAGTGGTTATCTCGAATTATATAGGAGTTTAGTATTGAATCTTATCCTAGGATCAGAGGTGTCGTACCACAAGTCTGATAACTTTTTTAGTCCACTCCGTGTAAGGCAGAAATGTTAGACCAAACATACTGAATCTGCCGTTTTTCTGCAGGGTCCTTTCATTGGAAAATAAACTAAACCCCTCGTATCCGTGGGATCTGCCCTGTTTATGTCCAGCTAGTCCCATTAAATTCCCTTCCTTTTTAGCATGGCAGAACAGGAAAAAATTCTTCTCGAAAAAGTTAAACAATCAGATAAAAATGCGTTTCATCGTCTTTTTTCTGATTTTCATGATACTCTTTTTCGCTTTGTGGCCTACCGGGTTCAGGATGGAGACCTGGCCGAGGATATTACACAGGAAACATTCTTACGGGTCTGGCGCACCCGTGAATCCATTATGCCTAAAAAATCGTTTTTTTCATTGATCGCCCGGATCAGCACCAATCTCTGCTATGATCATTTCCGTCATATGGAAGTACGTAATCGACACCAGACCCAGATCCCTGAATTTGGAAAATCCCACTTTGACGACCCGGAAGCAGTTAATCAGGCAGCCATGCTCCAGGAGGAAATTCAGAGAATTGTCAACGAAAGACTGCCGGACAAATGCAGGACTATTTTTATCCTGAGCCGTATCGAAGGCAAATCAAATCCTGATATTGCAGAATTATTGGATCTGAGCGTACGAACCGTGGAAAACCAGATCTATAGGGCCCTAAAAGTTTTGAAAAAAAACTTGAAGAATTATTTATGAGTAAATGTACAGGAATCAACGTTATTTTGGTGCTGGAGAGGTTAAGATTTAATCACTCTAAAAAAATACAAAATGAAAAAGCTAGATAATAAACAAAAATTGATCTGGGACCACAGCGCCCAGGCTGACCTGCCGCCCCTTCCCAACAAAGAGGAAGTCTGGCTGCGCCTGGTTCAGCATATGGAAATTTCTGACAGGGAAACGGGTATAGACCAGGATCGCCAGGAGTTCACCCCGCCTAGGCAGGATATCTGGACATTGGTTAAGCCCCGCCTCAATTATGTGATTGCCCTGGGACTGGCTCTGGTCTTTATACTGCCCGTTGCCTACGAATCATTTACAACAGAAACCTTTCTCACCAAGACTGCAGAATACCAGACAGCTCATCTTCCCGATGGGTCTACTGTATCCTTGAATTCAGAAAGCAGGATCAGGTATAACAGAGATTTTAGTACGGATCATCGTACTCTCGTCCTCAGCGGGGAAGCTTATTTCGACGTAAAAAACGGATCTGCTCCCTTTATCATTAATACGGAATACGGCCAGATTACTGTAGTGGGTACATCCTTTAATGTCCGCACCAGGGAAGATGGTTTTGAAGTGGGTGTGAACGAAGGACGTGTAGACGTTTCCAATGAAACCAGTTCCGTTCAGTTGCAGAAAGGACAGCTACTCCGTGGTACATCAGCGTTCAGTAAAAAGGATATCCATGATGTTACCCATGCGGATTATCCCGATTGGATGAATCAAAAACTATATTGCGACCATACTCCACTTTCTGAAGTATGTGCTGAGATTGAACGCACCTTTGGCATATCCATTGAATTTGCCAATCCCTCTCTCAATGATATCACAGTCACTGGTGTTATAGACGCCCGGGATCTGGAAACCGTGCTGAGCACTGTTTCCTTATTGACTCAACATGAGTTTAAATTAGATGGTGACACGTGCACCATCATTTGACTTAAGAAAGCTCCTACACATCTTTTTAGCCGGGCTCATTCAAATGGTGCCCCTCTCTGCCGGCTTAAACTCTGGTCAAATTACATTCAAGTTTAAGGATGTTCCTTTAAAAACAGTTCTCGTAAACCTGATTGAAGATCATGGTGTTTCAATCATATTTCCAGACACTATTCCCAATATATCCATATCCGCTTCTTGCGAACAATGCAGTGAAACTGAAGCGGTTACGGCAGTCCTTGCACTATCCAATTTGGTCTGGGAGCAAACAGGTACCCAGTTCACCATAGCGGTACCAACTACGCTATTTCGATTTGGCGTGTCCGGACGAGTTGTGGATCAAGAATCAGGTGAACCCATTCCTTTTGTCAATGTCTACCTTCCCGATTTAAACATGGGTGATATCTCAAACAGGGATGGATCGTTCTCCATTCCCAATATTCCGGTCCAATCCTGTACCCTAGTACTTTCTTATATCGGTTACAAAACTGAGAAAATACCGCTTTTTTTTCCAAGGGATGAGACCCTTTTCCAGGAGATTTCGCTGCTGCCAAAAGTCTTATCATCCAAAGGGGTATCCATTACAGGATTCAACCGTGAATTTATGGATCGGTCAAACAGTCCTGGCCAGATCTCGTTTTCACCCCGTCACATATCAACACTGCCCAACCTAGGAGAAGTGGATATTTTCCGCTCCCTTCAATTTTTACCCGGTGTTCAATTGGGCCTGGGCGGCACCTCCGGTTTATACATCCGCGGCGGCACCCCGGATCAAAACCTGGTTATCCTGGATGGGATGCCGGTTTACCAGACCGGGCATATGTTTGGATTCATCAGTGGAATCACAGCGGATGCCATTAAGGATATTCAGGTGTATAAAGGAAGTATCCCGGCTCAATTTGGAGGGCGGGTTTCTAGTGTGATTGAACTTACCAGCCGCAACGGCAACAGCTTGAAGCCCCATGGGGCTTTCTACGGTAATCTCATGAGCCAGGGAATCTCCGCTGAACTGCCCATTTTTTCCAGGGGAAGCTGGATTGTTAACCTGAGACGTTCTATAAATGTCCAGTCTGATCTGTACAAGTCTATCCAGGAGTTTGTAACGGGGGATGATAAGTTCAACCTTCTGTCTCAAAGCGCTGATCAATTGGTCGACCAGAAGGCGTTTTATGGGCTACAATCATCCTATAAAGATTTGATCAGCCGTCTGTCTTTCCTGGCCGCTCCAAGACACCGGTTTACCTTTACACACATAAGCGGTATTGATTCAGTGCTGGAAGATAGGGAATATTTTGGTTTCAATTCTATCATGGGCCATGATACCACAGAACTTCAAGAACGAACAGAATGGAAAAACAATGGCTCAATCTTGAACTGGTTCTCCAAATGGAATCACGAATATGATTCACATTTGAGTGTTTCAAGATACCTCTATTCCAGCCGCTATAGATCCCAGCAATCTTCTCCAGTCAATGGAAATCACCTCTCAAATATCGGCTCTGCAGATGAAGACAACACCCTTGAAGATCGTTCCATTCGGTTCCAGCAGCAGTATAAAGGGTTTGAAAACCATAGGATCACCAGCGGGATCGAAGAATCATATTACGCGGTGCGTTATAAAACTAATAAACTGGACGGTTCCGTGTCCAACACAGTGGTCTTTAACCAGGAAGGATTTCTTCATGCTTTTTTTCTCCAGGACCAATGGATACCAAATGACAGGTGGGACGTTCAAGCAGGGTACAGGGTTTCCTACTACAATGAACTGGAAGGTTTTTATGGATCACCGCGATTGGCTTTAAAATACAGGGTACGCCCCGGTGTATCCCTGGAAACATCCCTGGGGCGACACCACCAGTTTGTACACCGCCTGATAGGTGAAAATATGACCCGGGGAACCCGCAGAATGTGGATCATTTCTTCTCGGCAGATTCCGTGTATATCTTCCCTGAATTACCATACCGGCCTCAACTGGGAAAAAGGATACTACAGCCTGTCCATGAATGGTTATTATCGTTCTTTAAATGACATCTTTCAGTTTCAGGGTTCATTCATTCCTACCACTACACTGGTGAATAATCGGACCGTATCCAACAATGAAATAGACTTTGGAACCGGAACTGCTCGGGGGATGGAACTATTGCTGCGTAAAAAAGAGGGAATGGTTTCGGGCTGGATCTCTTACCACCTGAACCGGACAAAGTATGATTTCCCTTCCCTGAATAACGGGGACTCCTTCTTAGCCAACCACGACAAGATGCATGAATTTAAATCGGTAATCATGACACGGATACGGAAATGGGATTTCACCGCAACCTGGGTCTATGCCTCTGGCAGGGTCTATACCAGCACGGAAAACATGTACGTTAATTCAGGCTACCAGATCTCAACTACGGGGAATCAAAACAATAAGCGCCTTGATTCCATCCATCACCTGGATGTGAGTATATCCAGAACCTGGCAGGTTTCACCGGCAGTGATCCACACAGGACTTTCCATCTATAATCTTTACGATCAGTGGAATATCAGCCATAAACGGTACAACCCTTATACAACCCAGCTCGCTGTTACGGATGTGGCCATGTTTGGAATTACCCCTATGGCCTTTGTAAAAATCAGTTTTTAATGAATGTGGAGGCGGGGAGAATCGAACTCCCGTCCGAAACAGAGTGATGAAGAACGTCTACACGCTTAGTCGTCCGATTGAAATCTTATCCAACCCTTTATCGGAGACAAAAACCGGGCAGGACCAGCCCGCTAAGGTTTCATCTCAAATTCGCAGGCAGATTTGAGACTAGCCTATGTAAATGACGCTCCTGGATTAGACCATAGACTCATCTAATCCGGAACGGGCTGCGAGACTTAAGCTGCAGCCATATAGCCGTAATCGGCATTTATAGGTATGACAGATGATTTTGGAGGGGACTGTCATCCTCCGCGTGCGGTTCGACATTTCTCATATCCCGTCGATACCGATCGCCCCCAATTTTCAAAGAACAGGTAAATTTAACACATAACATATAGAAACAAGAAAAGGCTCCCAGCGCCAACCCGAAGCCTTTTCGAAAAGTTGAATTAATTATTCATCAACTCTAACTCATTTGTCATCCTCTTTTCTTACAACCTTCTTTTTAAAAAAATTCGTCAAAAAGAGGCCAACAATTATAGAGTATGTAGAAAACTATACGCAACTGCTAAAGTGACTTTTTTCCACTTTTTTTCGTTTTGACTTCAGCCTCATTATAAATTCAGACATACAATTCTTTTAACCATGCACCCGTAGCTCAATTGGTAGAGCAGTGGCCTCTTAAGCCATTGGTTGAAGGTTCGAGTCCTTCCGGGTGTACACGAGAAGGTAAATACCATAACCCTCTCGATAAAAGCCCTGTCTTCGGATGGGGATTTTTCTTTCATATCTAATCATAACTATTCAAAACATATCCAAATAAGGGACACAAAAACAAGGGACACACTTTAATTTCATTAACTCAACGAAAAAAGTTCAACTAAATCTGAAAGTAAGGGGCTAGGGGTTATGAAATAAGGGTAACACCCATTGTTATATAATTTTTTTCAAGTACTAACAAAAAACTCCACGAATGTGGGGTTTGATAGAAGTGTTAAAATGCGATATCTTATTACCATATTAGTTGTATGTTGCAACTAAATTGCCACAATATCTATACAAATCTACTCATAGATTATATAGTATATCCCATCTCATCATCATCTTTAATTAAATAAAATGCGTATTTCTTAAGCAGAGTCTTAGCATGGTTATCACTGCATCCCAGTTCTCTACCTAATGCCGTATAATTTACCTTACGGTCTCCTGACCTGAATCTACATTTCTTATTAACCAGGTCTTGAAGTTTATCATTCCGCAATAATTCTTGAATCCTATCCTCAGGTTTTGCCCCTGGAAGTTTAGCAATAGTAACCTTTTTCTTTATAAGAAGCCGTTTTGCATTGAATAATTCATAGTTCAGAGCCTTATTCTCTTCCTCCATCTCCACATTTTTTAAGGCAAGTGGGTTCCTGGAAAATTTTCTATCAGTCTCATCTATTAGACTTGGAGTCCTATTTATGGATAAACCATTTATCATGAACCAGTTTTCATATTCAATTATAGGATTCTTATATATATGATTATCATCTAATTCACCTTGAGGTATAATAATACAGAGATAATCGTAAATCATCTTATTAAACTTGGCAACGAACTCTTCCTGTGTTTGAATTATAAGAGCCATTTTATAAACGTTTTCATTATTGATGATTACAAGTCCAAGAACGTTATCCTGTACCCTATCATCTAAGGATGGGTTATCTAAAACGACATTCAATGCCCATTCATCAAAATGAAATCTTTGCCAATATTTAATTGTATTTCTGTCCTCTATTGGAATTTTTTTCTCATATTCTCTGACTTTAATATTATATCGTTCAATTTCCCAATTAATTTTCTGAATTGAGTCCAGTCTCGCCTCTTCTCTTTTTTCATTAGACATATCTACATCAGTGGGATTAAGTATTTCCTCATAATATTCGTTAGTTATTGGATTCTTAAACTCCAATTTTTGATTTATATCATACGCCCCATAGACACTTCTTATCGGTAGCAGGTTTTTGAGTTTATTTTTTTCAGGTACTTGGCTATTCGTCTTAAAAGCACTGCATAACTGAAGAGTGAGTTTATTTAGTTCCCACTCAATACAACTTGCATATAAGTCATTTCGATAATTCATGATTCTCTCAAATATTCGATTTAATCGGAAATATCCGATATTCGAATGGTATCGAATTTGCATAAGTATGATTAGAAATGACAACTCTGAACTAAAAAAAGAAACTAATACTATTTAGGGTATTCCCCCACATAGCGGGACAGTATGCCCATACCTGTAGGTTTTTTGTGTGTGGGATAAATTGGTGCTGATTCGCCCTACATCTAATTAAAATTATTATAGATCACAGTTACATTTTTATATAATTATATTTGATCTTTATTATTATAAAATAAACTATTATATGGTTATAAGGGGAAAATATTAATGAAAAATTATTTAGTAATACTTTCTATTCTATCTGTGACCTTCTGCAATGCTCAAATTGGAGACGTCATTTGGGAAGAGAATTTTAATAATCTGGATAACTGGATGAAGATCACCGGAAATGGTTCCTGGGGCTGGGGTAATGGTGAACTGGAATTCTACCAGGAAGAAAATGTCGAGATTGCTGAAGTTCCCGATGAACCAGGGAATAATGCGTTGCATATCACAGCCCTAGAAGAATCAGGTCCCGACATTGTCGACCAATGGGGGAATCCGTTAAGCTATACGTCGGGAAAGGTGACCACAAAAGCAAAAATAGCTATTAAGTATGGTGTGATTGAGACAAGAGTAAGAGTGCCGGACCTTGATCTTGGAGGATGGCCTGCGGTATGGCTGCTAGGAACATCAAATCTCAGTTGGCCTCGAAGTGGTGAACTCGATATGATGGAAATGGGTTCTCGTCAGGAATTCAGAGATTTACATGATGAACACAACGGTGGTAATGGCTCAGACAATTCAACCGTTAACCAAGTGGTTGGGGCGAATGCTTTGTTTTATGCAGATGAAGCTGTAACCCCAGAAAATCCATCTGGTGCCGCAAGCATTTCATGGGATCCGGATGATGATTACTGCAGACCATACTATAATTATGATAACCTGAATGATAGATTTCTAGTATATCGTATGTATTGGGATCCAGACAGTATCCGGTTTACCATTATTGATGATAGCGTTGAGCATGATCTTTATACAAATCCATTTCCGATTGATAGTGTATCAGATGAATTTCAAAAACCATTTTACTTAATAGCAAACCTGGCTATAGGCGGATTATTTACAGACGCAGATTATATTGGTGGTAGTGGAGCCCCGGTTTCCATGCCATTCCCTGCCGACATGTATGTTGACTACATTAAAGTGATGGAATGGAACGGGCAAGGAGAAGTTCATATCGGGCCACCCACTTTCCAGGGAGGTACCTTTGGTCTCTTTACGGACACAACTCCGATTGACAACGGTTTGGTAGCCGGTGACGATGCGGAAATCTACGTTTGGGAAGGCACCTTAAGTGAAGGCAGTATTCCACCCTATGAAGGTGAAAACGGCATATCATGGCAAACTACCGGATCAGGCTGGTTTGGCGCAGGGATCATGTCAATGCAGCCGGTTAACCTATTCAATTTTGGTGATGGTCATTTAAAATTTATGATCAAAATCCCGGCGAATATTTCATTCCAAATTGGTATTATAGATGCCTGGGGGAATCAGTCGTACGTTGAATTTCCGGCGAACCAAACCAAATACGGTCTTGTTAGGGATAATAATTGGGGACAAGCATCAATCCCAGTGAGTGATATCCGAGGAGAATTTATTGATTTAAGAATGTTGAGCTATGAGTTTGTCATTTTGGAGGTAAATGGTGCGGGATGTGAATTCGCACTGGATGATATTTACTGGGATGGTGGTGGAACCGTAAGCGTTATTGAAGGCGAATTTGGTAATACCCCAACTAGATTCAGTTTGAACAATAATTTTCCAAATCCATTCAACCCTGTTACGACCTTGCACTACAACCTGCCGGAACAAGCCCATGTAACAATCACGATCTACAATTTGATGGGCCGGGAAGTAACCCGCCTTGTAAATACCACTCAGAAAGCAGGTTTCAAGTCAGTCCAATGGAATGCTGTGGACAGCTTCGGCAATCCGGTGAGTGCCGGCGTTTATCTTTATCTGATACAGGCTGGTGAGTATATGCAGACTAAGAAGATGGTGCTTTTGAAGTAAACTAATCTCTTTTTTAGAGCTTTTCTTCATTTCATCGTCGCACTAGTTAATAAATAGAAAAAGATCAAAGAGGCTCATAACCCGGAGGTCGCTGGTTCAAATCCAACCCCTGCTACAATGAAAACCCGTCTTTTGGCGGGTTTTTTGTTTTTTTATAGCTAGCAAATTATCTCATATCTATAATTAATGTTTATTTACATAAAAATAATTATTATCTAAATTTGTAGGAACTTGTTTAACTGGATCGAGTGCAAGATTTTATCTAACTAGGGGAAAAACATGAGATATACTATTCAAATTTTACTTACAGCTTTTCTAATTATGATGGCTGGTTGTCAAAATAGTGGCACAGAACCAGTAGGGGGATCTGATGCAGAATTAATTCAAGCTATTATTGACGCTGATAAAATCAGCGTTGGCATGGATGGATTGCCATCCAACT